>Ga0209636_10000870_pt1 | contig 29994 bp, 30 predicted proteins | sample DeeMarSWOR152_54_FD_187464 | JGI IMG/M metagenome (GOLD analysis project Ga0209636, IMG submission 187464) | Marine sediment microbial communities from White Oak River estuary, North Carolina - WOR-1-52-54 (SPAdes) (version 2) | ecosystem: Environmental > Aquatic > Marine > Intertidal zone >...
TCCAAAACCCGAAGAGAAAGTCGCAGTGATCATCAGCGGAGCAAACATATCAATAGACTATCTAGCCTCCTTGCTTAAACAAACGTAAAATCTACACAGGTATTGAAGCACCTTATTTGGGTTTGGGTTTTGCAAAGGTCTCTTGTGCATAACTCCATGCCTCTCGACATACTGGGCAATGTGCATGCATGATGCGATGATCCGATCTCATCACTGTTCGACAAGCCTAGGAATTAGAATCGGGCGAGACGCTCCGACACAGCTAGTAGATGCATGCAAGCTTGTGTGTAGACTTGAACCCATTTGGTATTAGTCCCGCCCGGTCCACCAGCACACATGCCTGATGAGGTCTTGCGGCACCAGCGGCTAGCGCGTTAGCAGATGTCCTTTTTGGTCTATCTCGCCTTCTCGAATCCTTGTTGTGGAGATGGGAGCGTGATTCTCCGCTGGAACCATGTCAATCACCACAACGCTCAAAGGCAATAGTCCTTTTGTCTCTCTCTTTTGGTTGATCTCACGGGCTGTCGGTTCCGTTTCGCTACTCACAACAATAGCGTCAACACAGCCCTTTGACAGTGTGATCCCGTAAGGATCATGCAAGGTCACGATCTCAGTTCTATCTGGGAGTCCACGCTTTGTCAGGAATCGCTTTAAGTCGTTTAGTCGCTTCGTGTAGCTTGCGACCTCATGGGGCTTCCTCAACTCTCTAGCAAACTCATCTGAGGACAGCCCTATCAAGACACGCTTTCCAACCTCAAAGGCCTTCATCAAGAGAGCTTGATGACCCTTGTGTAGCTTGTCAAAAGTTCCACCGACCGCGACAGCGTTAAATCGCTTCATAGATTGTTGCTCCCTATCTTGCCTTTATCTTTTCAGTAATCACGTCAAGAATACGTCTCGCAACCTCTCTTTTAGTCGTAAGTGGCACATGAACAACTTTCTTTTTTTTGTCAACGATGAAAACCTCGTTTGTGTCAACCTCAAATCCAGCTCCGTTCCTTCCGACATTATTGACCACAATCATGTCGGCTTCAGCCTCCACAAGCCGCCTATAACCACGCTCAACCAACTCTTCGTCAGATAAGTCACACTCCGCTTTGAAAGGAACCAAGAAGACATCGGTATTAATCTTCCTAATAGCATCAATAATCTTCTGCGTAGGTCTCAGCTTCACCGAAAGCTCAGAAACGTCACTCGTGGGAACCTTGTAGTCAAAGGAGTTCTCAGGTCTCCAATCAGCGGCTGCCGCGGCTGCAATAACTACATCGTACTTTTTCGACTTCAATTCAGAAATTACAGCATCATGCATCTCCTCAGTCGTCTCCACCAGAATCACCTTAGCTTGGCTAGGAGGCATTGCGGTTCCAGGACCATAGACCAGAGCCACATCAGCCCCTCGGTTTAAAGCCTCTCTGGCGACAGCAACACCCATCTTCCCAGAGCTCTTGTTCGTCATCACCCTAACGGGATCAATGTGTTCCAGAGTTGGACCCGCCGTAATCAAAACGCTCATCCCAGCCAGATCCTTTCTCATCATTAATTTTCTGACAACCGCCTCTAAGATCTCCGAATTCTCGGCTATCTTGGCCTTCTCCTCCTCGATTCTGGGTCCAACAAACTCAACACCCAAAGCCTTCAGCTTCTCTATGTTCTCAGCCACGATCGTATGCCTATACATGGACTCATGCATGGCCGGAACAATCATTAACGGAATTCCTAACCCAAAAGCGGTGGAGACAACGGAGGTTACAGGCGTATCATCGATTCCACACGCAATCTTGCTGATGGAGTTAGCGGTGGCTGGAGCAACTAGAACCAAGTCAGCCTTACTCGTGCGTTCACCGACCAGCGCCACATGCTCAATCTTACCAGTCAACTCTGTCACAACGGGATTCCCGGTCGCCCACTCTATCAGATACGGATGGATAATCTTCCTGGCCATCTCCGACATCACCGCGAAAACTTCGGCGCCATGCCTCATCAAGCCTCTGGCAATCTCAGAAGAGCGAACAGCGGCTACGCTGCCTGTAATACATAAGACAACTCTTTTTCCTTTCAGCGTCTCTCCTTCTGTTCCGATAATATCCTTAGAAGGGTGACTATTCAAAACTATAATCCTCCATTATCCCCTCAACTTCTCCACAGTTTCCTTCAAGTCTTGAAGAAAATGTTGAATATGCGAAGGTTCGACATGCGGCATAATAACCACGCGAATATAGCTAGGGAAGAGGGAAACAGCCCACCCCATTCTCCTCAGTTCTTCCGCTACCAATTCAATATCGAATTCATTTGAAGTAATCCCAACTATATTTAATGTAGGTCTTGTCTTAAGATTCACACCGTTGATCCGTCGAATTCCCTCCACAAGCTTAGACGTCAACCTCATGCAACGTCCAACCACTCCTCGGTAACCCTGCCTTCCAAGATGCATCAAGAGCCCCCAAACGGCGACGGCGGAGGCACCTGACCGAGTTCCCAAGATGGTGGTGTGATCGGTCCCTCCTCCTGCTAGATAAGGAACATTTGTACTAATGCTTCGCATCATCTCTTCGTTTCTGAACAGTATTCCTCCCGCGGGAATAGGCGCCAAGCCCATCTTGTGAGGGTCAACCGTTACAGAACAGACTCCCGGCACTCTAAAATCGAAATCTGGCACGTTAGATCCCAGCTCCTCAAGAAATGGGAGAACAAACCCGCCAAACGCGGCATCAATATGAAGAAAGATATCATGGTCCAAGGCGATTTCTGAAAGTTCATTTACGGGATCAACCACGCCTAGGCCTGTTGTGCCAGCTACGCCAACGATTGCAACTGTGTTTTCTGTGACCGCCTTTTCCGCCTCTTTGATGTTCATCTGGAAGCGGTCGTTGAGCTTCACTTTGATGAGCTTGAGACCCAACAGATTCGCAGCCTTATCAAATGAGCAGTGGGCTGAGACAGGGACGAGGACTTCCCGCTGTCTGTTCTTGGCAAGGTTTCGAGCCGCCCACAAAGCCAGAATGTTCGCCTCCGTTCCTCCTGAGACTATGTGTCCATAAGCATTGGGATGCGAGAGTAGAGACCCTAACATTCCGATGGCTTCCCGCTCTAGTTGCGTGGCTGCGCAGAATAACCCTGGGTCGCCCAGATTCTTCTCAAGAGATTTCATATACACATGCCTAGCGAATTCATGGGGGCTCGTACACATGGAGCCCAGAATTCTACCGGAGTCGTATGTGAAATCCTCTTTAAGCTCTGACTCAAGTTTCCTAAGAACCGCTCTTTCGGGCAACCCCTTCTCGAATAGCTTCATCCTCATCTGCTCTCAATGATACGTATGCTCTTCGTCTGGATACTTCTCTTCCAAAACCTCTGTCTTGAACGTGGCGAGAGCCTTCTTTATCTCCTTGCCCAGGTTCGCATACCTCTTTAGATATTTCGGACTGAAGGTCTTATCGAACCCAAGCATATCATTTACCACCAACACCTGGCCGTCACAGTATTTCCCAGCTCCAATCCCGATTGTAGGAGCCTTCACGGCCTTGGTGATTCTCTTTGCGAGACCTTCTGGGATGCACTCTAAGACTATTGTGAACACACCCATAGTGTCCAATTCAACAGCGTCCCTGAAGATCTTCTCAGCCTCATCTTTGTCTTTCCCTTTGAGTCGGTATCGCTCCGCTATCTGAGGTAATAGTCCGACATGTCCCATCACAGGAATGCCCTTGGTCAACAAAGCCTTGACAATGTCGGGTCTGTTCCCTTCGATCTTCACTCCGTGCGCCCCAGCTTCCAGGAATCTTTTGCCGTTTTTTAATGCATCTTCCACCGTGTTGCTGCTGTTGATTGGCATGTCCCCGATTACTGGAGTGTTCTTCGCTCCTCTTGCGACAGCTCTGGTGTGATGGATCATGTCTTCCATCGTGACGCTTCTCGTGTCCTCATGACCCAACACAACCATCCCGAGACTGTCCCCAACGAGGATTAGGTCGATTCCCGCTTCTTCCAGTATTTTGGCCATTTGATAGTCATAGGCGGTAAGCATTACGATTTTTTTCTTCTTCCGCAAATAATTGAAATTCACTTTCTTTCCTCCAAGAACTTGATTAGGCAGATCATTGCTTCGTTGATTGGTGTTGGGATTTTGTGTTTTCTCCCTAGTTCCACTATTTTTCCATTAATGAAATCGATTTCAGTATCTTTTCCTTTCATGATGTCTTGGCACATGGAAGAATAGTTTTCATATCTCGAGATGCACTTGTCAAGGGACTCCTTCACGTTTGGCTGAAAATCTATCCCTTCACACTTTCCAACTTCAACGCATTCTTCCACAATTCCATATCTCAATTGTTTCAGGCTATCTACTAGAATTTCGCTATTCCTGACTTGGAGAATTGCAGTGAGGGGATTCACCACACAGTTGAGGATCAGTTTGTTCCATATTTCTCTATTCATCTTATTCGATGCTCTTGTTTTCAATCCGCGGTCGTTGAATAACACAACAATTGTTTCTCCAGTTTGCGTCTTCTCTAGAATCGTTTCCCCGTTCCAAAAGGTTACTTCACCTGGTTTGAGGAATTCAGCAGCAATCTTGGGGACACCTCTAGCAACCTGAACTTCATCTCCGACTATCCTCTTGACTACCTCTTTGTTTCCAAGACCGTTTTGTAAGATCAGAATGATTGTGTCTTCTTTGAGCATGTCTTTTATTCCCTTGATCGCCCTGGCTGAGTCGTGTGCCTTTGTGGTTAGGAGTATCAGACTCTTTTTGGGGATTTCCTTGATCTTGGTTTCAGCTTTTATGAAGAATTTTTCTTGAATGTCTCCTGAGAGCGTTAGGCCTTTGGAGTTTATCGCGTTTAAGTGGGCTTTGTTCCCGATTAGAGTCACGTCATTCTTTTTGGAGAGGAGCGCTCCATAAGAGCTTCCTACTGCACCTGCGCCCAGGACAAAGATTTTGTTGAAGCTCATATTTTGCTCATCTCCAAAAGCGAGATGTATGTTCCCTTTTCTGCGAGTTTTGAGAGTCGTTGATTTATCAGGTCGATTGCTTCGCCCACGTTTCTCTTGTTGTCGAAATCGGATGCTATCTTTTTCAATTTTTCTTTGCCTTCCGTTCTCAGTCCCTTAGCAATCTTTGCCATAGTGGGCATGGCTCTTACTATGTTGTCAACGATTGTGACGGTGGCAAGCTGGGCAGTTCTGGACAAGGGATTGAGGTCAATGGCTATCACCTTCTTCCCCATGCGTACAAGTGCCTCAGTCCGGTCTCCGTCCTCCAGTGGAACCAGAACCGCATCGGCTATGAGTAGTCCTTTTGGGTCTACTCTTCTCCGTTCACTGCCTAATTCCGGTATTCTCGCGGAAGCCTCTTCACCAATCCCCAAGACTTCCGTTGCCCCGGCTTCTCCTAGCATTGCTTCAATAGCTTTTTCTCTTTTACTGGAACGATAAAACAGATTGACTTCGATTCTGGCTCCGGTAACCTCTGATAATTTCGCGATATCACTGGCTACCAAGGCAGCTGCATTTCCATTCACCGAGATCACTGGGTGCTTTGCGGTCAGCAAAGCTGCTGCGGCAGCCCCAATGGCTTCAAGGGTTGGTTTTGTTGTTTCTTCGCCAAGCAAGTAGTCGAAAGCTTCTCCCCTTCCATGGGCTATAAGACCCGCATGGGCTACAACTCCCAAATTGTAATGTTTCAATAATCTCTCCCGAACCCTCAGAGACTCAGCTCTCGGATGTTCTTTCGGAACCTTCGTCTCGTCAGTCAAGGAGTCTAGCCCCCTGAAAGTCTATCTCGCTAGTGATTATGCTTTGTTCTGAGGGAGCGTGTCTGCGGAAAATCTTGAGGAGGTCCTTAATCTGCTCTCTTTTTACCAAAGAGAACACCGTTTCCCCAAGCATCGCCATACTGCAGGTCAATCCTTCACTGTCTGTCTCCTTAAGGATTCTCCTGACTCTTGGAGACATTAATCCGATATGTTCTGCGAATTTGCGGGAGAGAGCCATAAACGCTTGTGGTTTTGGCTCTGCGATCAGCCGATCCAGGAGGTCTCTACCAAACTTGTTTATCAGTTGGCGAAATTTTTCATTGGTCAAAACTTCCCCTGTTGAAATAGGACCGAAACTCAGGCACGCTACAGCATAATCATCATCAACTGGTATTTTTCTTATTTCTCCAACGCTTGGTCCACCAGGTTTGGTTCTTATCTCTAAGCCTCCAGAAGCCTCTGCCATGACTGTTCCAAGCCCGGTTCTGCAGTCCACTTCAGCTATATGGGCGATTTCGACTGCCTCAATACGGGAAAATTCACAGCCCAACGCTTCGTTAAGGGCTAGCGCTAGGCCTAGTGCACCTGCTCCGCTGGAGCCGAAACCTGATCCTATTGGAATCTTAACATCATGATCGACAATGATTCTGCTTTTCTTTCTAGCGTGCGAGAGAAGGGTGTTTATAACATGCTCCGACACCTTGGCAGACTTCGTGATTTCGTCATTTATTCTGATTTTGGAGGAGTGTCTTGAGGAATTTCTTGTGTTGACTGTAGTTGTGACGCCTCTAGTTATTGAGACACCTGCTCCCCAGGAGCCTTTTTTCAGGGGATCTCCGGGTTTGTCGTGTATCCGGAAGATGCCGGTTATATGTCCTGGTGAGAACGCCGTAGACTCTCCCATCTCACAGCCACATTTCCTTTGAGCCGTCCAATATTCTGTTGCCAAATAAGGATTTTGTATGATTCGTTTAGACTCGTTGTGATTTCTATGAACAAAGGACCAGTAAACTTCTTTTAGTAACTGCGTGCATGCAATTACGTGCGCGCGCTAGCTTGGCTGGTCAAACTTCACTTTTCTCAGCACTAGAGTCGCTTGAACCATTTCTAGTAGATGATTGTTTTGAGTTCAGTTAGGAAGTAGTCTTTGTCTTCTTTCTTTTTAATTTGGTCTGCTGCTTCCTTTGCTAGTTTTTGATATTTTTCACATTCAGTCGTGTTGCCTGCTACTGCATGTGCTCGTGCTATTGCTTCGTAAGCGAAGGCTATGTCAAAGTCTTTAATGTTGTTTTCTTTGCAGATTTCTAAGCATCTCCTTGCATGATAGAGAGCCGGTTCACTTCTTTTCAGAATTGAATACACTCGAGAGATCTGCCATTCTCCTCTTTCGGACTCGAGAGGAGTTCCGATTTCGCCCCAGTGAAAACGAGAAGCATGAGCAGCATGAACCATCTTGTCATCTTGCTCTCGGGTCCGCTCTTTCTTGTCCAAAAGGCTCCAAGTGAGATTGAACAAGTTGATTGCAAATCTTCTATGCTCTTCAGTTGAAGCTTTCTTCTCAGTCAATCTATCTATCACCATTAGGGAGAATACCTTATGTGCTCCAGTTTTTATGACTTCTGGAAGAAACTTCGATTGTGCACGCGTATAAAGACGTTGAATCGTCTGAATAGTTGTCGGAAACAACTTTGCATGCATCTTTCACGAAATCGTCTGATCCATTTCCAGTCCGCAAAGTGTTCGATGTTTATGAACCTATAATAATGCCTTGATGAACGTTCTAGATGAGGGTTGTAGCTCTGCAGATTCGGACGGTTGCCGTCGTTCTGATGTTGTTCGTGATAGTCTTGCTCTTTCTGAATCGCTACTTTAGGTCAGGATGGATATGGCTGACATCCATTGCTATGGTGATCGTTGCGGTTCTAGTCTATTTCATTCCTACCTGGAGAAAGTGAGGAAGTTACAGTTTGTTAGATCAGAGGATTTTCTCATATTTCATGGTGATTATCTTCTCTTTTTCTACAATGGAACAGAATTTCTTCCATAGAATCTCTATTTCCGGGTCCGAGCCCACGGATTTCTCGACTTTCTCATAGTGTTCTCTGTCTTTGAACTTGTTGATTTCCAGCCAATAGCCATCATCACTTCTGAACATTTCATAGCCTATGCATCCATGTTGGCAGTAGACTTCCTTGACTCTTCTCTGTATGTCAAGACATTGATTCTCCTCATTCTCGGGCAGCTTATAAGAATACGTTACGATAAACAGTTCAACTACCTCCTTAGGGATTATACTTCCATTTGTTATCTTTTGATATTCACTTCATCTATTCTTCTCTTTTAGGTGATAAATGTTGGATATACCGTCTATTTCAGCAATGGTAGCAACAGTAGGTGTAGTGGTAGGTGTTACCTTTGCCTATCTAGAGGTAAGAAGCCTTGTTAGAACAAGACAAACAGACCTTGTAGTCAGACTGTTTTCGACTTTCGGTAGCAAGGAATTCCAAGAAGCATATGAGCAGGTCTTGGCAATCGAAGCCAAGGACTTCAACGAGGTTATTACAAAAGGTTATCGAGGCAGCTTGATTACTGTTGGTGTCTTCTTTGAAGGAATAGGTGTTCTTCTACGTCGAAGACTTGTAGACATTGGACTCGTTTACGACCTCTTCAGACAGTCAATTAAGATGCTATGGGAAAACCTAAAGCCCGTAATTGAAGACGCTAGAGAACAGCTTGATCAGCCCAGATGGGGTGAGTGGTTTGAATACCTCTACAACGAAACGCAGAAGAGAGAGCAAAGGCTACAACAAATACAACAATAAGCCGTTAATTCATTAAGACTTAGTCCTTTTGCTGTGATTTCGGTATTCCTATCCATCTCGGAGTCCTGTTCAGATATTCACGATAGGCATCTCCATATTTCTCAAGGCACCAGCGTTCTTCTGGCGCTATCAAAATGTCATATAGCACTAGAAACACCGCTATCAATAGCAGAAACAGCCACAAGCACAAGCTATTCCTATGCCAATGAATATCAAGAAGGTGCCAAGGTAAATAGGGTTTCTTGAAATGCGGTATAGCCCTTCGGTAGCTGGTTCGTCCATCGGAGTATTATCAAGACTTGTCCCGGCAATGATGGTGAAAATCATACCGAGCAAATAGACCAATAGTCCAGCGTAGAACCAGACCGTGCCTAGTTTCAACGGCAAGAAGACACTGTAAATGACTGACGCCCAAAAGATCAACTGTGAGATCCAATAGAGTTTCTTCTCCTTTTCATTAAACGGAGGCTTATCTGGTCTACTAGAACCCTTCTGTCCCTTAAGACGGTTGAGGATTTCCCAAACAGGAAATAACAGCAAGAAGGAAAGGACAAGAATCCAAGCGTTCCATAAGCCTAGCTCACAATCTGGCATAAGTGACATGATTAATCTCCTTGTGGTTGCTCATGCTCCAACTTGCTTGATCTTGTCAACTATTTCTAACTTCTTGGTTATAGGTTATTTGGATTTAATGATTGTTTCTTCCACACGATCTGTGCATTAATTGCAGCAACACTACTACCAGTCATAGTCTACAGAAAAAAACATTCTATGTAACTGCATAGATAACTGCAGCTTTGTTGAATCTTTTTTGGGTTTGGATTTGGGCTTAAATCTTTAGTACAAGTTTCATACACGTAATATGGATCGAAAGAAGGGAGGTGAGTATGATTCTATCGCCAAAAGATATCTGTCAGTGGCGAGAGGGCCTTGACGCATCGTTGCTAAAAGAATCTGAAGAAACCATCGACAATGTTGTCTCAAAATATCCAAAGGCACAAACAGCTTGGCTTCGACTTCGTAATGATTCCTTCATGTCGGCTCAGTGGGACATGTCTGACTACGTTGCAGTAACCAAGATGGGATATAACGCCCATGGCGACATTCATGCGAAGATCGTGACGGCCAACGCCTTGAAGATGCTCGACTTGTTACATGAGGCTGGGGTGAAACCCGACATCCTTAAGGCATCACAAGAAACTTCGGAGTCGGGGAACCCTGTCGAGAGTGGGGATAGGGACGACGCCTACCTCATAATTCTGTTATCTGGGCTGCTGCATGACATAGGGAACCAGGTTAATCGGTCGAACCATAATTTGCATAGCGAAATATTGGCAATTCCAATATTGGACAAGGTGTTAGCCCCGATATACCCGGATGAGCGGAAAAGGGGCATGATTCGGGGCTTCATATTACACTGTATCTACACCCATATAGAAGACACCCAAAGCTATACCCTAGAGGCCAGCTTGCTAAAGGTGGCTGATGGCACAGACATGACTAAAGGAAGGGGACGCACGCCCTATGAGATGGGAAATGTGAACATCCACTGCGTCTCCGCGATGTCTATAGGAGAGGTTGAGATAACAAAGGGAAAAGAAAAACCGATAGGTATAAGGATCAAAATGACCAACTCCGCCGGAGTCTTCCAAGTGGAGGAGATCCTGTACAAGAAACTGGTTACTGGTGTTGCTGGCAAATACATCGAAATCACGGCTCAAACGGTCCCGGAGAAGCCATCTATGGACGAGAGAATAATCTACAAGATTGTGGTTCAAAAGGACAAATTCGTACACACACGATAGCTTGGATCCCTATCTATCAACTATTCCTTCTTTTTAGCTATGCGAGATTATTGAATGGCGAAGTTACAGTTGTCTCCGTCTATTAGACTTCCTTTGTGAGACGGAGACATATTTCGCAGGCCTCTATAACGTGAAGCCCCTTCTCTGTTGTCCTCCAGACACCGGACATCTCAGTTATGAAACCTGCATCATTCAGAGCATTCAGATATTCCTCAAGCTGATGGAAACTCAATTGCGCTTTTTGCATTATCCTCGTCTTCTTCTCACCATCCTTAGCAGCTTTCAAGATGCCTATGATTATGCCGTGTCGTGCTCTTCTTCTAGTTCGTTCAGTCATTTAACCACCCGTGATCATGACATTTAGATCAGGCTTCCTCAATAGTCTTATTGTACCATGTCTAGCTGAGAGGTGTCTCGCCATCAACTTTCTGCTATGATAGCTTTAAGTAATTCTGCCACTGCGTCCGCAGTCACTTGCGTCAGTTCTTCATGCTTGAGCAGATTCCGACTTTTTCTTGCAGTTGTGGTGATAAATAGAAATTTGACGCACCACCACAACTCCAAGCCAGTTCTGAGTTCCAATGCCGCTTGCGGTAGTTTCGACAAGACTACTTAACATAGTGACAGCTTTTGAGTGGAAACGGGAATGCAGATGATGTGTATCAGGAAGGCGACAGTGCGGGACACTCAAGGTCTTTTAGTATGTGTGGGGCTAAAGAATTAAGCCAACCAACTCATATTACCAACCCGCCATATAACCGAGGAGGCCAAAGCCCACACTCCAGACAGAAATTTTCTAGTCAAAGGTCGAAGTACTTCATCTAGATCACTTTTTCCCGCCACTTTTTATGCCAGCTTCTCCAGCCGGTCTTCACGAGTTTCTCTCGAATTTTGGGGCTTTCCCCGACCCACTCCAGAATCGTCCAAAACCGTCTCTTGTCTTCAAGTCGTTCCGCTGGCACTCCCACCTCAACACACCACCTTATGAACCCCCGCTCAACCATTTCTTGAAGTTCACCTGTAATTTCAACTGTCTCCACGTGGAATCCACGACCTTGCAGGTATTTACGGATGCCCGAGAGCACGTATCCAGAGCAGACCTGGAACTGAGTTTCTTCGTCGGGACCCATGACCTCAACGATCTCCTTGGCAATATTTACAGCATCGTCCAAGTATTGTTTGTTATCGAAGTTTGGCGGTTGGAAGGACGAGACAGGGATTCTGCGTTCCATATATCGGCGATCTGGCATTTTGAGAGCCCCTACTACAACGCCGAGAATAAGGTCGCCCCATCCAGAGTCATCGATGAGGATCTTCTTACTATATAGAAACTCATTAATCCCCATAACCCACAACCATACGAAATAGGGAGATTGTGGTTAAGAAAGTATGCATGCATGCGAACATAGGCCCACACCGCACTTTCCTTCAATGATAGATGGTTCAAATTCGACTGGACGCACCAAGGAATACACACCGTTTCAGAACCTGATATCCCAGACCCTATTGGGACAGCAAGTTCAATTTTGAAAAGGACATAATTTACAATTGAGCGAGATGACAGAACATGAGTAGACGCGAGACTTCCCGTAAAAAGAAGAAAGTGCACAAACAGAAGGGCCAGCAAACGCGAAGAACTCGTGGAGGAAAGAAACAGAAGCGAAGGTAATGTGCATGCATAGAAGTTGTCCGCGCCACACGAGCACGTCAGAATTTAGCAATTTAGAAAGTAGAAAACAAGTGTGCGCGACGTTTTCACTTTCACCTTGTGCGGCTCAGGGAATCTCATTGAAATGTCTGCAAATAGGGCAATGAATGATGATGTCTCGTATTTGGCCATTATTAATGCCTTCAACCAGAACAGTACTACAGCCTCCACATAAGAGATTCAGATCTCCGTTACCTGTGATAACTGGTAAGACCTCTCCCAGTTTTGGTTCAAGAACGACTCTTGTGTAGGGTTTAGGTTTGGGAATCACTTTGAGCTTTATGTCCAAGTTATCAATACCCCATTTCCGGTTCTACAGTAGAGATAAGAAGTGAAATAATGTTGTTTGTAAAGGTTAAGCGCGCAAGACTTTAAGTTCGAGTGGTTCAAACAATAAAGGAGAGCGATGGGCTTATGCAGAAAAAAGAAGAGAAAGAAGAAGATTTGTTGAAGGAGCTATGTGCAGGCGATGCAAAACTGCTTGCTGTTCTCGGACGTATGCTGTATCTCGATCCTATAGCAGCTTTATCCTCCAAGGATCTCGAGCTCCTCCTCGAGGAAGCAGAGACAAGTATCAAGGATCGAAACTACGAAGAAGCTATACGGAAATACAGAGTGGTAGTGGATAAGGCCATTTTCGAGGCTACTCAAAACCCAGCGGAGCGCGGTAGATACATCAAAGTTATCCAAGACCTCGCGTCGAAGACCATACACGCGACGGAGAAAGCAAAAGAAAAGGCAGAGAAGAACGGGCTCACCGACCGCGCCGCTTTCCTTGTGAAAAACATTGAACACTATAAATTTGTGAGCAAAAGAATCGATGACGTAGTAAATGTAGCTGCTCACTTTTACAACGAGAAATTAGCGATGCTCGGAGACGTAGAGCGACGAGAAGCGAGACGAGAAAAGATACGAGCCATGGAAATGGAAGCGGCAATAGAAGCTAGGGGAGAAGAGGAGCGACGAGAAGTAAGACGAGAAGCGAGAAAAGAGATGGGAAGAGAAGCGAGACGAGAAGCTGAGAAAGAAGAGAAGAGAATAGGGGAGGGCGAAGAGGAGCGACGAGAAGCGAGAAGAGAAGAGATACGAGTCATGGAAGGGGAAGAGAGACAAGAAGCTTGGGGGGACAAGGAAAGACGACAAGCAAGACAAAAGAAAAGACGAGACGCAAGACGAAAAGAACTTGAATAAGACGCGCCAGTAGTTCAAGAAGAGTGTCCCTGTGAATTCAAGTCGTAGATAGTGTGCAATCTAGATTTAGTTAGCTGGCGCAATATTTGAGGTGATCCGCCAGAATATCATGCATGCACTACTGAGGCTCGCGCATGTCTTTAACGACAACCTCCCCGTTTGGACAGATTTCTTGCGCGATAACCACAACTAAACTTTCAGATTTCAGTTCCTTTGTTTAGCCAACAATCTGGTCGGAGGCCGGCTTTCATGCAGCACTGGCAGAGGAACTCCGCCGCGTCCCGGTTCCACTCAATAGGCACCTGGCGGAGGAGAAGCCCTTTGTAGTGACCCCTTGCCACGATCAAACCGTCTCGGCCTATCTTTATTTCCGATGGGTAATCTTGGGGTTTCTCTACTTTTATGAGCTGGTGTGTGGGGGCTTAAATCTTTAGTAGAAGTTGCATGTATGTAATATAGAAAACAAAGAGAACGCCACGATGGGTAGGAATACCGAAGTCAGAGAAAAAGGACTAATATCGCTTCGAGTTTTCATAACTCATAAAGGAAAGCAAAATTGAGTTCAGTCTATGAAGTATCTCGTGTTTATGAATCTAGAAGATGTGAGAAATTAGGGAATCAGACATTCACCCACACTCCTGCTCCTTTTGGATGAGTATAGTGGATTGGAAACTCGAGCTTCTCAATGTTGTCTAGTTCCCATACCCACAGAACTTTCTCTTTAGAATAAGGGCCACGCAGTAAGGACTGTATGGCTCGGTGTTTCTTTTCCCATTTGGGCGTGAGTAGTTGAGTTCTGGGGACTTGATAGCTGTCAACGATCTTGGCAAATCCGTGAATGTAGCCGTTGTAACAGAGAGCTACATGGCCTCTGATGTTGGTATTCCGTGTTCGTATCCGTACTGTCTTCAGACCATTCAAGATATTATCAAGGTGGGGCTGTTGAATGATTAGGCCTCTCATTCCGATCACTCACACACATTGTTTATGCTAGCGGCATGACTAGAATCTTGTGAATCTCAAAACAAGATAGAGAGTAAGGGTCTGCTTCTAAGTCTTGTTCATCACCACTAGTAGGTATACTCGACAGAAGAAAACGCCATATCTCAAGAGAATATCGCGCATTCAGACCAGATTCTAGAACCCATATGACTATAACCACCCGGCCTGAAGGAGTTGTATATTAAGAAAGAGGGAAATTACTGTTAGGCTTGCTATTTCTCTTTGGCGATCATGACTTCTGTGGCTTTGATCACAGCTTCCACGCTGTCTCCGGCTCTTATGTCTAGCTGCTCAACCGCCTCTCTCGATATCAGCGCAGTGATCACCATAGGCGCGCCTATCTCAATCTTGACCTTTGCGGCAACCTCTCCCTTCTTCACCTCTCTCACGATTCCCTTTAACCGATTTCTAGCACTGATCTTCAATCCAACCGCCTCCCAATGCTCCTCATCAACCAGAATCTCACCAACATACCCCTCAACTCGCCGGTACTCCTTCAGCAGGCTCTCACCGAGCTCCGTCAGTCTCGCACCGCCCCCGCCAGCTCGTCCACCCTTATAAGTTTCAACGACCGATCCGTGTAGAGCCTTCTGCATCTTACTGAGATAATTCCACACATACCTATACGACATCCCCACCTTCTTGGCAGCCCCAGAAATCGAGCCCTCCTCTCGTACAGCCTCAAGAATCTCAGCTCCACCCCTGCCGAGAATAGGCTCTCCCTCATACTCAAGCCAGACCTTGCACGAAGGCTTACGTTTCTCTTTGGTGAGCATGGTTCCCAATGAAATTTGAACCGTTATGCATATAAAGTTATTTCGCCGATATATACAGCCAAACATAACGGTGACGCGAGATGAAAAGATTCGGTGCGTGGGGAACGACCTTCCTAGTAGCCGCAGCAGTCGCCGTCGTCTCAGTTGCAGGAACCAGCTACTACATGCAGACCTTCTCAAGAGACAGACTTGTCGTATCAACAACCACCAGCCTCTTCGACACCGGCCTCTTAGATGAAATCGAGACACACTTCGAAAAGACATACCCCATCAACCTCAACTTCATCTCCGTAGGAACAGGCTTGGCAATCACGTTCGCCGAGCGGGGAGACGCCGACATGATACTCGTCCACGCACCATCCAAAGAATTTCAATTTCTAGCAGAAGGATACGGACTCTGCAGAAAGATAATAGCCTACAACTTCTTCACAATCGTAGGACCTGAGACTGACCCGGCAGAAATTGAGGGGCTGTCCTCTGAAGAGGCCTTGACAAAGATTATAGAGGTCGGCAGAAACGGCGAAGCGAAATGGATCTCAAGGGGAGACGACTCTGGAACCCACACCAAAGAAAAGGAGCTTTGGACTGCCATAAGTTTTGACATTACTATGCTGCAAGCGGAGAACTGGTACATAGAGGCGGGTGCCGGAATGGGAAAGACTCTACAGATCACAGAGGAACATTCGGCATACACACTCGCGGATATGGGAACATATCTGAAATACTATCATGAAAACCTCATCACTCTCAAAGTATTGGTCAGCCAGGGGCAGCCACTGCTCAATGTCTACAGCGCCATTGCCGTGAACAAAACACTCCACCCCAGCACAAACTTTGACGGAGCCGTCAGCCTCATAAAGTTCCTCGTATCGGAAGAAGGACAACAAATCATCAACAACTATGGACAAGAGATGTACGGGCGAAGTCTGCTTTATCCCGCTGTTGAACTTCTAGAAGAGGAAACCGATCAAATGTTGATCCGGTGGATTCGAGAATACGCGTTTTTGAACGGGTATGAATGTCCACCGCAGTATCACGATGGACATCACGAACTCTACAATTGAGACCAATTGGTGAAAACATGTTCGGAGAGATACTTGAAGGCCTCAGAAAAGCAATTGAGCTAATCATCTCAGTTGACCCTACAGTTGTTCAAATAACTCTCAGATCAATCTATATATCAGGAACAGCAACGCTTCTTTCCGTTCTGTGGAGCCTACCCTTCGGAATCACAATAGGGCTAAGGAGGTTTCCAGGGAAAAATTTCGTAAAAAGCATATTCAACGCGCTGATTGGGGTGCCAACAGTTGCGTTGGGACTAGTCGTCTATCTTATTCTCTCAAAACAAGGACTACTCGGTTCCCTACATCTCCTTTATTCTCCTTTAGCAATTATGTTTGGTCAAGCACTCTTGATAACACCAATAATGGTTAGTTTCATCGCAAGCGCTGTGGAGGCTGTGGACCCACAGATAATAGACCTTGCCAAAACCTTGGGAGCCTCAGAGCTGGAAGCATCTGTTGCTGTTTTGAACGAGTCTAAGGACGGAGTATTATTAGCCATTATTTCCGGCTTCAACAGAGCCATAGCTGAACTCGGTATTGCCCTAATGCTCGGGGGCAGCATCGTGGGCTGGACAAGAGTTCTCACAACCACCATCGCATTAGAAACCGGTCGAGGAAATCTGACCATCGCAATAGCCCTTTCCATAATTCTTCTTCTCATAGTTTCCGCTGTAAGCACCCTCACAAACCTCATTCGGAGGAGAAGATGACGCCTCTCCTTAACATTAAGAACGTGACCATGCAATATGGGACCACAGCCGCCCTTGATCACGTCAACCTGAAAATTGAAAAAGGCGAATTCTTCACCATCTTGGGTCCAAACGGAGCAGGAAAAACGACTCTGCTCAAGACCTTGGCTTGCATCGACAAACCAACAAAAGGAGAACTATACATTGACGATGTCAAAATCGTAGACCGAAACAGAAGCCACTTCAGAAAAAAGATCACCATGGTCTTCCAGAGAAATGTACTGTTCAGCACAAGCGTCTACAACAACATCGCCTACGGCCTCAAATTGAGAAAATGTTCAAAAAAGGAAATAAGCGAACGGATCAAAAATATTCTACGCCTCGTCAAGCTAGAAGGCTACGAGAAGCGTCCCGCAAGTCGACTTTCTGGCGGAGAAAAGCAAAGAGTCTCTCTCGCCAGGGCTTTGGTGCTCGACACCAAGCTTCTACTGCTAGATGAGCCTACAGCAAACCTGGACCCAGAAAACGTGTCAATAATTGAAGAAGCCGTCACTCACGTCAACCAAGAGTCGAACACGACGGTGGTGATGTCTACACACAACATGTTTCAGGCAAAAAGAATCACAGGAAAAGCTGCGCTACTCTTGAGGGGTAAGATAACTGAGGTCGGAACGATCACTGACATATTCCAGAGTCCTTCCGAGAGACTAGCCGCTTTTGCAAGGCTTGAAAATGTATTTTCAGGAACCTCAGAGATCCTAGAAGAGGGGACATCTGTAGTGGATATCGGAAACGGGCTATGGGTAGAAGCGTCAATCATGAAGCTCGGGAAAACTCAAATCTTAGTGAGACCCGAAGACATCATCCTGTCGAGAAAACCGTTGAGTTCGAGTGCCAGAAACGTCTTCAAGGGCAGGATAGTTGGAATCACTGATTTAGGCCCTATAGTGAAGCTGAGGGTTGATGCTGGGAAGGAATTTGCTGCTCAGATAACAAAGAGATCCTTCAAGGAGATGGGGCTAAACGTGGATTCCGACGTTTTTCTCACCTTTAAGGCGTCGTCAGTTCACGCGGTTTGATCACAATAGACCTCTTTCAGTCTCGCTTTTTGCTTTGTCTTCGCAATTCGTGTAGAATTACGATGGCCTCGCCTGAGGTTATGCCTAGTTTGGCTGCTAAGTCTGTGGCGGTGATCTCTGGCTGTTCGTGGAGGACGACGTCTCTCACGTAGGCTTTGTGATGTGGATACATGATCATGGCGTGGACTGTTTCCACAAGAACAGTCCATAAGGGGTCGTTTACGTACTCTTCCACAGCCATATTCGTTCAATAATATCTGTATTCTTTATGTAGATTAAGCTGTTTGTGGCGTATCATTTGAACTGCTATGTACAAGACCGAAGTTTGTATAGAAAAGAAGATGTGGGTATGTTGGCTCACGACAGGCTCGCTAGTTCATCGCATCGAGACTTAACGGTTTCATACACCTTTTTTTGGAGTCCCTCTTCGGACAACTCCATTCCCCGGATCAAACTAATGTTTTCAGCCAGTTCAGGGTCGCCCAATCCTTGAAGCCAAGACTCAAAGTCTCTCCGCTGCAAATGAAATTTGATAGACTCTGGGGTGATTCCTATAATCTTTTTGCAGAAGTCTGTAAGGCTGTTTGCATAGACACCCATGTATCGGTCAATCCCCATGTAGAAGTGAAAAGCTTGGTCCAAAGGCAACTCTCGCAAAATGTGTGACACCCGCTTAGTATCGACCTTCGGCGCAGCGACGACTTCTTTGCCGGATTCCGTGATGATGTAGTAACTCTTCCTAGGTGTAGAAACATATCTCGCTTTCCCAAGCCAGAGTAAATGCATTACAGCTGAAGAAACGCTCAATCCAGTCTCTTTCGCTATCCCTTGAAGCTTCATCGGTTCTCCGGCATCTGACAAAACCTTCAGAATCCTCTTCTTAGCTTGACTCATACTCATCTTAAAACTCGCCTCCAGATTGCTGTTCATTGCAGTTTATGTTTAAAAGCCTTTTCAAGTGATTTCTACTCACTGTACAAAAGTAATAGAAGAATCTTCCTTTGTTCCCCCCGCTTTTTTTTGGTCGGCAGGCATTTCTCTGAAAAATTTTGGTTGCGACGTAATCTTTAAGAGCCAAAGGCGGTTATCTCTCCTACGAGGTTTACAAACGTAAAGGTGAGATGGTAAATGCCTGAAAGAGTAACTCGAAACTCAGCCTATCTAAACGGGAAAACAACAAGCGGAACAACCACGCGAGTGAAAGACGTCAGTCCAACAAGCGGCATGTGCCCAATCTGCATTCGAGACTGCTCCATACTATGCGAAATCAGCCTCTCAGCCTTCCGAGGGCGAGAAGTGCTGTATCCAGAGCCGCGAGAGTTCGGAACAAGCACAGCAGGAGCACTGAAAGACTTCGGACTAGATTGGTCACACCTCAACATCCAGTCATCACTCTTCAGTGTAGAAGGAATCGAACCAGACCCCGACAAAACGCTCTTTCCGAATGCGAGCACAGAGACAGACGTGGCGGGCATCCCCTTGAAAGTCCCTATAATCAACGGCGCCTTCGGCTCAACAGAGGTTGCAAGGAGGAACTGGCCAGGCCTATCCATCGGCGCAGCACTCTCTGGCATAATCATAATCATCGGCGAAAATGTCTGCGGCATGGACAAAGAATCAAAATTCACAGGCGGCAAAGTGACCTACTCAAAAGAGATGGAACGCAGAGTCAACATGTTCAGGAAATTCTGGGATGGAAAGCACGGTGATGTGGTGATACAGACAAACGTTGAGGACAAACGACTCGGCGTAGACGAGTATGCGTTATCCAAGCTTGAGGCAAACGTCATCGAGAGAAAGTGGGGACAAGGCGCGAAGGCGATTGGAGGCGAAGTTCGAATAAGAGACCTCGACAAGGCCATTATGCTGAAGAAGAGGGGATACATCGTGATCCCTGACCCTGAAGAACCATCCGTGCAGAAAGCCTTCAAAGAAGGCGTGTTTAAGTCCTTCGAGAGACACAGCCGAGTCGGCACCCCAAAAGACCAAGACTTCGTAGAAGACATCGACTGGCTTAGAGATCAAGGCGCAAAACATGTATTCCTGAAGACCGGAGCGTACAGACCAGCAGCAGTCGCCCACACAATGAAACTCGTCTCTGAGGCAAAGGTAGACGCCGTGACCTTCGACGGCGCCGGCGGCGGAACGGGCATGAGCCCTGTTCCCATGATGGATGAAATGAGCATCCCCACAGTATACCTAGAAGCCTGGGTTCTAAAATGTGCAAGGATCCTGCAAGAGAAGGGACGGTTTGTCCCTGACATCCTGATGGCTGGAGGCTTCATAAGCGAGACGCAGATCTTCAAGGCGATTGCCATAAGCAACTTCGGTGACGGCCCATTCGTAAAGGGTGTTCTGATGGGCAGGTCTCCCCTGACCGCCACGATGAAGGCCTCCTACTTCATGGAACTGTACGAGAAAGGCAAACTGCCGAAGAGGTTTGCAGAACTATACGGCTCAACACCAGAGAAGTTCTTCATCGCAGTGCCCGAGTTGAAAGACAAGTATGACGAGAGATTCCAGGAAATTCCGTGGGAGGCCATCGGTTTACATAGCTACCTCTCAGACCGCATAGGCACAGGACTGCAACAACTGTTGGCTGGCGCACGAAAGTGGAGTTTGGATCTAATCAACAGAAATGATCTCATGGCACTCTCTGAGAGAGCAGCCAAGGTTACAGGGATACCGCTGGCAGAAGAAGCCGACTCTGATATGATAGAAAGGATTCTTGGCTAAATCTCTACTTTCCCCTTCCTACTAGGCATAAAGTAGATGCAACTCTAGTCCGTATAATACAACAGAATTTGCCAGATCGTACAGGGACCAGGTTTCAGTCCACGAGAGATTGCGCTTTCAGGATTAACTCTTCATCACGCAGAGTCTGCTGGAAATACTTGTCGACAAGCGTGGAACAACGATATGCACCTCAAAGAGAGCCATAAGCGGTAACATTAATAGGCAAGACACAATCAGTAAACTCTCCAAAGTGAGCAGATGAATTGAATATTATGAATTAATCAAACTGTGTTCACTACAGTGGGTGAACTGATGCCCAAGCTCAAGGTTTTACTACTAACCGGACGGACAATAGACCAAGGCGTAGGAAGGGAACGCGGCAAGCTCTCAGAAGAATACATGAAGAGTGTGGCAATCGGCGAGATAGATCCTGACGACATGAAACGTCTCGGAATAAGCGATAACAACAACGTTAGGGTTTCCACAGATTTTGGCACAGTAGTTGTGCGAGCGGTGAAATCAAAGAGCACTCCCCATCCGTCCATCATATTCATCCCTTATGGTCCTTGGGCCAGTTTACTAATGAACTCAGAAACTCGTGGAACAGGTATGCCAACGCTGAAAGGCATATCAGCAGAAGTTGAGCCAGCACCTGAAGAAAGCGTGATGACTGTGGCGGAACTACTCAAAAAGCACTTCAAGAAGGGATAGTATGCCAGTCATCTCTCATGTTACATGTCCAGTCTGCGGCGATTTCTGCGACGACATCGAAGTCACCGTGAAAAACAACGTTGTCACTGATGTGAAATACGCTTGTGCTGTCGGCGCCGCGAGATTCCTCAACTATTCAAATCATCGTCAAACAAGACCGCTCATGAGAAAGAACGGTGAATTGGTTGAGTGCTCTCTCAACGAGGCCATTCAAAGGAGCGCAGAGATTCTTGCGGATGCTTCATATCCGATACTCTTTGGTTGGAGCTCAACAAGCTGTGAGGCGACTCGTGTCGGGCTGGAGCTTGCAGAAGAGATCGGAGCAGTCATAGATAACACCTCAACGATCTGCCACGGGCCTTCAATCCTCAGTATTCAAGACATTGGCATTTCTTCCTGCACACTTGGTCAACTGCGACACAGAGCAGATCTTGTCTTCTATTGGGGAAGCAACCCTTGGAGCGCCCATCCACGCCACATTGAAAGATATACAATGTTTACAGAAGGCCGCTTCCGAGAAAGCGCATGGAAGAGGTATGTTGCACGTATAGGAGGCATCCTGACTAGGAAGAGACTGAAAAGAGCAGTAAACCTTCTTCTGGGACGTCGTCTCCCTCCACAACCCGAGGGCGGTCAAGGCCTGCCCTACACATTGCTTCGGAAGGAGAGAAAAATGGTCGTCGCAGATGTTCGAAGAACGCGCACCGCCGAGGCAGCAGACTACTTTATTCAAGTCGAACCAAACAAGGACTATGAGCTTCTGCAAGCTTTTCGCATGCTCATCCGAGACGAGCAACTCGATGTAGAAGAGGTCGCTGGCATTCCAGTGGGGGTCTTAGAGGAAGTCGCCGACGTTATGATAGGATGCGAGTTAGGGGTTCTCTTCTTCGGATTGGGCCTGACGATGAGCGGAGGAAAGCATCGAAACATCGATGCTGCATTATCTCTCGTTCGAGACCTAAATCAATACACAAAGTTTCTAATAATGCCTATGCGCGGCCACTTCAACGTAACTGGGGCAAACGTTGTTTCTACATGGCAGACAGGATACCCTTTCGCCGTAGACCTCTCACAAGGCTATCCACAATATAACCCTGGCGAGACATCTGTGATCGACATACTTAGAAGAGGCGAATCCGACGCCGCACTCGTGGTTGCATCTGATCCCGTGGCGCACTTTCCACGCGAGGCAGCTCAAAACCTCGCCAAGAATCCGCTCGTAGTTATCGACCCCGAACCTACTCCTACATCACTGATGGCCGATGTAGTCATTCCATCAGCCTTCGTAGGAATAGAGGCAGAGGGAACAGCCTATCGAATGGACCATGTCCCTCTCCCCCTAAAAAAGATCGCAGAACCACCGAAAACCTGCCTCTCTGATGAAGAAATACTACAACGAATACTCCTCGAAGTTCGAAAAATGAGGGGGAGCTGAGATGACTGAACTCCTCATTAAAAACGGCTTTGTCTACGACCCGCTCAACGCCGTAAAAGGCGAAAAAATGGATATCGCCATCAGCGACAGAAGAATCGTCGAGAAAGTTGACGAAAAGAAAGCAAGCGTGATCGACGCTTCTGGAATGATCGTAACGCCTGGTGGAGTTGACATTCACAGCCATATTGCGGGCTCTGAGGTGAACGCAGGGCGCCTTCTAAGGCCTGAAGATCATTTCAAGGATGTAGAGGTGAAAACGGCCATAACTCGGTCTGGTGTGGGCTACTCTATTCCATCAACTTTCACAACAGGTTACCGTTACTCAAGAATGGGGTACACCACGGTTATGAACCCATCAATGCCACCTCTGGAAGCTCGACACACCCATGAGGAGCTAAATGACATACCCATGATTGACAAGGGCGCCTATCCTCTGTTGGGAGATTGGTGGTTCGTCCTCGAATATCTACGAGATGGCTTAATAGAGGAATGTGCCGCTCACGTGGCCTGGATGATGAGAGCCACGAAGGGATACGCCATAAAGCTTGTTAATCCCGGCGGTCCAGAGGCTTGGGGTTTTGGAAGAAACGTCAAAAGCATCGATGATCCTGTTCCTCACTTCAATATCACCCCGAGAGACATCATTCGTGGCCTCTGCAAAGTCAACAAGCTACTCAACCTCCCGCACACAATCCACGTTCACACAAACAACCTAGGAAAACCTGGAAACTGCACAACCGCCATCGAAACAATGAAATGCGTCGAAGATCTAGCTGAAAAAGGCAGGCCAGCAATACATATTACCCACTGCCAATTTTGCGCCTTCAAAGGTTCAGATTGGGCGACCATGAGGTCCGGAGCTGACGAGATAGCGAAATACGTCAATGGGCATAACCACGTAACTATGGACATGGGGCAGGTCGTCTTCACAGATACGACAACCATGACTGCGGATGGGCCATTCCAGTATAACCTCTATGGGCTTACTGGTAACAAATGGGTAAATCATGATGTTGAGACTGAGACCTGCGCCGGAATTGTACCCTTCAGATATAGACGCAAAAGCCCCGTGCATGCTACGCAGTGGTCAATCGGACTCGAACTTGCGCTCTTAATAGAAGACCCATGGAGAATATACCTTACAACCGACCATCCCAACGGCGCACCCTTCACCACATACCCTCAAGTTGCATCTTGGCTAATGAGCCGACTAGCGAGGCAAGCAACCCTGAAGAAAATAAACAAGCGGGCAAGGAGAAAGAGCCTGCTTCTCAGCATCAACCGAGAATACAGCTTCTACGAAATAACAGTTGTCACGCGGGCTGGTCCGGCAAAAGCTTTGGGCTTGAAACAAAAGGGGCATCTCGGATTTGGAGCAGATGCCGACATCTCGCTGTACAACATAAACCCTGCACTTGTTGATTCTTCAAAAGAATACAAGAAAGTTAGAAAAGCTTTCAGCAAAGCCGCCTATACCATCAAAGACGGCGAGATCTTGGTTAGAGATGGGCAGGTTGTAAAGACCGTTCCTGGAAAAACATTCTGGGTTGACGTCAAACTTTCATCACCAATAAGATCCACAGAGGACCTGAAACGGAGGTTTCGGGATTACTGGACAGTTGAGTACGAAAACTATCCGATTCCTGAGGAGTATCTAAAAGCCTCAGCTCCTATCACAATCCCGGCAAGGATTTAGAAATATCATGATCAAACTAACTCCTAGGCGATTGTTCAGAATCCCTGTGAAAGCAGAATGCATCAGCCCAGACACCCTCGCAGAAAAATCACTCAATGAAATAGCTACTCTGCCTTTGTGGGAAGGGAATCAAAAGCGATCTCTCAGCGAACTCTTCAAAATAGAGAAGAAACCGGACACCTCAAAGAATCCAACTATACAAATCGTGGGAGATGTTGGAAGGGTCAGAAGAATTGGAGCTGAGATGACAGGTGGCAGGATAATCGTCGAAGGAAACGCTGGCATGCATCTGGGTGAGGAGATGAACGGCGGAACAATAATCGTCAAGGGCAACGCCGGATCATGGGCAGGATGCATGATGAAGAAGGGTACAATAGAAATCATGGAAAACGCGGGCGATTACATAGGGGCCGCCTACAGGGGGAGCACAAGAGGGATGAGAGGGGGAACAATAATCATTCACGGAAACGCTGGGAACGAAGTCGGATGCTTCATGAGAAAGGGCCTTATCAAGATATATAGAAACATCGGACAATTTGCAGGAATCCACATGAAGAACGGAACAATATTCAATAAAGGAAACTCAGAGGGACGAGCAGGTGCTGAGATGATAGGGGGAAAAATAGTCCTGTGCGGTCATATTCCATCAATTCTTCCAAGCTTCACCATCGATAGCATCAAATCGAGCGTCAAGATCGATGGAGAGAAAGTTGAAGGCCCCTTCTATAGATTCCTCGGCGACCTAGCCGAGAACGGAGACGGTAAACTTTTCGTCTCTCAAGAGCAAAACACCCACTTGAAGTCTTATGAACGATTCCTCTAGGGGCGAAGAAGAAATGACTCATACATCGTTGAGTGTAAATCGAGCCTCCAAGCGCCTCGTAAAGAAGTTGTGTGATGCAGCTGAGAAGTACGGAGTTATTGTCAAGGAAAACAATTGGGGGGCAACATTAATCGATGCTGGGATCGAAGCAAAAGGAGGCTTTCTTGCAGGCAAAATAATCACAGAGATCTGCCTTGGAGGTTACGGTAAGGCCGAAATCTCCTGTAAGCGATTTAATGATCACGAGCTGCCCTCAATTTTTGTATACACAGATCATCCGGCAATAGCAACCTTGGGGTCTCAATTTGCTGGATGGCAGATCAACGTGGGAAAATATTTCGCCATGGGTTCTGGTCCCGCGCGGGCACTGGCCCAAAAGCCTCAAGAGCTATATGAAAAAATCGGGTATAAAGACGAGGCTGATTCAGCTGTGCTTGTGCTTGAAACTAGCAAATACCCAACCAACAAGGTAATAGCATACATTTCTGAACAGTGCAAGATATCACCTGAAAATCTATTTCTAATTCTTGTTCCAACAGCAAGTGTAACTGGATCCACACAGATTTCAGGAAGGATCGTAGAAACGGGAATACACAAGTTGGAGAAACTGGCTTTCGATCCTAAGCTGATAACATATGCGTGTGGGTATGCACCGATCGCTCCTGTTCATCCAGAATTTTCTCAAGCTATGGGAAGGACCAATGACGCTATTTTATACACAGGCGTAGTTTATTGTACCGTAGACTATCATGATGATGAAGAGCTAGGCAAGCTGGTTGAGAAGGCTCCATCATCATCCTCCAAAAGCTACGGGCAACCATTCATGGAAATATTCAAGGAAGCAAACTACGATTTCTATCAAATCGACCCTGACCTATTTGCTCCAGCAGTCCTGATCGTCAACAACGCCAAGACAGGTACAACCTTCAGAGGCGGTAGAATCAACTTCGACATCTTTAAGAAATCGACAGGACTCTAGCGGAGTTTCAGAATGTGAACGAAACAGAAGAACTTCTGAATGAATTATTTGAAGCCGTGGTTTCTGGCAACATTCGAGAGGCTAGAAAAATCGCCGGAAAAGCTGTTTGTCAAGGAGTATCTGCTGATACTGCCCTGGAAAAGATGACTGAGGCCATGCATGTTGTGGATAGGAAGTATGAGAGGAAGGAGTATTTCATCGTGGACGTGGCCTCATCAGCCTCAGCCATGAGAGAGGCCTTCAAAATCGTTCAACCTCACCTGCAGATGGAATCCATTGATATAACTGGAAAGATCGTGATGGGATCGCTAAAAGGAAACATTCAGAGCATAGGAAAGGACATCGTGACAGCAACGCTTCGTGCTGCTGGATTTCAGGTGGTAGACTTAGGCGTGGACGTTTCTCCAGACGCATTTGTAGACGCCGTTATTCAAAAAGAGCCGCAGATAATTGGCATCTCTGTCTCTGTGGATGAGACTGTACCCTTCCTTAGAGAAGTAGTTGATCGCCTGCAGCAAGAGAATCTGAGGAATAGAGTGAAAATCGTGATCGGAGGTCCAGCGGTGTCCGAAAAGATACGCAAAAAATATGGCGCAGACGCCTATGCGAAAGATGCATGGGACTGCGTAAGAAAGGCCAGAAACCTAATTGACGAGCTAAGAAAAGACATGGTACTCAGATCAAACTAATCCATACAAATAGTTTGAAAAGGAAAGCGCAAGCTTCTTGGAGTTCGAAATCGCAGATTCTATTACCTCGTAGACACGTGTTTTTTGATTTCTGGCATTATAGCTGCCTTGTTGTTGGGGGGCTACGAAACGTTTAGAAGATCTTATAGAGTGGGTGTTCAGAAACGAGAGGCTTAATCCCTAATCTTCTCTGACCATAGTATGCAAGAACTGCATCATTCATCGCACATGCAGGAATCATATTCTTTGCCTGTTTAATGGGGCCATAGATCAGGAAATCGGCTCCATTGAGCTGTGCGATAGTATGCGCCGACGCGTTATAGGCAGCAAATCCCTTTTCCAGCAGCCTGTCCTGCGACCTTCTCCAGTCGTAGGTGGCGTTGGCAGGGGAACAACCCGCCGGATATCCCAACTCCCCTTTGACGAGCTTAATCGCTTCAGCGGCGTAAGCGATGCTCGGAATATCAAAAACCATAGTGTCCACGAGCACCTTCTCTACACCAGCTTCATCGGCAATCTCAAGCAAGCCACTTTGTTGATCGAAGCCCTTCAGTGCAGAGAGTCTTCCCTCCGGTGACAGATCCATCTCATTGTATGCGATAACGATACCCGCGGTCACACCTGACTCAGAAATAGCCCCAATCTCTTCTTTCGAGATTTGAGGAAAAATCGCATTAAAAATTGTTCGATTTTGCAGACCAAGCTCCCTCACAGTTTCCAGACCAGCAACGCGGGTCTCAGTATTTGCCCCATCGATAAGAAACACGCTTTCATTAAGCTCTGAAACAAATTCAACGTATCTTCTCATAGCTTCGGGGTACGTAGCCATGATGTCTAGGAAATGTGGAACACCTGTCCTCTCGGAGAGCTCCTCGGCACGACGAATCCACTTCAACACAGACTTCTTTTCAAATGCTCCTTCCCTATGATCAGCAACTTCGGGCATCCCCTTATAGAAAAGGTTTCCAATCAGAGCCGTGGGCAACTCTCCCAGTTGACCACCAACTCTAAAACCGCTTATCTCGAGAACCTTCTGCTCAGTCTTGAACTTGAGCAATCCGAGCACCCATTTATTACATTTGAAAGGTTCATAAAAGAGTTTCAAGATAAAATGTCTTGCGAATTGCCAGAGTTTTTGAGACTAGGTGATATCTTCTGCAAATAGCTACACGCCAAAAAGATTTTAGTGACAATGCCCATTTTTAGAAGAAGAGTGGGCAGAGCCCATGGCTGATACACTTGAAATTCCGCTCAAGGAACTGAAAACTTGGTTAGAAGAAGAAATGAATCCTATCCTGGAACCTATTAGAGCGGAAGGAACGAATCTACTTAATAACGCAAGAACCAAACTGGAAGAGCTTGGCGACAGCTCTGAAAAAATGCTGGAAACCAGCGAAAAAGAGATGCTCAAAAACAGTCCCAAAACTTATCGCCGAGCAAGAACAGCATACAAACTCGCAAGAGATGTTCTTGAAGCACTAGATGAACTCGACATCACAGACAATATCACACACGAGAGCCTTCGAATATTATGCGGTAATTTAGAGAGGACCCTCGTAGCTATTGACCGGGAGAGAGCAAGAAGATTTCGCCAAATATCACCATATTTCATATTCGATCGAAGGAGATTTGACAGCGCGCTGAAAAAAGCCGCGGATTCGCTTAAGGAATTGCAGGACTTTTCGTTACATGGATATGCGCGGGCAAAGGCTGTGGAAGACTCCGTTGCCAGGATCGGCACGCTGTCTAAGTCTATAGATGAGCTTGACAAAGCTGAGAAGCAAAAGAGCCAAGTGAAGTCTAGAATAGAAGATGTTGAAAAGAAGATCAGTGAAACTGAGCGGCGAATAGCCTCAATTGGAAGTGAAGATGAAGTAAGCGAGCTCGCTCAAACTAGACAAGAGATAGAAGAGCTGGAGAAGTCGTTAACACGCAATTTGCGTCATCTTGAAAAGCCCTTTGTTAAGTTTCAAAAACTGGTTCAGAGTCCAGCGTATCAACTTCCACTCACCGAAACGAAAAAGCTTAATCAGTATATTCAGAATTCATTTGAAGCGCTCGCAACTGAGGAGAAGGGATATCCTCAGCTTAGGATTATCATTCAAGGAATGATTGACGCCATAGCAAAGGGAAAGCTGAGACTGAAAAAAAGCCGCTGGAGAAAAGCTGAGGAACAAATCAAAGAGATTCTTGACAAGAACTCTCTCGCCGCCTTGCATGAAAGCTGCAGTGAAGCATTCTCAAAAAGACAACAGCTCCTAGCATCTGAGGTCGTGGCTGTTTCTAGAAGGAGACGAGCAAAACTTGAAAGGAACTTAGATAAACTGCAGAAGCAGAAGAAACTTGCTGATTCAAGATTAGCTGTTTTGGAGAGGAGATACAACGCAGAACTGGAAGACATTGAAAACCAAAGGAAAGACTTGGAAAATGCCGCTTTTGAAATAACTAAAAAAATGATAAAAGTTAGATTGTAAGAAAGCTGGATTATGCTCCATGGTCGATTTTGAAAAAGATACATTTTATCGTGGGTCTTCAAGCCTATTCGATATAGCCATGAAAGTGGAAGTTGACGAATTTCTCCAGCTTGTGAAAAATATTACCCAGGTGCAAGATGATGAAAGTGGGCGGGTTGGAAGCCTAGAAATCAATGGTAAACTGGCCAGCACGCCTCCCGTGGGCGAAGCAATAGTGGTTGGAGATATACACGGCGACCTACAGAGCCTGAAGTACATCGTGAAGCATAGCGGCTTTGTGGAGAAAACTGAGAAAGATGAGAACGTTTTCATGGTTTTTCTTGGGGATTACGGAGACCGTGGTCCCTATTCTCCCGAAGTGTATTACGTCGTCTTAAAGATTAAGCAGCTCTTTCCAGAGCATGTTGTACTGATGAGAGGGAATCACGAAGGTCCTAATGATCTTCTTGCTTATCCACACGATCTGCCAACTTATCTGCAGAGAAAGTTCGGTGAAGCTTCATCAGATGTCTATAGAGAGATACGTAAGTTTTTCAGTAGTCTATACAATGCGGTGTTTGTC
>Ga0209636_10000871_pt1 | contig 29942 bp, 36 predicted proteins | sample DeeMarSWOR152_54_FD_187464 | JGI IMG/M metagenome (GOLD analysis project Ga0209636, IMG submission 187464) | Marine sediment microbial communities from White Oak River estuary, North Carolina - WOR-1-52-54 (SPAdes) (version 2) | ecosystem: Environmental > Aquatic > Marine > Intertidal zone >...
TTAGCTTAAGCTCGAATTTTGAATACTGATTACGGTTTCATAACTCTTTTTCAACACCGCATCAACATGGAATGGTCATGCGATGAACCGCGGTTCCAGAGACGAGACTATCGGAGGTGCAAAAATAACAGAATAACGTTGGCATGCTAACCGATACTGCCTTCTTTACAGCCTCATGCTTAAGGAGCGAAAATGAAAGATTATGGCACCTCATACCCGTCACAACAAGCGGCAATCGCCCAAATGGAAAAAACATAGTGAGGTTTCTGTCAGCTTACTTCTAAGCCTATGCCTATTGGTCCTTACGGTCCAACTGCTTCATTCTCCAGAAGTAAGCGGCGCACCAACAGACCTGAAGGTTTACGCTCAAGCCGCAAGCTTTGCAAGGCTCAATGCCGTAGACCCAAACGGCTGGTTCTACCACGCTGTCCTCTACAATCCAACCGACACAAACATCATTGTAACTGGACTAAGGTGGTGGTACAACGCAAGCGTCAAGATGGTTGACAGCGTCAGAGCTGCCACATGCTACGACTCACGATACTTCTCAAATATTCCAGTCACCCTGAACCCAAGCGACAGAATAGCAGGATGGGAGTATGCTCAAGGCAGCATCTCTCTTACTGTGCCACCTAAGAAAATGATTGTCACTTGGATTGAGGTGCCCACGGGCTCAGTCAACAACGACGTCATACCGGCTACATACTACGTGCAGGCATACGCAGGCAGCCAATGGATATCATCACCCCTTTATCCTTCACACAGTGGGCACGACCATATCGCCAGCACGATCTTTCGAGCCGACTTCAACTTAACAACAGACCCCAGCAGTGAACCGCAGACCCATCCAAACCCTCAGTGGCTCTTCAGCGAAAACCGATCGGTCGTAGCTGGTTTGACAAGCAGAGTCAGGCTGATTCCGGTTACTTCGTCGAGAAACACCAACGGTATAGACTTCGCCACCGTAAACGTCACAATGCCCTCAGGCTGGAACTACGTAACGGGCTCAGCATACAACCCGTACGGGGAAGCCATCACACACTACTCTGTAGGAGAAATAGACGTACTGAGGTGGAACCTAAACCGAGACATCATAAAATACGAGCTCAACCAATCCCTAGCTCAAAACTACATAGAATTCAACGTGACTGCCCCCCCAACTTCAGGCATATACAACTTCACGGTCACAGCTTCAATAACCAGTTTCGATCCCAGAACAACAATTGAAAACCAATACATACACACCGTTGTCATGTCGCCGCCCACAGCTGCATTCACTCACAATCCATCAACTCCACTCGTAAACCAAACAGTCACGTTCAACGCCTCAGCCTCATCAGATCAGGACGGCACAATCCAAAACTACACTTGGGACTTCGGCGACGGTCAAAAAGCAACAGGAATGACGGTGAACCACTCTTACTCAAACAGAGGCAACTACACAGTCACACTAACAGTCACCGATAATGACGGACTGCAGTCAACAACCTCTTCATGGATAAAGATAGTAGAGGTGCCTACCGCCTCATTCACGTTCACACCAGTGCTTCCACAAATAGGTGAAACAGTGACTTTGGACGCCTCGTTCTCTGTTCCTAATGGAGGCATCATAACGGACTATTTCTGGGATTTCGGAGACGGCACAACCGACATAGGCATATCGACGTCCCATGTTTATTCTGACAGTGGGAACTACACAATCACGTTAACCATAACCGACAGTGAAGGTCTAAGCGGTGTAGAGACTCTTACAATCAGAATCTGTGCGGAGCCCTCAGCGTCGTTCAATTATTCACCCCACCTACCATGGGTCTCTTCAACAGTGACTTTCAACGCCTCGGCAAGTCACGATTCAGACGGAGCAATAATCACTTATCAGTGGGATTTCGGAGACGGCAACACCACAGAGGTCTCCAATCCAATCATTACTCACGTTTACCAAACTCCTGGAAGCTTCACTATAAACTTGACCGTCTTCGACAACGACGGCTTCGTCAAGTCCATCTCAAACACGATAACCATAGTCATCCACGATGTTGCTATCCTAAATGTCTCACCATCAACCACAGAAGCTCACGTCGGTCAACAAGTCAACATCACAGTTGTAGTCAAGAACAAGGGGACAACAACCGAAACCTTCAATGTAACAATTTACTACGACAATAACAAAATCGAAACCCAACTGGTACAAAGCTTAACTCCAGACTCAGAAACAACTCTGACGTTCTTCTGGAACACCACAGGTTTAGCACAAGATACCCTTTACACCATAAGAGCCGAAACAAGCCAGATTATTGGAGAAACAAACACAACCGACAACAACTCCTCAGTCAGTGTCAGAATCATACCACAACAGCCAGGCTCCTCAGACTTCTGGGGAAACATTCAACCATACATTATTCCAATACTTGCAGTCATTGGCTTAACCGCACTTCTTGCAGTTGTAACACTACGAAGGCGCTCAAACGGACAAATCGCAAGCTCAATTGAGCCCAACACATCACAGCTTGAACCCGTAGCGGACGCAATTGGCAGCGAACTGCCGGAAGGACTCTCAGTCATGATCGTAGGAGACGCCAGCTCTGGAAAAAGCGTTCTATGCCAACAACTCGCATACAGATACCTCAACCAAGAAAAACCATGCATATACATCACATACGACTGCTTCCCAGACGAAATAAGAAAAAACATGAAAAGCTTTGGATGGGACATCTCCACACACGAACAAAACGGAAACTTCGTCTTTGTGGACTGCTATTCATCAATGGCAAGCAAGACAAGCCAAGAGAGATACCCTGTAAAACAGGCATTTTCGCTTTGGGAATTGGGCACGACTATATCCACAGCGATGACCAAATCGAATCAAAGACCATGCAGAGTCTTCTTGGACTCAACAGTGCCTCTTTTCACACGCCTAGACTCAGCGAAAGTCATCGAGTTCTTACAAGACCGTGGAGCCCAAATAAAAGGTAACAACGGCATCTTCTTCTTCATTGTTGGCGAAGGAACCCTACAAGAAAACCTGCGACGCAAACTGGAAGAAATTGTTGACTGCATTATAGACTTGGACGTAACTGAAGAAAGAGATCAAACGATCAGGAGACTACGAGTACGAAAAATGCGCGGACGTAGCTTCTCTGATCAATGGATCTCATTCAGAATCGATGAGCGAAGAGGATTGATAGTGTCCGCTCTGAAGAATCCGCATAAGCTTCAGAAGTAGAGTTCTAAGACGATTTTGCAATTCATAACCCATAAGTGGAAGACCATCAAAGCGGAATAATGCTAGAGAGTTGATTGACAGGTGTTAGAAGCCACCATAAACAGAAAGCTCGACGTCACTCCAACAGGCATACATGGGCTAGACGAAATGCTGGGCGGCGGCATACCAAAAGGACGAATAATTTCAGTTTTTGGCGGTCCAGGAGCGGGAAAAACAACATTCGCGTTAAATTTCTTACATAGCGGAGCCACGCTTTATGACGAACCTGGAGTATACGTTTCGCTCGACGAGCCGCCACGAGACATATTGAGGAATTATTCATTATTCGACTGGAACCTTGAAGAACTGGAGAAAGAAGAGAAACTCCTGCTCTTAGACGCCTCGCTTTTCAAAAACATCTCAAGAGTAATGAAGATCCCAAAAAACAACAAGGCAACAACTGAAAAAGAATATTCCCTCGTCACGTTGGGCAATCTGATCAAAGGCACTGTTGAAAAAACGGGCGCAAAACGCATTGTCATCGATCCAATGAGCACACTGATATTTCAGTACCCTGATCCTCGGGAAAGACGCCTCGCTATAATGGATTTGCTTACGTCGCTTAGAGCACAGAATGATTGCACCAGCCTAATAATCCTGGACCTGCGCGCAAGCACACTTGAAAGGGAGTATCAAATGGAAGAATATCTGTCACATGGAACAATAATACTGCAAACCATCTCTCAACCAGAAACTGGCTTAACCAGAGTGCTCCTGATACAGAAAATGCGTGGAAGAGAACACGACACACAACCCCGCCCATACATCATAACAAAACAGGGCATTCAGGTTTTCGCAAAAGAAAAGGTCTACGTAGTCGACCCTCTAACCAACTAAACACCCAAGCTACAAAACCAAAAAGCTCATTCACGAACAATGCTCAAGCGTGATGCGCAATGCGAGCGCACCATCAGTCGCTCCCACGGTAGAAGAAAGTTGCCTACGTTAGCCACCATTTTAGAGCTTGTAGTTCTATCAAGAAATAGTCTGGATCATCGGGGCTTTGATTGTAGCATTTGATGTAGTCAATCTGTTCCAAGAGTTTTGCTTTGATTTCTTCGTCATCGATTACTTTTGCACTGCATCTTACTCGGGCATACCTTTTGTCCAATGGAGCAGACTTTCCCATGAACAAGCAAAACTCCACTCTAGGATTTTTCTTCATCTGTTTGATCTTCGCAGTTTCTTTGTAGGAATGCACAAATAGCCTTCTTTCAAAGCCTATGAGAGTCACGGGACGTATTTTTGGCTGGTTTTTGTCACTTGTTGCAAGGAATATAATCCTCGGGTCACTAAGTCTCTTCCAAAAAATCTCTGGCAAGGATTTCATAATCATCCAGTGTTCTCCAAGATTATTTCTATTACTTCTTTATTCATTCTTCTTGAAGTGCTACTTGTATGCACGTATCAGCTTGTTTCTATAGCGCGCGCGGCCCTGAAGACACGAAGGTCTTGGAATAGAAGTCTTATAGCCTGCGCGTTAGTACAAGGTTGGCGAAGAGATTGAAGGAACGCACAGCAAATAACGTGCACTCTGCTTACGTTGCTGAAGCCAAAGCCTATCAGAGATTGCTGTTGTTTGCCAAGAAGGCCGAAGATGAGGAGTTGCCGCAAATCGCTCATCTCTTCAGAGCTGTAGCTTCAGCGGAGAGTGTTCACGCACGTCGCCATTTCATGCAGTTGGAAGGCAGCATAAGCGACACCCAGACCAACTTAGAGATTTCATTTCAGAAGGAAACGGGTGTGGCACGGGTAGAGTACGGACGGATGCTGCAAGAAGCAGAAGAGGACGGTGAGCAAGCGGCGGCACTGGTCTTTTCACAGGCAAGAGACGTGGAAGACGTACACGCAAAACTGTACAAAAGAGCCTTAGACCACCTGATAGCCCAGAGAACGACAGAATACTACCTATGCCAAATCTGTGGTTACGTAGTAGACGGCAAGCTGCCAGACAACTGCCCCATATGTGGAGCACCCAGTTCGAAGTTCACCAAAGTAGAATGACTGCACCCTAAGATGCAGCATGCTTGCCATCTACGGCGCGCGCCAAAGCTGACGTAACAAAAAGGGCAAACAAGCTATTATTGGATAGAAATCTTCTTTCCTTCCTTCACATGAAAATAGATGTTGATTGATGCCAACTGGAGAAACCGACAAAATTTAAGAATTCCTCAGACTCAAAGAAGCCAAGGTGGCAAACATGACATTTGGTGGAAGATCCGTGATCATAACAGGTGCCAGCGGAGGCATAGGAAGGGAAACTGCTCGCTTATTTGCGGAAAGAGGAGCCAACATCACCGTAAACTACTTCTCTTCTCCAGAAAAAGCAAAAAAAACGGTCAAAGCAGTCAATAGCCTAGGCGCTGAAGCTCTGTCTCTTAAGGCTGATGTTTCAAGCCCGGAAGACGTATCCTCGATGATAAAGACCACTCTTGACAAATTCGGCAGAATCGACGTGCTAGTCAACAACGCAGCAAAACATCCGCCTCCACTCTTTGATTTCGAGAAACCAGACTGGGAATATTGGAAAAGAATGATCCACGTCAACGTAATGGGCATACTTGTATGCTCTCACTTCGCCGCACCACACTTAAAGAAAACAGGTGGAAACATAGTCAATGTCGTAATGGACTACGATCCAGGAGGATTGGATTACACACTTACAAAAACTGCTGGCACTCCTTTAACGCGCGGACTCGCCAGAAAGCTTGCGCCAGTAAGGGTGAATGCCGTCTCCCCAGGCGCAGTCGACACATGGGGAATGAATGAGGAAGAGAAAAAATATTTCACAGAGAAAACTCTCTTGAGAAGAGTTGGAGAGCCGATAGATATTGCCAGAGCCATAGTTTTTCTAGCATCAGAAGAAGCTTCATACATCACTGGAGAAACCATTCAGGTTGACGGAGGCAAGCGACTGCTCGAATAGCTTCATCAGCAATCGATAAATCTAGTCAAGACTAGGGCTTTGCCAACAGGTTCAATCGGCTGTAGCGCGTGCGTACACGCCTGTTGAAACATTTATAGATGAAGATTGGCTACGTGATGTAGTGAGGTAGGAGTGTTGAAGGCTTCTAAATGTCCTCTTTGTGCATTAGATTTGAAACGTGAGAAGGTGTATCATGAAGACAACTCTTTTGTTGTGATAAGAACTGGAAACCTGAAAGGACATCGAGAACGAATCATGATAATCTACAAACGACATGAACACACAATACCCTACAAAGCCTATGAACGAGCCCTAGACATACTTTCCAAAATAGGCAAAAACGCCTTCAGCTACACTCCCAAATTCGTAATAATGGACTCAACCTTCGCCACCATCACCGACCATTGGCACCTAGTAGCTACAGACCTCAACCCCGAAAGCGAAGACTTCAGCCAGATTCTAGCAACCAAATGGGTCAGCGTCATAGACAACTTGGTAGACAGAGAAGTAAGACTTGCCGTGTAAACAACCAGCACGCCATACACGTGTGTGAACCACAGTGGCCGGCAAGAAATCCAAAACAACCACTGACTCAATTGAAGAGACAAGACTCTATCACGAACGGTACCTCAGAGCTATGAATAGTCCCATCAGAAGAACAATCCTCAGAATTCTGAAGGAAACCGCCATAACCATTGAAGGGCTTGCATCCAGAACAGGATTAAGCGATGAAGATCTAAGGTGGCATCTAAACCTTTTGGAACATGGCTTCTGTGTGGAAAAAGAGAACAGGCAAGGAAAGCTCGTTTACAAACTTACTCAGGAAGGAAGAGTCGTGGACTACGTGGAATAAGACGCATACTCGGCGCGTTTCTGCGTGCTCGAAGAGAGGGGAGGTTGGCTGATCTCTTCACTCGGCAGAGGCTTTGATTCTCACGTGAGTATGTCTGTGGTTTCTTTCACTGTTTCGTAGACTATGCAACTCAACGTATTTTCTACTCCCTCAACCGTCCGCAGTCTGTCCATCACAAGCTTTCCCAAAGTGTCAACATGGTCAGCCCTCACCTTTACAAGAATGTCCCAGCCTCCAGTGATGATATGCACCTCCTGTACTTCCGAGAACGCAGCGATCTGTTTTGCCACATCTCTTTGCGATAGTGGTCTTTCTCTGCCTCCTGGTCGATAGGCAAATGACACTAGAATGAAAGCAGTTGTACCCTTGTCGAGTTTCCTTGAATCCAAGATAGCCTTGTATTGCTTTATTACACCCAGTTCTTCCATTCTTTTTATCTTTGAGTAGACTGTGGTTATGGGACTACCAATCTTCTTGGCAATTTCCCTCGCTGTCATTTTGCAGTCATTCTGCAATATCTTGAGTATTCTCACATCTCTTTCATCTAAGTGTTCCATACCGTAATTTTTACGACCAATGCATAAAAAGCTTGCGAAATTTCATGATTATTACCCCATCCTTCGCAATAATCTTAAGAAGACGAGAAGACCACTATTCTTCATGGAACCACAAGATCTGAGTTCACTGGAATCCGTTAGGCTACGATATCGCGCCATAAGACACCCCAAAATGAAACTAATCCTGAAAATTCAAGACCGAATCCTCACTTCGCTCAGAGAATTCCTAAGAAAAGAAGGCTTCATGGAGATACTAGCACCCATCATTGGTCCCGCAACTGATCCTGGAATAAGAGGAGCAAAACAAGTCTCCATACAATACTACGGTGAACCGTTCAAAATAATGAGCAGCATGATTCTCTACAAGCAGATGATGGTCTCCTCATTCGAAAAAGTGTTTGCCTTATCGCCAAACATTCGTCTAGAGCTTCCTGAAAGCGTAAAAACCGCCAGACATCTAGCGGAGTTCAGACAAATCGACCTCGAGATGGTGCATGCGACCTACGGCGACGCCATGAACTTAGCAGAAAGACTGCTAAAATCGGCAGTGAGAGATGTAAAAGAAAATTGTTCCGAAGAACTGAAGGGTCTCGGAAGGAACCTCAAAGAAGTCAATGCCCCTTTCAAGAGACTGACTCACAAGCAGGCTGTTGAGTTGCTGAGATCAAACGGATACACGGTTAGTTATGTGGAGGAGATTCCTTGGGATGCAGAGGTAGCTTTATCCGCTATGCATGAATGCGCCTTCTTTGTCTACGACTACCCATTAGTGGCCAGAGGATTCTACGACAGAGAAGACCCAAGCAGACCAGGGATATTAAGAGATTTTGACATGCTCTATCCAGAGGGATTCGGTGAAGCCATATCTGGAGGAGAAAGAGAGCACACTCGCGAAGGGGTGCTAAAGAGAATGAAACTGACCGGCGTTGATCCAGAAGAATACGAGTGGTATCTGCAAATGCTTAAGGAAGGCGTTCCTCATTCAGTTGGCTTCGGAATCGGCGTTGAAAGACTAACAAGATGGATATGCGGCTTGAAAACCATCTGGGAAGCAGTGCCATTTCCGAAAGTCCCGGGAATCACTTCCCCCTGAGGAGCAAACAGACAAGAGGGATTTGCAGGAGACATCGCCACTTCCATGTGGGCTCAGGTTCGAACCCCCCGCCAAACTGAATTTCATAGTTAGCATGCAACGTCTTTGAGGCTTTCTTGAAGCTTTAGGTTGACTTCGAATCAGTATTGTGCGTTAGCAAGACATAGATAGCGCATTGACTCTGAGCAACACAAAGGTGTTCACAATTGACAATGCTAGAAAACACAGAGTTTACTATTGACCAAAGGCTTCTGTCAGTGAGAAACACATACGTGGTCAAAGACAAGCATGGTCAGCAATTAGGCTTCATCAAACAGGAATTTGTCAGCTGGGGACCAAAATTCTGGCTTGAAGACAACGCTGGCGCTCGGCTGGGCGAAGTCGACGGCAAAGTAATCACTGTCCACAACGAGTACGAAATCAAAGACAAAGACGGACAAACAAAAGCGAAGATTAAGAAAAAAATCCTCAAATTTTTCGGAAGCGAATGGTGGATGGAAGATCCAGACGGCAACAGACTAGCAAAAATAAACGGCAACATCGTCCATCACACATACGACATCGTTGCACCAGACAAAACAGTGATCGCCAAAGTTCATCTCAAATGGGCAGCAATCCGAGATGAATACTGCATAGAAATCGTCAAGCAAAACTTCAACCCACTCTTGGTCCTCGGATACGCAGTGGCCATGGACCACGTCGAACATCAAGACAGAGGCGGCGTATCCAAAGGCGCCAGAGTAATCACAAAACTACTCGGACACTAAAAAAGTGCAATAGTAAGAGAAGCCATCATACGCGCGCTTACAGCAAATCAGAGTCCCGGGAATGGTGGTGGCATCTGTAGGGTAGTTGGAATGGGATATTTTGCGACTCGTTGCGCTCTCATGCCAGCAACTACATCGTTGGCTTTTGCCGCAGGAATTGCAAACAACATCTCATCGTCGTATGTGACTGCAAAAACACGATCGCCGTTTCCGGGAACAACCACCTGATACTCGTTTGGTTGAATGCTCGAATGATTCCTCCTGTACACGAGGCGGCCATTCCAGCCAATTCACTTTTCACTTTCTGTCCTTCCTTGTACATTGACCCTTGAATCAGCCGCATGATTTGAGCCGGGTTTCCATAAACCAAAACAACGTCTGGAACAATCTTTGTCCTTGTCAGAGGAGAAATAACAACTCCACTGTATTTGCCTGATTCCAAACGATCTATATTCTCCACGATTGTTTTTGCGCCATCTTCATCTGAAGCGTATCCAGCTGCTAGGAAGAACTGTGCTATGGTGTTCTCATCAGCGATTCTGGTCCAGCCATAAGCTAGGCTGGCTCCGGGACATCCGCTGTCATTTTCGGTTATTCCCAGGGTCCAACCGTACCTGCGACTCATAGTCAAGGCTTGGCAGACAGCTATCTTCTGTTCCGGTCTTCGCGTTCTTTCAGGGAATTCGGATTCGTCTTTTACCAGTTTTACGGCAAGCGGATAAGATTGAGGTCTAAGCATCTCTTCTAGGGCTTTTCCAATATCCATCCAGTTTTCCAACTGCAAGCCTCCGAATGGAAATGATATCGTTCCAAACCATGTTGATAATGTTTTCCATGACCGATTCAAACAAAAGGAACCATCTAGCCCGCGCGTAGCTCTAAGTGGATTCAAGACCCACGCCGCCCTTGATGTCCCAGTCGATTTCTGAACGAGTCTGTGTACAGTTCTCTCCAGAAAGTGAATACCTCATTTGAAGTTGCGCGTCAAGAGTTCAATGATGAAAGGAGCTAAAAGAACAGTTACCATGGAGAGTATGACAATGCTTGCCTGCAGGCGGGCATCCAAAAGGCCCAACTCTGAGGCGGTGAATGCCACAGCAAGTGAAGTAGAGAGCTGAGGGATAGAAGCCCCACCAATAAGCAAACTAGTATATTTAGGGAAACCGATGAGGCGCCCCGCTACGTATCCACTTAACAACTTAGACGCGATTAAACCTCCGACTATCGCGACAGTCAGGTACAAAGCATCATTTATGCTGAAGAACACGGTCAAATCTGTCTCTATCCCTATCTCTAAGAAGAAAATAGGGATGAAAACGCCGTAGCTAATAGCGTGAAGCTTACTCTCAATTCTGTGGTGCTTAATAGTGCCTGAAAGGATGAGCCCCACAAGAAACCCAGCTACTATGGCATGCATACCTAAGAACTCAAAATAAACAGCTACCGCAATAGTTGTGATAAGCACAAACTGGAATTCCTGCTCAAACTTCTCGCGGTCTCTATTCTTGAAGAACCATTCTTCGATTCGGGGAAGAAAGTACTTGAGCACAAAGACCGAAACGGCAACTATGCCAATGAAAATCGGCAATGGCAAAAACGTCGTGGGATCTGTTGTCTGAAGAACCATGGACAGAAAGAACAGGCTCCCCAAATCCTCCAAGATTGTGGCTCCAATGATTACAGCACCAACATCCGTGGAGATCAGACTCTTTGCCTCCAACGTTGGAATTATCACAGCTACAGAAGAGGAGACAAAAACCGTTCCGATAATAACAGCTGTAATCGGCTCATAACCAAATATCAACGTAACAACAAAACCTACAAGACCTGGAACAGCACCGTTCATCAGAACCAGAACCACCAGCTTCTTCCTAAATTTCGACACAGCACCCGTTCTAACTTCCATACCTGCCATGAACATAAGAAAAACAGCGCCTATTGATCCCAAGAAAAGAATAGGAGGCGTCAACTCGACAATGCCCAAGCCCAAAGGACCAATGGCTATTCCTGCCACAATCAAAGCCACGACATAAGGAACGTGCAACCTCTTAAACAACTCAGAGAAAAAAAGCCCAGACGCCAACACTACTAGAAAACCAGTGTACTCGCTCAATAACCAAACTTCCTCTTTTTCCTACACATAGAAAAACCAAAATAAATATCCATAGGCTTCAAGCCCGTAGCGTATCAGAACCCATTACTGGAGAACTGAAAGACGACATCCAGAACCAAGGCTTCGGAGACAGTCAGAGAAGCTTGGATGACACACCCTAACGATAATGCCAACGGTACGCATTGTTCTGAATTGTCAACTCCAAATGAAGAGAGCCCACGCATTCACACGGTGAGTACGCAAGGAACACGTATTAGGAGATGCTACCGAGCCCTTGGAAGATTTTATTAACCCAGTGTAGAAATCTACACAGCCTCAGCAACTATATCCGTGGTGCATGTCATGCGTAAAAGTCTATGGATAGCATTAACAGCCGTGTTCGCAGCGCTCCATGCTGTGCTGTACTTCGTGACGCCTGAAGTCTTGTGGCGAAACTGGGCCATCTACTTAGAGCCTATCGAAGGCATCTTACTAGGACCCACAGCAGGCTTCTTCGCAGCCCTCTTCGGAAGCATAGTTGGCAGAACAATCAAGCCGACAGACCCAACAATGTTCATATTCGGAGTAATAGCTGAACCCTTAGGAGTCATGATCTGCGGTTTGCTCGCCAAAGGAAAGTGGCAAACGGCGTTGCCAGTATACGCAGTAGCCCTAGCTGCATATTTCGCTCATCCCTTTGGGCAATGGTTTCCCCTTTGGACTATCGCAGACACGTTGCTTGCATTGGTACTCATCTATCCAGCTGCAAGACTAGGCAAATGGCTCTCTGAACCTAACGTAAAACGACTGACCGTGTCTTTAATACTCATCTCGTTCATTGGCATAGCCACAGACGCACTAGTCCGCGTCTTTCTGCTCGTCCCCGGCGGGCTTCACATACTATTCACTACGGAGCCCCAAGTTGTATACACCATTTTCGTAACTGGCGCAGTGGGCTCCTTCATAGAAGACGCACTCGTCGTCACAGTTTCATTCATTGTAGGCGTCCCCTTGCTGCTTGCACTCCAAAAAATCCCTGGGCTCAAATATCCACTAACATAGCACGATCTCAGTACATGAAACGGGCAGACTGTAAAAAAAGGGGAAAGCGTGGCAGCTTCTAGGCCCAGCCGTGGCTGCTCTATTTCGACGCTTCTTCGAACCTCTTGGCAACTTCATTCCAATCGACGATGTTCCAGAAAGCCTCAACGAATTTGGCTCTGTCATTCTTGAAATCAATGTAGTAAGCGTGCTCAAAAACGTCAAGAACCATGAGAATTCTGAATCCCGGGTAGACATTGGTGTTGTGCTTTTCAATCTGCATTATCAACAGTCTGCCAGTCAATCGGCAAAGCGTCAATGCACCCCACCCAGAGCCCTCTACACTCATCGACGCTTTAGTGAACTCCTTCTTGAACCTGTCAAAACTCCCAAACTCCGCTTCGATAGCCTGAGCAAAAGCGCCTGTTGGTGTTCCACCACCCTTGCCTGGAGAGGCCAGATTCTTCCAGAAAAAGGAATGCAGTACATGTCCACCAATGTTCCATGACAAATCCTTCAAAGTAGCCTTCACGTCCATGTCGACGCCGTCCTTTCGCGCCTTGTCCAGCTTCTCAAGCAAGCTGTTTGCACCGTTTACGTATCCTTGATGATGCTTCTGATGATGAATAGTCAACTGCTGCTCTGACATATGCGGTTCCAAATCCTTGTATCCGTATGACATTTTTGGCAAAGAGTAAAACTTGGTTGCTTCCATTTTTATCACCATTTTCAGATTTTCTACTCCTCTTTCTCTTTTATTCCTTTCCCAAAATCACTCCTTCAGCACCAAACGTTATCTCTGAGATACACAGTTAACATGCAATTCTGGAAGTTCATCACCTAACTGAGGCTGATTATTTGAAAAAGATAGGAATCGTCACAAGCGGCGGCGACGCCCCAGGCATAAACGCAGCCATACGAGCCATCGTCCGCACCGCCTACTCCATGAACCTAGAAGTCGTAGGCTTTCAAAGAGGCTGGGAAGGAATCATGACAAACGACTCGAAGTCTCTGACACCTCGTTCAGTCGGCGGAATCCTACATCTAGGCGGCACAATACTTCGCACTCACAGATGTCCAGAGTTCGAAACAAAGAAAGGAATCAAGAAGGCGGCTAAAACACTTGCACAAACAGGTGTTGAAGGACTTGTTGTAGTCGGAGGCGACGGTTCATTCAGAGGTGCGTGTGACCTAAGCAAAGAATCTGACCTCCTCATCGTTGGGGTGCCCGCCACCATCGACAACGATGTTTACGGCACAGATGAAACCATAGGCTTCGACACAGCTGTAAACACAGCAGTCGCAGAAATCGACAAGATACGTGACACCGCCATCTCTCACGAGCGAACCTTCATCGTTGAAGTCATGGGAAGAAACCGAGGCTTCTTAGCGTTGACAGCAGGTCTCACATCAGGAGCGGAAATCATAATTGTTCCAGAGATCAAAACTAAAATGGGCACCATCGTTCAGACAATGCAGGAGAACGAGCAGAAGGGCAAGAAGTCGAGCATTATTGTCAAGGCGGAAGGCGCAGGAGACGCGCGTACACTTGCCAAAGAGATCAAGACGCGCGTCGGCTCAGAAGTTCGAATCAGCGTGCTTGGCTATGCTCAAAGAGGCGGCAGTCCAACAGCGAGAAGTCGATTGCTAGCCAGTCTGTTCGGAAACAAAGCTGTTCAGTTGTTATTGAAGGGACTGGGCGACAAGATTGTCGTGCTTCAAAACGGCCAAGTAACAACCATGAGCATGGAAAAATCCTGCAAAACAACGAAACCGCTGGATTTGAATCTTCTATTGCTGGCGAATCTGTTGGCAACTTAGAAGAAAGACGTATAAACCCTGATTCCTTTTTTTATGTCTTTGGAGTGTGTAAAGCTTGCCAGAAGAAGACTTCCCAGAATGGTTCCGCAGACGCATGCGGCGCCCCTTCTCAAGAGACTGGTTATTCGGCGACGTAGACGACATATTCCGTGAAATGGAGGAAATGATGCAGAGAGAATTCAAGGAATTCACCACGAAATTGCCGAAAGACCTCACCCGTGAACGCCGCTTACCAGACGGCTCAACCGTTAAAGAATGGGGGCCATTCGTCTACGGTTACTCCATGACCATCGGTCCTGATGGAAAACCTCAGATCAGAGAATTCGGAAACGTAAAACCCTCAGTGAAGCGTGAAGCGCCGTTTGGACCAAGACGCCCAACAGTTGACATCAAAGAAGAAAGGGAACCGCTTGTCGATGTCATAAGCGCAGATAACGAAGTCAAAGTCGTGGCTGAAGTGCCAGGCGTTGACAAGAACAAAATCCAACTCTACGCAACTGAGGAAGCCCTAACGATCTCTGTTGATACACCCGAGCGCAAATACTACAAAGAGGTAGACCTTCCAACAAGCGTCAATCCGAAAAGCGCAAAATCAGTGTACAAAAACGGCGTCCTTGAGGTCACATTAACAAAAGCAAAAGAAGAGAAAAAGCCCAAAGGCGAACCCATAAAAATCGAATAGGCGAACTTCAATTCTCTTCGCTTTTTCTATTGCCACTGAAACGAGGCGCGGGCAGCGCAGGCAATAAGCCAACTATTGTCCAATCAATACTCTCTCTTTCAGCTTCTTCAAACGAACCTCTAGAACACCGTTCTTCAGTTTTGAAGTCGACGACTTGACATCAACTCTGACAGGCAACTTGATCTCTCTTTGATACTTGCCTTCCGGAGAATCCAATGAAATCATCAGCCTATCCTCAGTGGCGTAAAGGTCGATTCTGTCTTTGTCGAACCCAAACATCTCCGCTACAATAACGACACTGGCTTCATCATCGAAGACGTCGATCAATGGCTCGTTTTCTTCGTCGATACATGAACCGCTCTGATTCGGTATGATCGAATCTCCATGCTGGCTTGAGCAGCTTCTTCGCGTCCTTCCCTTCTCAGTGGATTTTCCGAAGACTCTACTTACCATATCATCTAGATCTTTCTCAGTTCTGCTGGACCGATCGAAGAGCCCATTGAACCATTGATCGCTACGTTTGCGGCGTCGCCGCCAACGGTCGCTCAAGTTGTCGTCTTCTCCCTCTTCCCTACCAACTATGACCTTCATTTACAAAAACGTATCGATTGGCAATGCGCTCTGAAACGGGATGCCCACGTGAAGTTTTAACTGATCATCAGAACTGACTAACTAGAACCAACAGGGGTCTTTCACGTGAAGTACCACATGAGACGTCAAGACAAGGAGATCAAAAGCTCAACTCTCCTCAGAAAAATCCTCAAACAAGCCAAGTACGTCACAATAGCCATGGCTATGGACAACCATCCCTACCTAGTCAGCATGAACCACGGCTATGACCCAGAAGAAAACTGCATCTACTTCCACTGCGCCAAAGAAGGAAAGAAAATCGACTACATGAAAGCCAACAGAGAAATCTGGGGTCAAGCACTTCTGGATTTCGGCTACGACTCGAAATGGTGCACATAATCCTATGCCACCGTGATGTTCAAGGGAAAAGTCTCGTTTCTCGAAGGCACCAGACAGAAAAGAAAGGCATTCCTAATCATAAACAGTCAACTCAAGTCTCCGCCTGAACGCCTCAAAGAAATAATGAAGACAAACCTAAGAAACACGGCAGTAGGCAGAATGGATATAGAATATCTTTCCGGCAGGAAATCAAAGGAAGTCATCATCACATAAATTGCTAAAAGGAGCGACCATCTTCTAGACCGCCACCGTCCTTTCAGCGTGCAGAAGAGACTTGCCACTTTGGATAAGCTTATAAACCGTGGCTGTCGTGATAGGTAGACCGTACAGGAACAACGGTTTCGTTAAGAGATCTCGTTCTTGTCGAATCAATAAACAGGAGTGAAATGCCAAATGGCTTATGGACGAGAGCCCAGAGAAATGCACAAGGCAACCTGCGCGGATTGCGGCAAAGAATGCGAAGTCCCATTCAAACCAGATCCAAGCAGACCAGTTTACTGCCGAGAATGCTGGGCCAAGAGACGACAATCAAGACCAAGAAGATACTAGAAAAACAATTGCGCTCAGCTAATAGCTCAATTTATCCAGCAAGTTTCAACGTTTTTTGTCTTTTTTCTTCTTTTTCCACTTCCAGCACAGATATCGAAAGTGAGAAAAAGAGATGCTGACACAGAGGAGCCCATTCAGTTGAGATGCGAGAAATGACGGGAACTCAAGAGATAATGAAACTCGTACTGAAAATGTCTGGCTTCAAGAAAATCCCCCCGGACAGTGCCATCTACGTAGAAGGCAAGAACATAAGAAAACTCCTGTTCGGCATAGACGCTGGAGTCCCAGAACTCCTACTTGCCAGGCAGCTTCAGTGTGACGCTGTGATCGCGCATCATCCTCAAGGCAGCTCAGCGATCGTAGATTATCATAAAGTGTTTGAGCGGCATGTGGAGCAAATGGTTGAGGTAGGCGTGCCAAGGAAAGAAGCCGAACAAGCCGTGCGCAGAAAGCGCGACGCTTTGGAAGTTGAGAATCACACGAGGAACTATGGTCATGCGGTCTCAGTTGCCCGTTTGCTGAAGATGCCATACATGAACGTGCACGCGCCTCTTGACGAAATCGGCAGACAGAGAATGATGAATCAAGTGAAGTTGGCAACCGGTCGAAACCCAAACGCAACTGTTGGTGACATCGTTAACGCTTTACGGAAACTTACAGAATTCAAGAAAGCGCAAACAGACATCAAGATTCGTCTAGGAAAAGCTTCCAACAAGGCTGGTAAAACAGTTGTTTCGCACGCAGCTGGAACAAACGGCGGCTATGAAGTGGCAAAAACGTATTTCGAATTCGGCGTTGGAACATTAATCTACATTCACATAAGTTCAACTGACCTTGAGCGTCTAAGAACAGACAGAATTGGCAACCTCATCATCACAGGGCACATTGCCAGCGACTCTGTTGGAATCAACCCCTTCCTAAAGGCACTTGAACAAAGAGGCATCTCTGTTACACGAATTGGAGTAGTTTCATAGTTTCATGACCTGTTCTAAAACGTGACATTAAATGCCTCGGCTACCAATATTTGAGAGGTGACGATCTAAGATGAGAAGATGGCAACTGGTTACATTACTTGCGGTAGTGCTGATTGCGATGGTCAGTGTCGCTGTTTACTGGTCTTACGTTAACTCTTTGAATCAGGTAGAACACGAAACAGACCGCTGGGCCGTGATAGAGGATGTCAACAAAGACAGAATAGCTGTTGAGCCTACAAGCAATCAGGTTTGGTCTGAACTTGTGAAACTACGTCAGAATGGAACACGCATGTTTGTAGGTGGCATAGTTAAAAGATACGACAACAGATGGGGCTTTCGCTTCAAACCCGACTCAATCGTGATAGCTCAGTTCACAGCTGAAGGGCTTCAAGGAACGCTCCAGCTTATGAGCTCAGACATTGACTACTGGGTCAATCTCGGCTACGCTTACGTCAATGCCAAAGTTGTTGAAGTGCACTCTCCAACCTAAGTCCCGCAGAAAACTCATGCTTTCTTTTTGATCAGAAGCCAGTTGTTCTCGTTGAAGTTAATTAGAGCATAGTTGCCTTTGAGTCTTGAGCCCTCCAAAGTGAACTCAATGATTTTGTCAGCACGGTTCTTCAGAGTGTATGTTCCTTTGTCCCAGATTTCCACCGTGCCAGCGCCGTATTCACCTTCTGGAATTGTGCCTTCAAAATCAATGTAGCTTAACTCGTGATCTTCAACCTGAACTGCAAGTCTTCTAATGCCAGGTTGAGTTGGCGGCTCCTTAGGCACAGCCCAGCTCTTCAACACATTGTCCATTTCCAATCGAAAATCATAATGAAGACGAGTAGCCCGATGTTTCTGAATAACAAATCTCGCTGAGGTGTGGGACATGCTTGCCCTCCTTAAAATGAACAGAACTGTGCGCGCAACAGATAACTGCTTCCTTTGGGTTTCAACACGCAAGTATTGAAGGAATTTTGGCGGTTTAGTCTGGAGCACGTGCATCGGTTTATGAAAACGCGCGCACAACTGAACAAGCAGACTCCGAAAGCCACAAGAATGAAGGCGCGTACGTTGTTCGGCGGAAGAGGTAAAAGTATAAATCGACAGACCTGTGAAGTAAATTTGGGTTTGAGAACAATACGCGAACCTTTTACATCCTAAGGTCGCAAATAGGATTTTGAATCAACAGGAGAGATGGGAGAAGAAAACGCTGCAAAGTGATTGCAGGGTGTGTACGCTGGAATCACGATTGAACAACAAGCTCTTTGCGCATTTCAGAAGCTGCCCATAATTAGGACGAATCCGTGGGAGATGGCAAAGAGTGCATAAACGAATCGGCGTCGTGATGTATCAGACAAGTAATAGCAAAGGCCAAGAACTAGTCGCGCAAAGAATGGTCCGAGACTTCAATGCTGTTGGAAATAGGGCATACTTAATTACTAGCGTCTATCATGACGGCATCGAAGCTATTCAGGCCCGAAGTCTGGGAAAAACCAAAGGCTACGTCTATGTAGAAGACCCAGAACTGGGAATTCCAGTAATTCGAGTCGACAGCTACGTGGCAAAATGGCCTCGCCGCCGCATCACCTTTCGCGACTTTGTCCAAGTTTTAGGCAGAATAGTAGACGAATACAAACTAAACGTGCTCATCACTCACAGCACACTCTGGAACGGACCGGAAGAAGCTGCAAAATTCGTCGATTGGAGACGATACATGAAAAACCTAGGAGGCTACAAAGACCCAATAGTCTTCTGCCACATGTCACACTTCCAAGAACCATCCTCAAAACGGTATTCGTTGCTTGAACGAACCTTCAGAATGGCTTGGAATAGATTCTCACTATCTCAAATCCTCAAAACAGCAAACCTCGTCCTTGCAGTCACCCCTTTGGAAAAAGACGCTAACGTAAAGATGGGCGCAGACCCCAAAAAATGCTTTCTATTTCCAGGTGGCGTCAACGAAGAACTATTTCTGCGATACGCTGCTGCTGACGTCGAGAAATTCCTGGAAGCTCGCCAAATACCCGAAAATGTCAAACTTGTCTCCTACCTAGGAACAATAGAACAGAGAAAAAACCCCCTTGCTGTTCTGAAGATTGCTGAACAATTGAAAGACAGAACCGACATCCATTTTGTAATCGCAGGCAAAGGAGATTCGCGTTACGCTGATCGGGTTAAGGATAAGTCAAGCCATCTGCGGAATGTGAGCTACCTTGGCGAGATAAACGACAAAGAAAAGATTTTGCTAGTCAGATCTTCGTACATAAACATTCTCTTAAGTAAGCTAGAAGCACTTGGCTTGACGCAACTGGAATTCATGTACTTTGGCATACCCGTGGTGACGTCCGCAGTAGGCGGACAGTCTTGGCTAGTTCGAGACGGCAAAGAAGGTGTACACACTGCTGGCCCAGAAGACGTAGAAGGCGCAGCGAAAGCCATAGTGAATCTAGTCGACAATCACGAATCATGGAATAAGCTATCAATAAATGCGAGGGAAAAGGCAAGAAACCTAGCTTCTCCCAAAATAATTGCAGATCTGGATGAAGCTCTAACCAAAGAACTGATCAAAGAAACAGGCCTGAAACAGATTCCTGAAGAAGCCCGCAAAACACTAGTTGAACCAGAAAATGTTCTGAAAACGTGGTCAGTGGGCAACTGGCGCGCAGTTGCGACTGGAAGACGACTCTTTGTCAAACGAGGACGTTTCTCGAGAAAAGTTGTAGAGATACCTTACTGGAACGTATCATATATTGAGCACATAAGACGTTACCCGTGGAGAATTTTGGCAGTAGGTTTCCTGCTGACGTTTATACTTGCGCTTGAGCCGCTGTGGGGAACCCCGTCTTATCTTAGCGCCGAGTTTATTTCGGTAGTGGAAGAATCGGCAAACTCAATAATGACAGCCATTCCGCAATTAGGATCGAAAGGAAATCTAATGACCCTCATCGCTACAATTCCAGCTCTAACGAGTCTAGGATTCTTTGCACTCCAGGCGGGAATTGGCTTCAACCTGCATGGATCACGAACAAAACCAATATATCTTCCCCACAGGTTCAGCGAAGTCGTGACTTTCATAAGGACCATGCAAGATAGGCAAATGAGTCCCTCCCTGCAAACGAAGAAGACACGAGGGAGAGCTAAGCCGAAGACTGAGCCAAAGACAGCTCATTAGTGAACGTGCTCACATAAACAAGCTACGTAAACATTTTAACTCCTAGAGTCCGGCTCTGCTACCTCGCTTTTAGTTTGGATGCTCCCAGATTCTGTTTTTCTGTATTACGTTTGCACATTAATGTATACTAAGTTGGCATGGGCTTTATAGGAAAACATGGAATCATTCTTGAAAAACCGACAGAAAATCATACGCGGAGTTTCGCTAGTGTTTGTCTTCAGCGCTCTAGTAACTGGCATCTTTGGGACTGGCTTAACGTTGATTCAGACAAGTAGAACTATTTCCAGTGGAGGATCGGTGAAAGGAATCGGAGTTGGGATTTATTGGGACTCAGCGTGCGCAAACCAGGTATCTTCGATCGATTGGGGACTCTTGGATCCAGATTCAAGCAAAGCTGTGACGGTCTACGTTAGAAATGAAGGAAATTCTGTGGTCACTCTCTTTAAATCTACCCAGAACTGGAATCCATCAGCTGCCTCAAGCTACATGACCTTGAATTGGAACTATAATGGGCAGCCCGTCAACGCAAATGCAGTAGTTCAGGTGAAACTCACACTATCTGTACTATCAAGTGTGTTGGGAATAACAGATTTCAGCTTCGACATAATCATAGCTGCAACAGGTTAACAACAACCTTCAACCATTCTCTCACGCATGACTCTGTGCGCGAAATCTAATCCGACAATTGCCTTTATGAGCATGTCTGTCTCTTTCTGTTTATCTGTTTAACGCGTTAACAAGAAAGTATTATAAACCTAGAAGCTGAGAAACAGAGTAAGCTTGCAATGAGTGCACCTACACAATCTGTTTAATCCGCAAGACATGTGAAAAACCTTGGCGCCCCAGAAGAATCAACCGGACGAAGCCAAACCTCAAAAGATTAGTATACACTGTCTGTCCTCAGATTATGACGGAACAATAAGCCCAATAAACATTTCAAGAGTCGAATCGCGCGTTCCGCTGCAAACACGTGTAATGCTTCGACAAATTGGTAGTTTCCTCCCAATATCAATCATCACCATGAAAGATCTGCCTTTTATTATGCCAAGAACTCCTTTTGCTCAAGCTTGGTCAGCAATAGGCGGCTTGGAAATGCGAATTGGCAAAAGGGTTCTGAAAAGAGAGTCTCTGGAACACAGGCTAACGAACATTTCCCTCGCTATTGACCATGCCAAATCAAACATCACTAGTGCTGGGGTGGAAATCGAAGAAAAACAAGATTCCGAAGGACGCACGGTCGCTTTCTGCGTAGACTGGCGTCGAGCAGAGAACCCGAGAAAAGCCAAACAAGAAGCAGAACGCGTTGCGACTTGCTGCGAAGCGCTGGAACTAAAACTAATAAGATATGAGACACAGCCATTCTACGACGTATATCCTGTTGCTCCGGACAAAGGCTGGGCGCTGCGAGAGATGGTTAACGAGCTCGCAGTCAGAAACGGCGTCTTGTATCTGGGAGACTCGGAAACTGACAACTCTGCGTTTGGAGCGTCCAGTGTCAGTCTGGGTGTAATAAACGAGGAGACGCCCCTAGGTGCTCTCGACTGTGATTATCTAGTGGAGTTTGAGAATGTTCCGTATTTTTTGCACATGCTTCTTATGAACGATTTTTTGTTTAGGTCTGACTTTCCTATGATCAAGATTAATCCTAATCGGCGGAGAGAATAAATGTGGTAAGAAAATCAGCTGTTGATCGAATTCTTCAAGAGATTATGCAGATACGTTATCGGCTTGACGACATTGAAGCCGTTCTTTCAGGCTGGAATCCCAGACCACTACAGATTTCGGAGTCACAGCTGTTTTCGTTGCCGGACCATCTTCGAAAAACCTACCTTACTGTGATGTCCAAAGGCGAATGCAACGCGACAGAAGTATCAAATCTCACTGGACGTTGTCGCGCAATGGAAAGCAACTACCTCAACCAACTAGCTCGAATGGGCTGGTTGACGAAGCGCAGACATTCAAAAACGCTACGATTCAGCCTAGTATCTAAAGAAGTTGCAAAGAAACGGCTACAACCATTGCGCACGCACTAGTTTGCTACTTGTTTCTCCCGAAGTCCTATGTTATTCTTGCCACGTCTAGTACTCTCGCGCACATCCCGTGAGAATAGAATGACTCTGTAGACTCTTCAGCAAACGAAAAATGAGGAGTATTGCAATCTCAAGTCCGAGAATGCACCGATATGCATATAAGGTTATATCGGCTCGATGTATACACTCAAACATAACGCACGCCATACAAAATGGAAACACATAACGGTGAAAAGAAATGCAAATATGGCAAAAAATGCTGATAGTAGCGGCTTTAGCAACCATAACAGTGGTCGCAGGCACACTAGTCTACTTTACCTATTTCACCAGAAGAAGACTCATAATATCCACAACCACTAGCCTCTACGACACCGGCTTGCTAGACGAGATTGAGAAAGACTACGAAGCAACCCATAACGTAGACATCAACATAATATCTGCAGGAACTGGCATAGCGATCCAACACGCAGAGAACGGCGACGCCGACGTCATCCTTGTACACGCTCCGTCGGTGGAAAAAACCTTCCTGGACGAAAGTTATGGAGTGAACAGGAAGATAATCGCCTACAACTTCTTCACCATAGTAGGGCCAGAGGATGACCCAGCTGAAATCGAAGGAAAGACCGCAAAGGACGCTCTAGACAGCCTAGTCGCCTACGGAGAAGGTTTGCCTGACCTGACAGGTCAAACAAAAATATGGGTTTCCAGAGGAGACAACTCTGGCACACACTCCAAAGAGAAGAGCCTGTGGAAAGCAGCAGGCTACAACTATGCACTGATATCCGCAGAACCTTGGTATGCCAGCGTTGGCTCAGGAATGGGTGACACGCTAAACGTAGCTAACCAGAAGTCAGCTTACACGTTAGCAGACATAGGCACCTACTTGAAGTTCTGGAAGGACGGTATAATATCTTTGAGCGCGCTTTTGACCGAAGAGGAGTCGTTGCTCAACGTTTACAGCGCCTTGGCGGTGAACCAAACTGTGTCAGCCAGTCAGACTCTCCACGAACGAATCGACTACGCTGACGCAATGGATTTCATAAAGTACTTGGTTTCAGGTGAGACCCAGCAGTTCATAGAAAACTATGGCAAAGCCACATATGGGCAAAGCTTCTTCTACGGAGCAGTACAACCACTAGCGAACAACGCGCCTCAGCCGATAGTTAGCTGGATAAAGGACTATGCTTTCCTCGACGGCTCAGAATGCCCACAGCAATACAGAAATGGCTATCCGGAGCTTTACCCTTAGAGGAAAACCACAGTGGTTGATATACTAGGTGGCATAGTAAAAGCGCTACAGCTGATCCTTTCAGGCGACCCAACGCTCTATGGAATCCTTTACCGTTCTCTCTTCTTTTCTGGAATCGCAGTTATCTTAGCGACACTTTGGGGAACGCCCATTGCAATGATACTTGGCCTCAGAGACTTTCGAGGAAAAACCATAGTTAAAACATTCTTTAGTTCTTTAATAGGCATACCAACGGTGGTCTTGGGCTTGGTTCTCTTCCTTTTTTTCTCCAAGGGCGGGCTCTTAGGGTCCTTAGGATTGCTTTACACGCCAGCAGCTATAATACTCGGCGAGGCTGTGCTTGTGACACCAATACTAATCAGCATAGCAACTTCAGCCATAGAAGCAGTTGATCCAGAAATAATGAACTTATCCAAAACGTTGGGCGCCTCGGAATCACAAGCATCAATAGCTGTTTTGAAGGAAGCACTAAACGGGGTTCTTTTGTCCAACATTGCCAGCTTTAATCGAGCGATAGCTGAGTTAGGAGTGGCGCTGTTAGTCGGCGGCAACATAGCAGGCTTGACTGATGTCCTGACGACAGCGATTTCGCGTTACACGGCGAGAGGGGAGCTTGACTTGGCCATAGCCCTTGGAATACTATTGATGGCTATCGTCTTCGGGATAAATATGATTGTGATCGCAGGCCGAAAAGCAAGGTTCCTGCTCACTTTGGGTAGATCACCCCAATAGAAAATGAACCATTGCCCATTGAGGCTAAGAAATGACGATAACAGCTGAATTGAAAGGCGTAACCAAAATCTTTGAAAACAAAACAGTACTAGACGACATAAATCTGCAAATCCGCCAAGGGGAAACACTTGCGCTCTTGGGACCAAACGGCTCTGGAAAAACGACCCTGCTAAAGATTCTAGCTTTCATCGAAAACCCCAGTAGCGGCGAAGTCAAGTTTCAAGGCGAAACTGTCGACTTCAAGAATACCGAGAAAATGCGTATGCAGAGCACACTTGTTTTCCAGAGAACAATCCTCTTCAGCGCGTCAGTCTACAACAACATCGCCTACGGTTTAAGAGTAAGGAAAGTTCCGAAGAACGTGTGTGACGAAGAAGTAAGAAATGCGCTGAAGCTAGTGAAGTTAGAGGGTTTCGAGAAACGGCCTGCAAGAAAGCTTTCAGGTGGAGAACAACAAAGAGTGGCGATAGCCAGAGCTTTAGTGCTAAAGACTGCACTTCTCCTCTTGGACGAACCCACAGCGAACCTAGATCCAAAAAACGCCGCGATGCTTGAAGAAATCATTGCCACAATTAACCGCAAAATGAAAACCACAATTGTGATGGCAACGCACAACATGTTTCAAGCTAAGACGCTGCCTGACCGGATCGCTTTGATGACTGATGGAAGAATAACTGAGGTTGGCACACCAACAGAGATTTTCGGTACGCTCTCTAAGAATCTGGCCAGCTTTGCCGCTGTTGACAACACTTTCAACGGAACCGCCAAAACAACATCGGCAGGCACAACACTGGTGGACATAGGCAACGGCGTCCAGATTGAGGCAGCTGTTCAAAGACAAGGCATGACTTCCGTCTTCGTGAACCCACAGGACATAATCATATCCGACAGCGCCGTATCATCCAGCGCTAGAAACGTGTTCAAAGGACGAGTCGTCGAGATCTTCGATCTAGGCTCACTTGTGAAACTCAGAGTTGACATAGGAAAGCCCTTCACTGTTCAAATCACTAAACGGTCATTTAACGAGATGCAGCTAAACTTGGACCGGACAGTCTTCCTAGCGTTCAAAGCTTCATCCGTTCAAGTAATCTGAGTTCTGCTTCCTGTTTTCGACTTCTGAGCTTCATAAAGGATGATCAAACTTTCGCCAAGCGAAATGTTGAGTTTGAGCGCCAAGTCTTCAGCAGTTATTTGTGGTTGCGCAGCAAGTACGACATCTCGCACGTACGCCTTGTGATGCGGAAACATGGCTATAGTGTGGACAGTGTCGACAAGTATCTGCCACAGTGGGTCATTTGCGTATTGTTCCCAACTCATTCGTAGCACTTCTCCTTTCAACCAGACGAAAGTGGCCGATCACATTCTAGAATGTAACAAGTGTATTTGTGTTATGGTAATATGCAAGAATGTTTGTTTGCTGGGTCATTCTGTTGTTTATGCTATAGTTTGTGAAAAACATGTTAGCTTTGTCAGCCTCGTCCTTAGCTTGTCTGCAGGAGCGGATTTCTATGCGTTTAAGCTTCTCTTCCTCTGGAAGTAGTACAGAAAAGTCTGCCTGCCAACCGTGTCTCCTGACAGACTTTTCCAGTTTGTTCCTTGCACTGAAGCTTACTTGTGCTAACAAGTGACATACAACATCATCATCTAAGCCTGTTCAGTGGCAACAGCGCCAAAACACGTGTTAGTTCTGTCAGTTTCGTGCATGGCTCTCCTATCGAAACGCATACTCCAACAGTTGTCTCAATAAGAAATGACAAAATCTACGGCGATTTTCATCACAAAGTTCGTCTGTATTTGTGTTGTGCGTGTGTCCGCTAAGATTTAATAGTTTGCATGAGCTTAATCTTAACTAGCAATACTTAGGCATATTAAGTAATATCCGGGGGTCTCTGGCAGATGGGTGCTCTGCATCAGTCAGGCAAACTTCACTGTCCCTACGCGATGTGTAACAAAACCTTTGAGAAACCCATAGTCCTAACCGACACAACCAAGCTGATCAGAGAAACCTACTACGCCTGTCCCCACTGCAGGTCAAAAATCCAAATAACAGTAGAGGATCCGCACAATCCTAAACTGGTGCAAGCGGAAGACATGTTCCGCATCGGCCAAAAAGCGCCCACACAATGTGAACACGGTTTTGGATACCTCGGAGATCTCCCAGACAACGCCGACATCCCAGATAAATGCGCAGTGTGCCCAAAAGTGATGCAATGTTTCATCAAAAGGCGCACGTAGCATACCGCGACAAGCATCAAAGACTTGACTCAAATCTTATTTATGCGCACGCATTCTTAACACAACAGACCATCAGCGATTCGGGGCTGTCGGCTAGCATGGTCTAGGCTTGGAGACTTGGGCTCTCTAGACCCCGGTCCAAATCCGGGCAGCCCCACCACTATGCAAAACCTTGTGGATGCATTAGGAATTCAAATGCGTGACCAGAAAGGTCTGGATCTCGGCAGAGGGAATGATTTTGACTGGCGATTGATACGGGGATTTAGGAAAACTTGGTGCAGTGTGTGGACTGATGGAAAAAGCCTATTACGTTCAAACAGTTTCGTTTTCGAGCTATTCTTCAGGTAAAAACCTCAAGGCAGCCGGATTTCTGGCTCGGAGGCTCCATCGGGACCCATCGAAGATTACAGCGGATTTTCTATAAATTTCTTATAGAACGAGTGTCACATTCACGATAAAACAGTCTTGCAGGAGCGAGAACTGATTGCATGGTTTTTGTCTCTAACTCTTAAATATGTACAGATATCCTAAACAGATATCCCAAGAGAAAAACCGCGATTTCCGGTGCAGTCTTTGGTTCAAGTGGAACGAAAATTGAGTTTATCACATCGCAGTCGCGTGGACATAATAGCAAACATCCTGCGCGCAGCTAACAGTGGAGCTAAGAAGACGCATATAATGTACAAATGCAATCTCAGCTTCAAGCAGCTCCATGTCTACTTGGATCTTCTTGGGGAACGAAGACTGCTAAAATGCATAAGGTCCAAGACGGAAGCAAGAAACGACTCTTACACGTATGAAACTACAAGTAAGGGAAGAGCTTTTCTTCAGGCTTACAGCAGCATACGCGCGCTTCTGTCAACTAGCGAGTTCGAAACAGAAGAGTAAAGGGGCGAATCTCAGAAAAGAAACAAGCTCATGATTGCAGTGCGCTTTTTCTCATCGACTTCCTCTTGTTCGATTTTTCTGATCATTCTGAGAAAGATTTGAAGTTGATTTGACAGCCTTACCCTCTCGGCTTTCTTGTCGAACTCCAAGAAATCATAATTGGCTAAGAAACTCGAGATTAGTTCCACCTTTGATTTGTGTGTGCCAGTTTTTTCAGCGACTTCCGTCAGTTTGTGCCAATCGCCATTGTCGAGGACTTCGAAGATTTTGTCGATGACGAGCATGGTTTTGGGCGTTCTCCGCGGCTGTCTTTTACGAGTTATGATTTACAGAAGGATAAATGGCTTGTGAGGATTTTGTTCATAGAAACTCTCTAGAAAAAATGGAGGAAAGTTCTAGAAAATCTGCCTAGAAGCTCTTTTCTTCGGTGTTTAAATAGGATAACGACTTTGTAGTTACAAGCTTCTCTGCCGGTTGGTACGCAAATCGAGCTGCTGAGGCTCATAAGAAAGAGGGATCTACTATTGCCTAAGAATGAAAACAAAAGTAGGCCCGAACTATTGCTTGTTGAGTTCAAGGCACCTAGGGAACTGGTCGAGGCTTTTGATACCAAGCTTAGATCGAAGTTCTCCAACCGAAGTGAAGCTATCAGATCTTTGATGAGAACGTTTGTGGAGGCAGCGAGCGAAAGAAGTTAATTGCGGCCAATAGGCGCAATACCCATCCGCTCCAGTCAAGGAGGGATTTATAGAGTGGAGACCACCGAAAAGAGGCAGTTCATAGATGAATTCAAGAGTCAATGGAAAAATATGTGGCGGAATCGCTTAGATGACAAAGTGCGAGCCGAGGGAATAGCTGACAAAAACTATTCTTTGTTGTCTGTTGATCGTGGCACAGTAATCATTGCGACAAGGAAGTTCAAGCTCTTGGATTTTCATGAGCTTTTGCAGCATCATAAGCTAACAGGAGGCGGCGAGATTATCCCTCCTGATCCCTCGGTTGGTGGATGGGGAAAATTCATTAGAACCGCTTTGGTCGCTCAGAATCTCAAGAGACAAAGAAGGCAGGCGCCGCCAGAGCCTGATAGAAACGTAGGGCAGCAATTGAAGAAGGGCGGGAGAGGCTGGCTTCATTTCAAGAGATAATGACATGTGCTAATGAACTGGGTGCCAGCGGTTTTGCTTTAAATGTCGTTGGCGCCCAAGTTCTAAGTTACAACAACATTTGAAAGGACTAGAAATCGCCATCTTTTAGGGGATTCTGAGGTTAGTCCTTGGTCCCTTAATTCTCTCTTCGCAGTTTTTTGTAGGTAGATGGTTCTGAGAGGTGTTTCGATGGGTAGTTATAGGGATAGATTGCAGATTATAGCGGATATTCTATTTATTGCCAAGGGAAGGGCTAGGAAGACTAAGATTATGTATCAGGCGAATCTGAGTTATAGGCTTCTTTGTCGCTATTTAGATGAGGTCTTGGATGCGAACCTGGTTAAGTTTGAGGATGATGATTGCTACGTGCTTACACGCAAGGGTAAAGAGTTTCTTACTAAGCACGAGGAGTATTCGAAGCGTTGCAGGAGTCTGGAGCAGCATCTTAATCACGTCAACAACGAGAAAGATGCTTTGGAAAGCATGTGCCAAACAACTGGATCAAAAAATCGTTACTTGAGTGCTCGAAGCCGGAATAGGGAATCTAGATAATAGATCTGTGTGAGGGCAATGACTCAAAGGAATCTTCTTTCGTCTGCCTTTGCGCTTGCAGTTTTTTCCTTGAGTTGCTTGATTTTGGTGGGTCTCGTTGAGGCTAGTGAAAATAGTGTTGTCTCTGCTGAACCTGACGCTAGGTTAGCTATTGCCAATGCCGAACAAAGCATCGTTGTCTGCTACCAAGCTGTTGCCGATGCTGACAGAGCTGGCGCAAACACTTCGACTTTGTTGATCACTCTGAACAAAGCTGGCGAATTGCTGTCTGAAGCTAAGCTTGCCTATGAGATTGCGGATTTTGACACGGCTCTCGATTATGGGCTTTTGACGCAAGCAAAGTTGACTACCTTCGTGGATGA
>Ga0209636_10000872_pt1 | contig 29930 bp, 27 predicted proteins | sample DeeMarSWOR152_54_FD_187464 | JGI IMG/M metagenome (GOLD analysis project Ga0209636, IMG submission 187464) | Marine sediment microbial communities from White Oak River estuary, North Carolina - WOR-1-52-54 (SPAdes) (version 2) | ecosystem: Environmental > Aquatic > Marine > Intertidal zone >...
GACCGGCAGGCACGCTGCACGTCATGACAGTAGTGCAACCAAGCTTTTTCAATATCTTATAGAAAAGATGCATAAGCGTTCTGTACTCAAACTTCTCTTCACAAGCGCTGAGAAAAGCAGTTAACGAGTCGATGACCAAACGTTTAGCATTCATCTCCCTCAAAACGTTAAGGATAAACTCGATGTTTGCGCTTAATCCCGCGCCTTTTATGGCTTCCAAATCAAGAACTTTCACGGTGCCTTCGCGCTCAAGTTTTTCCAAGTCAAATCCAAACCTAAGTAGGTTCCTCTTTAGAGTTTCAGCGTTCTCCTCAAAAGTTGCATACACACCGTTCTCACCATACTTAGCCGCGCCTTCATGGATGAACTGAGCGGACAGGATAGTTTTGCCACTGCCAGTATTTCCTGCCAACAAAATAACGTCACCTTTAAGGAAACCGCCCTCCACTAACCTATCCATTCCATCAATACCAGACTTAACACGCTCAACCATATTCTTTTTCACCTGTCTTTAACTCATGGTTTATTTGGTTACGTATTTCTTGGATTAGCTGAATATGTTGTTAGAATTATACTCTATAATCGTTATGAAGCTGAAATATATATCACAAATCCGCCAACGACAAAATGTTATTAATATGTATGATTTAATGGTAAAACAGCGAATTTACGCCAAGCTGGAGAGCTTTTGATAGCATGGTACGCTTAGAAAAGATTGAATATAAACCCAGACCTGTTCGCGATTTACTCATCGAAATTAAAGATTTATCTGAGCTAATGATCGATCTAGCGTATTCTGCAGCTCTCTTCCACAGCTATGAACTAGCTGAGGAGGTTCTGGAACTCGAGAATCGTGTTGACACTCTCACCTACATTTTAGGCATGAACGCTATGCTCGCCGCCAGAGACGCTGAAGACGCTGAGGCTCTCATTGGAGTGTACGTTGTAGCAACTGCTGCTGACAAAATTTCAGACGCAGCCGCAGACATAGCTTCCATAGTGCTACAGAAGATCGGTATTCACCCCATTGTTCGCGAAGCATTCCAGAAAGTGGAAGAACGGTTAGCCCGCGCCAAAGTTGAGTTCAGTTCCATTTTAGTGGGACATAGATTGGGAGAGCTGGAGCTGGCTGCGAAAATTGGTGTTGATATAATTGCAATTCGTCGAAAAGGAGATTGGATCATCAACCCAGAGAGAGATGAAACCATTGATAAGGAAGATGTACTTATTGCGCGTGGAGCTCCAATGGGAGTCGAAGAACTTAAAGGGTTAGCTGATGGAGCTATTCAAAAATTTGAGGACTGAGCTATGGTATCAACTAAAGTTATCTTCAAAAAGATCACAAATAAACTTGTGGAGTTGAAAGACACCTCTGAACTCATGATGGATCTTGCCTATTCTTCAGTTCTTCTTAACAGTAAAGAGTTGGCGGAAGAGGTACAGGAGCTTGAGGAGCGAGTTGATAGCTTACATACAGAGTTTGAGCTTCTCGTTCTTTCCAGTGGTTTCAAGTCAGAAGAATCTAAAGACTTTCTCGGTTTGATTCGACTTGGGGTTGTTGCAGAAAGAATAGCGGATGCCGCTGCTGAAATCAGTGAGGTTGTGTTGAGAGGATTGGAGCCTCATCCCGTATTGAAGTTAGTTATTGAAGAAGCCGAAGAAACAGTAACCCGTGTGCAAGTAGCAAATAAATCTTCACTCATAGACAAAAAACTGAGAGATGTTCAGCTTCCAGAAGAAACAGGCATGTGGGTATTAGTGATAAGAAGAGGAAAAAAATGGTTGCGGCCTCAACCTAACACAATAATCAAGGCGGGTGACGTGTTGATTGCCTCAGGCTACACAGAAGGGGAAGAAAACCTGACGAAGCTTGCTTCTGGAGAAACTGTTCTATAGTGAATGAAATGTTACATATCTATCGAAAAAGCCCAAGCATCAGAGTATATATGATATACGTCAATATATAGGGTATTACGACCATGTATATATATCTGGTTTTTCTACTTAAACATAAAGGTGACGAAGATGAAAGTACTTGAAATCAAACCTTTGAAAAATAAAACGCTGGAAGTCCTGATAGTTAAGAAGGAATATAACGAGCCGTTTTGGCTTATTGAACCTGAACCCCCTTCAACCCCTAAAATGTTTAACACCCTCTTAAGATCATCCATAGCCTTTACTAAGTTCTTGAAAGAGCTTCTAAAGAAAGTTAAGGTTGATTTTGCGACTGAAGAATTAGGCATGCGCTCCGAACGAGAGTTTTATACAGATAATGTTCTAGCTAGCCTCTTCAAAGAGTCCAACATTCCTTTCTTTCCAGTTGACATCGACGAAAATGCAAGAACTTACTTGGCAACTAATATAGACGAAAAGAAGGTTTTAAGGGACCGGATACTTGAAGAATTGGCTAAACTTTCCAACCAAAAAGGCAAAAACAAGAAGCCCAGCACAAAAGAAGAATACTTGATTGCCTATGGGCAATGTCTGCAGCAAGAACTTGAGGAGCAACAGCAGGAGATAAACTTTCCTGTCAGGGAAAACTGGATAGTCATGGAGATTATGGATAATGCCAGAAAATTGAATAATAAGGAAAAAATTACATGCCTCTATATATGTAGTCCAGAACATGTCAACGGAATCAAACAGCTGTTAGAGTCCTTGGATGTCAGAGTTGAAAAGCTCACACTTTCAAAAAAGATAGTTTCAACCTACGATGAAACTTCTTCCTCTAAAGAATTAGAGGATCTTCTGCAATCAATGCAAATTCAGGTTAAGCCAATCATTAAGAGGGCGTCAGAGGATGCTCCTTATCTCTTGTTCTTTTTAGACACCGACAAAAGAGCCAGCCCTTTCGACATTTGTATGGCATATGACTCGGGATTTGACGCCATTATACCTTATGACAATGTAACACCTGAAGATGCAAAAAATATTGTTCACGACACCATATTCTCTAGAAGTCAAAAAGGAGTAAAGCATACATGTTTCTTCATTGGAGGAAAAAATATTGAAAAATCTGAAGAGGTTTTAAAAATTGTGAAGGATACGATGTTTCCACCCTTTGAAGCCAGTGTGATAATCGATCCAGGTGGTGCCTACACCACTGCAGCCGCAACTGTAGCAAAAGTAGAAGATGCCATGTTATCCAATAATCTTGGAAGTTTAAGGGATAAAAGCTGCGCTATCTTTGGAACAGGTTCCGTTGGAAAGATCATTGCGGTTCTCTTGTCACGACTTGGATGTAATGTCAAAATTGCTAGTATAAATCCAAAGCGTGTAAACGGAGAAGAATATGCTAAAAACGTTGCCAAACTTCTAGGAAGCAGATATGGAGTCGATGTGCAAGGCGTCTTCGCATCCACACGAGCAAAAAAAGTTGAGATTTTACAGAATACCGATGTAATATTCTGCGCTGCAACTCGAGGGGTTCGAGTTATAGAGAAAAATCTTTTGAAAGAACTGAAACTTATGAAGATTATGGTGGACATAAACGCCGTACCTCCATTTGGAGTAGAAGGAATAAAACTGAAAGACGATATGCGGGAAATAAGGCCTGGAATTTTCGGAATCGGTGCGCTTACAATCGGTAAATTGAAACATGCACTGGAAAAAGAGATTTTGAAAGAAGTACGTAGCAATGGAAAGGGTACATATAATTACAATTTTGCTCTGCAACTTGGGAGAAAATTGCTTCAAAAGAAAATTCACCCGGCAAAGTTCGCGACAACCTTGAGTTATCCTGTAAAATAGATGGGTGGGAAAGCAACGATCTAATAAAACAAAGCATATCGTTAAGCTGAAAACCCATTAAGGCGCTAACTGTAGGAACGGTTAATGGTAATTTCGGCTATGTCTTTTGCATCTTCGGCAATCTCTTTTATGCTCTCACGTATCGAACACACTGCACAAACCGTCATAGGGGCCATTTCTTTAGTCAAGAAAGTCAAAGAAGCTAACCTTTTCTCTAATTGGGTACTCCTTTTCTCGCGTTCTATTGTTTCGTTAGAACTAGCTACATCCTTTGAAAAAAATGCCTCCATCGCCTTCTCATATGAGGAAAGGGTATAATTTCCAGCAATTAACATAAGTTCCAAGAGAGAATCAGATAGTTTCTGTTGTCTTTGACTCAGCATTATTACATGTCTCGCAATGTTCGACGCTTCGTCTGCGACGTATTCAATCCTTTGCACAAGATTCTGATAGTCTAGACCTTCGATGGGTTTGAGGTCAAGTTTATTTGCTAAAGCTGTGTCAAGAGCAGCACTGCGGAGCAAACGAATAAGAAAGAAGGAAAAGTGATCGACATCGTCGTCAAGCGAATAAACAGCCCTTGCCAGCATCTCGTCTTGATTTTTTAGTGCATTCAAGGCATCTTGTAACATAGATTTAGCGATTATGTGTATCCTCTGAATCCCCGAAATAATTTGGGCTTTTAATTCATCTATTAAGGTTACAATGTGTATCTTCTTAGTGCTGGCTTCCATAATCCTCATGTAAAGCTGTCTGGCTATATCGCGAATTGCCTTCTGTTGTGCAACAGAAAATATTTTTTTTGATACAAGTTTGATGTTTGAATAACCATTTAGATAGCAAGCAATTATTTTTCTAACGATGAAAACCTTCTTTTCGTTTGGATCGACATGAAGAGTTATCTCTTTTGTACTTTCTTTGCTTTTGACTCCCGGGAAAACAACTAGAGAACGATCTCGCTGAACAGCCACGGAAACGGCATCACCACTTTTCAGTTCATTCAGTTTGACCCAATGTTTCGGTAAAGAAATCACGAGGGACGATCTTCCCAAAGACATAATGCTGCGTTGTTCCATGATTTTCTCACACCATATTATACCTTTTTTACTGTATTAATACAAGTATTGAAAAATATATATCTATATAACTGGAATCCATGAAGAGGGTGGTTCGTTAAGTCATAACATTTTAAGCCATCTTCGATAAGCTTCCTCATCTGCAGTGGGTGAAAGCATCAACTTGGTTTTAGTTAGAGGTTTTCCCTTCTTCGAGTGTGATTTTCTCACCAGAGTATCAGCGTGTTTTTCAATTTCCCTTGCTTCCTCAGCTAATCTAGCAGCCACCTGAGCCAATTCATGTGCACAAGCAACGAGGGGAATGTATTTTTCTTTCTCTTTCTCTACGAAACAAGCTTTTTGATCGATTTCGGCAACTCTTTTAGTCATTTCATATGCAGCCATGGCTTTAGCTTTAGCATAGGGATTTTGGAAGTCAGAGTTGTCTCTAATACTATCTGTATCAACCACCAATCTCGGCAAACTGATGGTTAACCCTTCTTTAAGGACGGTTATTAACCTATCAATCTCTTGATGCAATATTCTAAAAACACCAGTAATTGCAAGCACCTTAATGATGTTGGAGTTAAAAATCGCCATTTCTATGGGGTCCAAGAACTCTCTCCGCGCCCCAATCATCGGATCGCCCAGAATTATCAAATAACCTAAACCTTGTTCTTCAAGTTTGTCTTTGACGCGTTTCGCTGGACTATCCGAAATTATCACACTGGGCACGCCTTTGTTTGACAAAATTTCTCTTGCCTTTGCGGGACCAGAAATCGCGGTATTTGGAGAAATGAAAATTATGAGGTTTGGACTAAACTCGAAGATTTTTGGTAGAGCTTCTTCAATATCTTTAACGCCCATTTTAGAACCAGTTGTTAATGTTCGCACCTCAATGTCCTCGCGTTCTGCTAGTTCATCGAAGAGTAGTTCCAATAGGGGAGACGCCCCGATGTTGCCGCACTTAAAAATTCCTATCTTCACTTTTTCCACAGAGATCACCTAATTATTTGTAAATGATTGCTGTCAACTGCTTATTAACGTATCTTTCCTCTGTTTAGAACATCCTTCGTGTAGTGGATAAAAACGTCAAGCTGAAACAGTTGGTACTCTTCGTTTTCTATTTGAAAGCTTAATCAGCAAATCATAAGCTCTTCTTTCTTCCTCAACAGTTTTTGTTTTAAGCAGTCCTTTTCTCTCAGCATTTTGAAGAATTTCTTCACCCTTTTCAGTGCGAATAATAGTGAAGGTCCAGTCGCTTAGTCCTAAGCCTCCAGCTGATATGTCGGCGAGTTCAGCGGAGAAGTCTTTGCAGGAGGCACAGCCTTTGCGAGTGTATTTTTTTGCATCTTTAAGTGGGATAGCGTTTATTTCGCCGTTTTTGGTGGTGATTAAAATTTTTCCTTTAATGTTCATTTTACTGATATCCTGTGGATTGATGCCAAGTTCGTTCTGGATATGTTTCTCCATTAATCCTTCATAGGTGAATGATTCAGTGCACATTAATCCAATGGTTAGCCGTAATGGGCTAGCGTATTTTTTAAGAGGAAACATCTCAATTTTTCGCAGAGCATTAATTTGACATGGTGTTCCAACATACGCTAAGCTTTCTTTCTTTTGTTTAATTCCTTCCTGAAATGCGATGAGATTGGGCGAGTAGAAGTATCTTGTTCCAGCGCACTTTAGAACCTCCTGTGAAGTTGTTGCCAGCCTCGGAACAGGAAAGAACGGTTTATCCTCGCTGACTCCAGAAACGACAGCGCCATCCACCAATCCATTTTCCAGAGCAAACTTTAAGAGAGTCGTAACTACTCCTCCATCCTGGCAGACTTGAAGTATGTTTTTATCACGAGCCTGTGCAATAACTATGCGCCGATAAACGCCAAAGTCTTCCTCGGGTTTCCTTTCCCTACTGAACACAAATTTTTCTACGGTGGGCAGTGAAAAATCGTATCTGGGACAAATTTGGGCGCAGATTCCGCATGCGGTACATTTATTCACTATTTTTGGTTTTTCTTCTGAATAATCTAGGCAGCGGACTGGGCAGACGACGACGCAGGCAGCGCAACCTGCACAGTTTTCAGTAGAAACAACTTTTTTTTCTAAGCTTTCTTCAAAACTTAATCTAGGTGCTTTTTCGGTTGGTTTAGACATTTTTTCACCTTGTATGGTTTGGTGGAAATGTATCCGATTATTAGACATTCTATGTGTTTTAAACCTTACGTGAAGGAACATTAATAAGTCTAGTTTTCTTCCCAAGAGGAGTATGGAGCTAACTGCTGAAAGAAGACAAGAGCCATCGCTAGCATTTGGTGGACAAGCTGTAATAGAAGGAGTGATGATTCGCTCCAAAAAACACGTAGTGATCTGTGTTAGACAGCCGAATGGAGAAATATCAACAAAAACTGAAGAAATAAACTCCATATCTGAAAGATACAAGGTTCTCAGATTGCCGTTAATAAGAGGCATTGTAGCGTTGGTTGAATCCGTGTATTTAGGTGTTAAAGGCTTATACTTTTCTGCAAATGTAAATTTAGAGGAAGAAGACGAGAAAATTGAGCCTAAAGAAATGGCGATAACATTTGTTTTAGCTATTGCCTTAGCCATAATTCTGTTCAGCATCACTCCTTTCTTCTTAACATCACTTCTAACTCCTTTTAGAGGTGTAATTTTTGTTGTGATAGAAGGCATAATACGGATTGCAATATTTCTACTCTATCTAGTAATAGTGGCTTTAATTCCTGATTTCAGAAGAGTGCTTCAGTATCACGGTGCAGAACACACAGCCATTAATGCATATGAAGCTGGAGTTGAATTTAATGTCAAAAATGCGAAAGAATATTCTAAGCTGCATCCAAGATGCGGAACATCTTTCCTACTCATTGTACTGATAATAAGCATTTTACTATTCTCAGTTCTGCCAAACCAAGATTATCTCACAAGATTATCGTATAGAATAATTCTTATCCCTGTAATTAGCGCCATTTCTTATGAAGTTTTGAAGATTAGTGATCGATATAAGAACTCAATAATTATGAAAGCTCTGGTAATGCCAGGTTTGGGGCTTCAATGGTTAACAACGCGAAAACCTGATGACGACATGATTGAAGTTGCCATAAAAGCTGTGAAAGAAGTAAATAAGCGATTACAAACCTGATTAATTTTCACGGCAAAGCAGATGTTTTTCTGTTTCAAAGAGTTGTTTAGTTTCTTCTGAGATGATTAAAAGCGAAGTTTGATGTGTACAACAAAATTTATTTGTACCCTTCTCAAACCCTTTATCAGAACTCATGTTTTTCTGGCCCTGCGTTCTGTGGGAAGAAAAACCCGTAGAACCACGAGTCGCCAATGCGCATGTGCGCCTACGCTTAGCGAGATGGGGGTGCTACTCGATCCTGGTCTGAGCGGGCACTTCTTCCCACAGAATCAAAATGGTCTCTTCTTCCTCAACAATTCTAGCAATTAACCGATAAGGGTTTCGCCGTTTGTCTTTGCCATCATTTCGCCCATCCAGATGTAGTTGAAATGCAAAGTTAAGTTAACCAAGCAAAGAAAAGCCCGTGATTCTGATGGGTTTTCAAGAAAAGATTAATAGATATAATGTGAAAGTAAGTTTTTCAAAGTTGACAGATTAAAATTTGAGATTAGATACATTAATTAAAAAGACATCGCTTATTAACGAGGATGCACCGATGCCTAAACTAAAAGTTTCACTCCTAACCGGTCGAACGATAGATCAAGGTAAAGGAAAGGAATACGGCAAGCTTTCCAGAGAATACTGGGAAAGCGTAACAATCTGTTTTCTGGACCCAGAAGATCTGAAGTTTCTCGAAATAAAAGAAAACGAAAACATTAAAGTGACCACAAAGTCTGGTTCAGTAGTCATGAAAGCTGTGAAGTCAGCAAGAACCCCACATCCTAGAATTGCTTTCATTCCATACGGTCCATGGGCAAGCATCATAATGAACCAAAAAACTCATGGAACAGGCATGCCATCACTAAAAGGCATACCAGCAGAAATTGAACCTGCACCTGAAGAAAAAGTGCTAAGCCTATCCGAACTGCTTAACAAACATTATAAGGTGAAAAAATCGTGACCATCGTTACTGGAGTAACTTGCCCGGTTTGCGGTACTTTTTGCGACGATATCGAGCTAGTGGTGGAAAACAACGTTATCGTAGATGTTAAAAATGCGTGTGCTATGGGAGCGGCGAAATTTCTAAACTATGCTACTCATCGAAGTTTGAAACCTCTTATCCGAAAAAACGGTGAGTTAATTGAAGCTTCGTTGGACGAGGCTGTTGGAAAAGCTGCAAAGATTCTCGCAGATGCTGATTACCCAATTTTGTATGGTTGGAGTTGCACTAGTTGCGACGCAGTCCGTGTGGGCTTGGAATTAGCTGAAGAGGTTGGCGGAGTCATTGACAACACATCTACCGTTTGCCATGGCCCATCTATTTTAAGTGTCCAAGATGTAGGCATTGTGTCTTGTACATTGGGACAAATACGCCACAGAGCAGACCTCATTTTTTACTGGGCAAGTAACCCTTGGAGTGCTCACCCACGCCACATAGAACGATACACAATGTTTACCGAAGGCAGATTTCAAAAAAGCACTTGGAAAGGATACATCTCACGTTTAGGCGGCGTTCTATCTAAAAAACGACTTCGTAGAGCCGCCAATCTAGTCTTAAGACGCGACATTCCCGCTACTCCCGAAATTGAGCGTCACCTGCCCTATACTATGTTTCAGAAGAAAAGAAAAATGGTGGTTGTAGATACTCGCAAAACCCGCACCGCTGAGGCAGCTGACTATTTTCTCCAAATTGAACCAAACAAAGATTATGAACTTCTACAAGCCTTTCGCATGCTTATTCGAGACGAAGAACTCAACGTCGACAAGGTTGCGGGAGTACCAGTTGAAATCCTTGAAGAAGTCGCTGATGTTATGTTAGACTGCAAATTAGGCGTCTTCTTTTTTGGATTAGGTCTAACCATGAGTGAAGGAAAACATCGAAACATTGACACCGCAATTTCTTTAACTCGAGACCTAAATCAACGCACAAAATTCCTTATCATGCCTATGCGAGGACATTTTAACGTAACTGGCGTAAATGTCGTATTCACCTGGCAAACTGGCTATCCTTACGCAGTTGACTTTTCCCGAGGCTATCCACGATACAATCCAGGAGAAACTTCTGTGGTTGATATACTAAGCCGTGGAGAATCAGACGCTGGACTCAGTATTGCATCGGACCCCGTTGCACACTTCCCACGAGAAGCTGCTCAAAACCTAGTCAAAAACCCTCTCATTGCAATTGACCCAGAAGTGACTCCAACAACATTGATGGCGGATGTGGTTATTCCCTCTTCCTTCATGGGAATCGAGACTGAGGGAACCGCTTACCGCATGGATCATGTTCCCTTACCGTTAAAGAAAGTGGTGGAACCTCCAAAGACATGTCTTTCTGACGTAGAAATATTGCAAAGAATCCTCAGTAAAGTTCGCAAATTAAGGAGGACGTCAAACTGACAGAACTCATCATTAAGAACGGGATTGTTTACGACCCTGTCAATCGCATAAATGGAGAAAAAATGGACCTCGCCATCAACAACGGAAAAATTGTTGAAAAAATTAACGAGAACAAAGCGAAAGTCATCGACGCCTCAGGAATGATAGTAATGCCTGGCGGAGTTGACATCCACTGCCACATTGCAGGCGCAGACGTGAACACAGGTCGCCTTCTACGACCTGAAGACCATTTTAGAGACGTAGAAGCGAAAACGGCTATAACTAGATCTGGAGTAGGCCATTCAATTCCCTCCACCTTCACAACAGGCTATCGTTACTCCAGAATGGGCTACACGACGTTGATGAACCCCTCAATGCCTCCTCTTGAAGCCCGTCACACTCATGAGGAACTTGAGGACACGCCGATGGTTGATAAAGCTACATACCCTTTGTTGGGAGATTGGTGGTTTGTCTTAGAGCATTTGCGAGATGGATTGATAGAAGAGTGTGCTGCTCATGTAGCGTGGATGATGGCTGCTACGAGGGGGTACGCTATAAAACTTGTTAATCCAGGTGGTTTAGAAGCTTGGGGTTTTGGGAGCAATGTTAAAGACCTTGACGATTCTGTTCCGCATTTTAATATTACGCCTAGGGAAATTATTCGCGGATTATGCAAAGTAAATAAGCTTCTTAACATGCCTCATACAATTCATGTGCACACAAACAATCTGGGGAAACCAGGAAATTATGTTACAGCCATAGAAACAATGAAGTGTGTCGAAGATTTAGCTGAAGAAAACCGTCCCAATATACATATTACTCACTGTCAATTCAGCGCTTTTAAAGGCTCAGACTGGCAAACCATGAGTTCTGGAGCAGAAGAAATCGCAAAATACGTTAATCACCACAATCACGTAACCCTTGACATGGGACAAGTGATCTTTACAGACACCACCACTATGACAGCTGACGGCCCATTTCAATATGGTCTGTATCAACTGACTGGAAACAAATGGATTAACCACGATGTAGAAACTGAGACGAGTGGTGGAATTGTGCCATTTAGATATAGACGTAAGAGTGCTGTTAATGCAATTCAATGGTCAATTGGACTTGAGCTTGCTCTTTTAATTGAAAATCCTTGGAAGATTTACTTAACAACAGATCATCCTAACGGGGGACCTTTCACTTCCTATCCAACTATCATAACATGGCTTATGAGTCAAGTGGCAAGGAAGAAAACAATAAGCAAAATCCATAAGCGGGCTAGACGAAAAAGTTTACTAACAAGCATCGAGCGAGAATTCAGCTTTTACGAGATAGCTATTGTTACTCGGGCGGGTCAAGCAAAAGCTCTTGGCTTAACGCAGAAGGGTCAGCTTGGAGTGGGGGCAGATGCTGATGTTGCTATTTACAACGTAAATCCCGAATTGGTTGATCCTTCTAAAAAATATAAAAAAGTTCGAAGAGCTTTCAAAAGAGCTGCTTACACAATTAAGGGCGGCGAAATCGTAGTAAAGGATGGAGAGATTGTAAAACCTGTTTCTGGAAAAACATTTTGGGTTGATGTAAAAACTTCGTTACCCTTGGAAGTTAATGATGATCTGAAAAGAAAGTTTCGAGAGTACTGGACCGTAGAATACGAGAACTATCCTCTCCGCAAAGGCTTCTTACATAATCCAGCTCCCATCTCAATTAAGGCGGAGGTTTAACAAATCGTGTTCATATTGCATCCAAAACGCTTATTCAAAGTTCCTGTAGAAGCAGAAAATATTGGTCCAGACGTTTTCGATGAAAAATCAGCAAATGAAATAGCTATGCTACAGGTTTGGGAAGGAAAACGGAAGCGCAGGCTAGATGAACTTTTCAGAATAGAACACAAAACTGCTAATGCATCAGAAAAGACAACCATACGGATTTCCGGAGATGTCAGCAAAATTCGAAGGATAGGTACCAAAATGTCTATGGGTAAAATAATTATTGATGGCAACGTAGGCATGCATCTCGGTGAAGAGATGGAGGGAGGCGTCATCACCGTTACTGGAAACGCGGGTTCGTGGGTCGGAGGCATGATGAAAGGTGGAACAATTGGAATTAAAGGAGATGCAGGTGACTATGTTGGAGCAGCATATCGTGGAAGCACCAAAGGCATGAGCGGGGGAACAATCATCGTACATGGAAACGCTGGAAACGAGGTTGGATGCTTCATGAGGAATGGACTCATCAAAGTGTATGGAAACGTTGGGCAGTTTGCAGGCATCCACATGGGAAAAGGAACCATATTTGTTCAAGGAAATTCGGAAGGAAGAGCGGGTGCTCAAATGAGAAAGGGAAAAATTGTTATATGCGGCAATATTCCTTCGATTCTTCCAACCTTCACAGTTGAAAGCATTAAACCTAAAGTTAAGATTGACGAGGAAAAAGTCATAGGTTCATTTTACATGTTTGTCGGCGACCGAGCTGAAGGTGGCGAAGGAAAACTTTACGTTTCGCAAAAACAAAATCAACATCTAAGTTTTTATGAGGAATATTTGTAATTTGAACAATGAAAACGTAGCTCCATGCAGTGGAGAAGAAGAGGGATGACTGAAAACCGATTAAGTGTGAATTATTCTGCTTGGCAACTCGCAAAAAAACTATGCGATGAACCTGAAGAATATGGTGTTAGTGTCAAAGAAACGATTTCTGGCGCAATTTTGATTGACGTTGGAATCAAAGCGAAAGGAGGGTTTCTTGCTGGCAAAATCGTAACAGAAATTTGTCTCGGTGGGCTTGGAAAAGCAGAGGTTTTCACCAGTCGATACAACAATCTTGAACTCCCCTCCATCTCGGTCTACACAGATTATCCAGCTATAGCAGCTTTAGGGTCGCAGTTTGCGGGTTGGCAGATCAAGGTTGAAAAATATTTTGCTATGGGGTCTGGTCCAGCACGTGCACTAGCTCTAAAACCTAGAGAGCTTTATGAAAAGATAGGATACGTGGATGAGGCTGATGTTGCAGTGCTTGTCCTTGAAACAGCTAAAGAGCCGCCTGAAAGGGTAATTACATACATATCTAATCAGTGCAAAATTACACCTAATCGGTTAGTTCTAATTCTTGTGCCAACCACAACCGTAGCTGGGTCCACACAAATTTCAGGAAGAGTTGTGGAAGAAGGAATCCATAAGCTAACAAAGTTGGGGCTCGATCCAAAATCGGTAATACGCGCTTGTGGTTACGCGCCTATTGCGCCGGTGCATCCAAACTTTGCGGAGGCAATGGGAAGAACAAATGATGCGATAATATATGCGGGTGTGACCTGTTACACAGTGAGGCATGAAGACGACAACAAACTGGAAGAGTTAGTTAATAAGGCGACGTCTTTAGCCTCCAAAAGTTATGGACGACCGTTCATTGAAATTTTCAAAGAAGCTAACTATGATTTTTATCAAATTGACTCTGAACTGTTTGCTCCAGCAGTCTTGATTGTTACCAACGCCAAAACAGGCAACATCTTCAAAGCGGGAGAAGCAAACATTAAGGTGTTCAAGCAGTCGATAGGGCTCTAAACTGATTACAGTTATACTATTTTTTGACTAAACTAGGAATTCTTCGTAATACGGCGATACTGATAATCCAAGAAACGTATACGTCAATTGTTCCTTGAATAGTATTCCAAAATGCAATCTCTGCAACAAATGCTCCAAAACCTATAAGACCTAACGAATTTCCGATGAAACTTAGATACTGTGGGCTGGAGAACATGCCGATGATGGCTTCCGTCGACATATTAAAGAAAACGGGTATAGCAAAGTAAAAGTTGAAGAGCAGAGTAACCACAACTCTTAGAGCAATCGCCAAAATTCCCACTGCAACGTAAAGCCATTTACTTGTTAAAAACCGTTTTTTTCCACCAGTTTTCCATGCAAAAAACGCTGGGACAACAAACATCCAGATGCTGGCAACGGATTTCATGATAGCCCCGACCCAGCCTCCAGCGAAAGGACCGAGAAATCCAACGATTGGTACACTGATTAACAAAGACAAAATAGATGCTTTAAATCCGAAAAAAATCCAGCATAAGACCCAAGGAAGAGCTACCAAGTCTATCCGCATAAACCATGGGGTAATAAACAGCGGTGGTAGGATCTGCATAACTACTGAAAGCGCTGCTAACACGGCAGCACCTGCAATTTTGATTGTGGTTTTCTCTAGGCTCATACTTAAACACCTTTTGTTAGGAAAGGAGAGGATGATAGTTACAAGCTCTAACTATTTAAGAGTAGCTACTCAAAAATGCGTAAAGTTTTGTCTGGAAACATTTTAATTAAATGAATCCTAAGAAAAAGTGGAAGTAAAGTTATGTCTGAGACGCTCAAGATACCGCTTGATAATCTCAAAGAATGGTTGGAACAAGAAACCAGCACCATTATTGAACCGCTTAAGGCTGAAGGAACAGATAAACTCAACAATATTAGAGATAAACTAGGCGATTTAGAAGAAAATTGCGAAAAATTATTTGACGACAGCGAAAACGAGATGCTGAAAAGCAACCCTAAAACATACCGACGAGCAAGAGAAGCATATAGACTCGCTCGAAACATCTTAGATGCCATTGATGAAATCACTATTCCAGACAAAATTTCACAACAAAATCTTCAAACATTATCCGAAGATTTCAAAAGAATGCTCTCATCAATTGGACTGGAGAGAGCAAAACGTTACCCAAGAATTTCGCCGTATTTCATAATTGACCGCAGAAGACTTGACAGCGCATTAAGAAAAACCAGTGAGTCACTTGAAGAACTGCGCTCTTTCTTATCAAACGAATATGCAACAGTCAAGACCGTGGAAGACGTTTTCTCCAAGATCAACAAACTTCGCCAGTCAATAGACGAGTTAAGTACAGTTGAGGAGCGTAAGAAAAAAATAGAATTGAAAAGAGAGACCTTAGAGAAGAAGATAACTGAAAGTAAACAGGAAATTGCGTTGATTGAAGGAAAAGACGAAGCAGGCGAATTAGATCAAATAAACCAAAAAATCAAAGAGCTAGAAAACAAAGTAAAATATAACCTACGCCACCTTCAAAAACCATTTCTCAAATTTCAAACCTTAGCGCGAAAGCCAAGTTATTCTCTTCAGTTGGATGAATCAGAAAAGCTCAATGAATATTTGACCAAACCATTCATGGCTTTCGTAACCGAAGATGAAGGATGCCCGGTGCTCAAAAGAATCTTACAGAAGATGGAGGGTGCTATAGCTAAAGGAAAAATTAAGTTGAAAAGCAGCCGTTTGAGAAAGGCTCAAAAACAGATGAACGGCATCCTTCGAAATGACATTTTGATTCCTCTGCATAAAAGTTGCAAAGAAACTTTTTCTCAAAGGCAACAACTCCTTACTTCTGAAACCGTAGTCACACTCAAAAAAAAGTCAGCACATCTTCAGAACATTTTGAAAGAATTGCAAAAGCAGAGAGAACATGTGGATTCAAAGAACGCGTTTTTGAAGAATGAACATGAAAAAATTGTAGATAAGATTGAAAATCAGAAGAGAGATCTGGAAAACATCATCTTGGAAGTAACCAGCAAGAATGTGCGGGTTACGTAGTAAGAAACAAACCTAAGGTGAAGGTGACTCTTACGTTAGAAGTCCCCGATTTAGTTAATGAATCAATAAAAGCCAACTCCGATGAGCTTCTAAAAGTGGTTAAAGACGTCACTCAACTGTTAAGCAAGGAAAGCGGGCGAATTGGAAATCTACAAATTACTGGTAGGCTCGTTAAAGTGCCATCAAAGGGCAAAATGATTGTTGTTGGAGACATCCATGGAGACTTGGAGAGTCTTGGATACATTTTGAAGAACAGCGACTTTATGAAGAAAATTCGTGAAGGTAAAGACTTCCTCCTCGTCTTTCTTGGAGATTATGGAGATCGAGGCTTCTACTCACCTGAGGTTTATTACGTGATCTTGAAGCTGAAGGAGATGTTTCCAGAAAACATCGTGTTGATTAGAGGAAATCATGAAGGACCCAATGACCTTCTAGCTTACCCACATGATTTGCCAACTCATTTACATAGAAAGTTTGGCGAAGCAGGAATTGATGTTTACGCAAAGCTGAATGAATTTTTTAACCATTTGTACACTGCAATGCTCGTGGAGGACAGATATATTCTGCTTCACGGCGGAGCGCCAAGCAGAGCCTCTACAATAGATAACCTTAGTTATGCTCATGAAAAACATCCACAGGAAACTCATCTTGAGGAAATTCTTTGGAGCGATCCTAGCGATAGAATAAAGGGAACTTATCCTTCACCTAGAGGAGCTGGAAAACTCTTCGGCAAAGATGTAACAGAAAGGTTTCTGAAAATGCTTAACGTTAACGTGTTAATCCGAGGACACGAACCAAGTAGTGAAGGATTTAAAATAAACCATAACGGAAAAGTCTTAACGTTGTTTTCAAGAAAAGGTCCACCATACAACAATGAGCAGGGGGCTTATCTTCAACTAAACCTTTCTGAAAATTTGGAAAACGCAAAGCAACTCCAACACTACATTAATAAATTCTAGACCAAACAAAATAGAATGATTGAAGAGTGTTAACTGTGGAGTGTTTTGAGACTAGGGCTTTCAGTTTGTTGACGGGTGTTGCATGGGTCACAATGTTGATGGTTTATTCTTTTCTGGGCTGGTTAACGTATCGTTCAGGCGATCCCGGTGGGATTTTTAGATGGCCGGTGCTTCCTCTTACGGTTTTGGCGGTTTTGTTCGCCGTATTATGTTCTTTGGCGACCTTTCCTAAGATTGTGATTGACAGGGATGGGGTCGTGGTTAACAAAACTTTCCTTTCGTTGTATTTCACAGTTGACGAGGTTAAGGTTAGGGCTGGGGGATATGTTTTGCAGTTGGGAGGCTGGCTTACGCGTGATTACTTTGTTCCATTCAAGCAGAGGCAATGCGTGGAAGCCGTTGTAAAGATTATGGGACTTCATGTGCCGAAGGAGTCGAGGCGGCCACCTCTAACCTTCTTGCTATATCTTCTAGCCCTCCTCGCTCTGTTCCCAATTGAACACGTTATGGGGAATTTTGGCTTCACTCTGAGCCCCCTACCACGGGCTATCATGTGGGGAGCCGCTGTCTTTTTCTTCATGACGATGTTTGTATACAAATCCCCTGCCAGAGTGAAAGTGTGGAAGCTCAACAAAGTTGGTTCCTCAATCATCTTTGGCATATGGGTAGGCGTTACGGCGTTTCTGATAATGTTACTTCCTGCAATAGTTAGAGGCGTGTGGGTGTGAATGATGAGGAAGATAAAAATGAACTATATTATTGCGAGTGTAGTTTTAGAACAAACACTTTTTTGAAAAGCTACACCTTTATGTTCGACAAGAACATGAGTTGTGTGAGGAATGCTGCTTGAAGATGGGAATAATAACTAAGAACGAGAACGGATGGTGTTCCACCCAGCTACGGGATGCAATGAAAAAACGAAACATCACGCCTGTATGTTTCAATTTTCCCCAACTGGTTGCTAGAGTCAAATACAAACCTGCAGCGTCAGTAAATGAAACTAACATCCTTAAAGATTTAAGCGTCCTAATTACTCGTCCAATTGGGCGAGGCTCCCTTGAAGAAATCATTTTCAGAATGGACTTCCTCCATCGACTTGAACGCTCTGGAATGCTCGTTATAAACTCACCTTTGTCAATTGAACGTTCAGTAGACAAATATTACACCCTCGCTCTTTTAGAGGAACACGGCATACCAGTTCCACGCACAGCAGTGACCGAAAGTCATAGGGAAGCTTTGAAATGCTTCTATGAGTTGGGAGGGGACGTTGTTGTTAAGCCTTTGTTTGGGTCCCGAGGAATCGGTTCCACAAGGATTTCAGACCCCGAAGTTGCTACAAGAGTGTTCAGAACCATTTCCTTCTACCATGGAGTGCTTTACCTTCAAGAGTTTGTTCCCCACGGAATTTCAGATATACGCGCATTCGTTATAGGTGACCGTGTCATCGCTTCTATGCATCGAGTTGCGGGAAGTTGGAAGACAAATGTGAGTTTGGGTGCGAAGCCTGTGTCCTTTCAGCTTAGTGATGAGCTTGAAGAGTTGGCGGTGAGGACGGCGAAGGTAATTGGTTGTAAGGTGGCTGGCGTAGATATTTTGGAGGGTCCTAGTGGACCGTTGATTGTTGAGCTTAACAGTCAGCCGGGGTGGAGAGGATTGCAGTCTGTTACTAAAGTGAACATTGCAGATGAAATTGTACAATGGATTCTGTCTGAATTGAAAAAGTAAATCTTCTTCATTTCTCATACGGAGAAAAGGCGACGCGCTCTTTTCTGGATAAATATGCGAGCACACAGGGAGTTTTGTGTATGCTTTTGTATCCACTCGCACACAAACATTGATTCTCGATTCATAAATTTAATATTGATTTGTGATGGGGCCTGTACGTAAGCGCTTGACGCGAATGGGGTGCCTTCCCAGATACCTGGGAAAACGCATACCCCTCGCTCGCGCCGTTTTCTAACTTCTACACAAAAGAAGAAGAGATCTTAACCCGACCCCATTTTTTTCTGTGCATGGATTTTGCTTACGAATCTTGGGTTCATAATTCTTTTAAATTCTGCTTTCCAACTTGTTCATGGTGAGTGTATCTGGTTAATTGTCCAGAATGTGGAAAACCCTTGGTGAAACAGACCGCGGGTAACAAGTACAACTGTGAAAACGAAAGTTGCCCAGTTATATTCGTGAAACATCCCCACAAGATCGCTCTTCGGAAAGTAGTTCGCTCATCATTTTGAAAGCGTTAGTTTTCACTCTTTTTTTGTTTTACACATGCATAGGATCGAATTCAGACATATATCTGTGTGTGGAATAACAGTATATTATATCACACGACACAATATGCTATGTGGATGCGCACACGCGCATTCTCGATAAACAGTATGAAGGGAATCATATGAGACATAAAAATGCCGTAGGAATCTACGTGTTAATGCGGTCAACACGTTACAGGAACCACGTCCACACCCATGCATCTTGACCTTTCCCTCTTTTTTCTAACGTTTTCTGACGTTGATTATACACGTTAAAGAGATTTTGGGACATAAGAACATCAATAACACGTTGATTTACATTAACCTGGAAAGAGCGATTTTCAAGACGTCAAATGACGAGTTCACGGTGAGAGCAGTTAAAAGCGTGGATGAAACATGTAAACTGGTTGAGGTAGGTTTCGAGTATGTCACGGAAATCGACGGCAAAAAAATCTTCCGAAAGAGAAAATGACGCGAATCAAGATATATCTCAAAAAAATTCACACCATTCATTAGAAATTCCCACCATTCAAATAATCGGTGTGAAGAATCTACCCATTATAAAAAAAGGCGACAATCTCGCTGAACTTGTTTGCAACGCATCTAAAAGACAAGGAACCCCAATAGAAGATGGGGACATCCTTGTGATCAGCCATGTTGTCGTGGCACGAGCTGAAGGAAACGTTGTAAACCTTAACAGCGTGGTTCCCTCAAATTTCGCCAAAGCTTTTGCTCAACAGTTCAGTAAGGACCCAGCATTAATTGAAACAATTTTACGAGAATCTAAAAGCATTGTTCGAATGGGCGAAGGAAAACTTATAACAGAAACTAAGCACGGACTCGTTTGTGCCAATGCAGGCGTGGACAAATCTAACGTTCCAGGAGAAAGAAACATAGCGCTTTTGCCCAAAAACCCCGACAGTTCAGCGCAGAGAATTCGACAAGAAATAAGAAAGTTGACAGAGAAGGACGTGGCGGTTATCGTCTCTGACACTCATGGACGGCCACTCCGGGAGGGGGAAATCAACATTGCCATAGGAGTCGCTGGAATTCGACCCATTCGAGATCGAAGGGGAGAGAAAGACCTGTTTGAATACATCTTGAAGGTGAAGCGAACCGCCATCGCTGATGAACTGTGTTCAGCCGCTGAACTGGTTATGGGGCAGGCAAATGAGGGAATTCCAGTGACTATAATCCGAGGATATCCTTACCCAAAATCAGAAGAGGCGAAGGCAATAGAACTGACCAGATCAAAAGAGAAAGATCTGTTTTATTAACATAAATGTTTGATAAACGCGCGCGCTCAAGAGGTAGAGGTTCATAATACAGAAAACAGGAGAGCAGTCGTTATTCGCTGATCCTCGACACCAGCGGCATGATCGTTTTTTTCCTAGTTTTTTGTGATATCTCCTCGGGTGTCTTGAGGGATAAGGCCTCTGTCGGGCAGTATGAAAGGCATTTAGGATCTCCATCGCATAGATCGCAAACGATTATGGTTTTCTTCACGGAATGCAAAGCTATCGCACCGAACTCGCATGTCTCAATGCACCATGCGCAACCATTACATTTTGCTTCATCCAGTTTGATTATACCTGTTTTTTCATCTTTTGAAAGAGCCTTTCTTGGACAGGATTTGATGCATGTTGGATCTTCACATAAGCGGCAGGCCATGGATATATTAAAGGCTGGCTCTATTCGTACGGTTCGGATACGGGATAGCAAAGGATTGAAACCCCCTTCTTTCACGGCTGAGCAAACGTAATCGCAGATCTGACATCCAATGCATTGTTCAGAATCTGAAACAACAAACTTTCGCTGCATTTTAGACGCCCACTTCCTTTGCAACGTCATCTAATCCCAGCTCGATGAGTTTCTTTCTCGTCGGCATGCCATCCCCTGTCCAACCTCGGGCGACGTAGTAATCGTCTAGCATGAAGTCAAATTCCTCTTTCGTCAAGTGCGATCCTTTAGCACCACCATCCGGGATCGGATCGTTGAACACTCTGGGTGGAAGCGAATCGTCTTTTCTGGTCCACCCTTCTCGTATGTTGTAGGCCTTTTCCATGTTCCAGACGCGTTCTCCAGCTGTTCTGAGTTCTTCGGCGGTCAAAGGTATTCCGGTGACCAAAGCGTACAAGTGAGCCAGTTCACTGTAGATGCTTATCCATAGGTCACCTGAAAACCTACAAATCATTAATAAATTGTAAAGGGTTAGATTGTTTTCCTTCTCTGCAACGAATCTACCCTGACCCTTCTCAAACCTAAACCTGTTGATCCGCCCTCTAATTTCGGGTCCGAAAACAGCGGCACTTATATGATCTGCACCTCTTGTGGAAACAGCAAAGGACAACGCTGTCGTTTTTAATCCTCTGACATCGAATCCTGGAAATTCTAGGCCTTTCGAATGCATGGCAATTTTCTCAGAACCCTTACCAATTTTCTCTGAAGCTCTTTTCACGCCTTCTGCTAAAATATCTCCTAAGCCTTCCCTGTGCGCTATCTTCGGAATGATCTCCATCAATGCCTCATGATTTCCAAATGATAGATCTATTCCCCCGGTGTCCTTCAAGGTAAGTATCCTCTTTTCAAAGCATTCCATAGCCCAAGCAATAACGACGCCCGTGCTTATCACATCTATTCCTAAGGTGTCGCAAAGCTGCCCGGCTTTTACTATTGCTGGTAAATACCATATTCCGCAATTTGTCCCAAGCGCATACATTCCTTGATACTCCATCTTGTAAGCTACACCTTTATAAGGACCGGTTCTTATGAAGTCAATGTGATCGCATCCTATGGGGCAAATGGCACATGCAACACTTTTATGAATATATTGTTCGCGCATCCACTCAGTTGATATCTTCCTGATATCTTCATCCATGGGTGCAGACTCTTTGAAGGCGTCAGTGCTTTGAAAATTTCTTATGGGTGTGGCATAATTCGATAGGTATTCTATACCCGTGCCAATGGTCCCTAAATCTTTCATAATGGTCGAGGTTAAGCCTTTGATGACCTTCTTATAGTATCCTCTGCACAAATCTAGCAACTCGTTAAGCTTGGCAACTTCGACAGTTTTAGACCCTCTAACTACCACTGCTTTTAGCTGTTTTGAACCCATAACCGCACCCATACCCGTTCTGCCATCATCTTCATGGTGATGATCACTTACGATAGATGCAAAACGAACGAGGTTTTCTCCTGCGGGCCCTATAGTTGCTACTTGAACGTTGTCGTCACCGATCGTATCCCTAATTATCCTATCCGTCTCCCAGCAGTCCTTACCCCACAATTCCTTCGCGTCGCGAAACTCGATTATATCATCGTCAATGAATATATAGGTCGGTTTCTTTGCTCTTCCCTTTATTAAAAGAGCGTCGTAACCGGCTCTTCTAAACGCCAGACTCCAAAGACTTGAGCCAAAAGATTTTCCTTGAAAGCCCGTTAAGGGTGATTTCGCCTGAACTACGTATTTGGCGCTAGTTGGAATTACGGTTCCACAAAATGGCCCCACGGCAAAAACTAACACATTACCAGGGCTTAATGGATCTATTCCCGGTTTCTGATGCTCGTACAGGAAACTAATGCTAAATCCGTTTCCACCTATAAATTTTCTACAGAAAACCTCGGAAATTGCTTTAATTTTTGTTTTCTTAGAGGTTAGATCTACAACCAACATTCTCCCGGAATAACCGTACATCATTTGTCATCTCCAGCCAATCTAAAAGCACATCATTTTTGAGGCTTCTCTTCCGTTCATCTTCAACATAAAGGGACCATTTATAACTTTTGCGCACGCGTAGCAGAAAGCATTAAAAAGAATCAGATATTCATACTTAACAAATTATTAGCAGATCGGTGCCAAAAAATGCACGGTTGGAATGGTAAGCTCTTAAGAGTGGACCTAACAAGGGGAAAGGCGGTTACTCAAGAGTACGATTCCAACCTGGCTCTGACCTTCTTGGGCGGAAGGGGCTTCGCTGTCAAGATTCTCTGGGACGAGTTGGAGCCAGGTATAGATGCCCTCTCCCCTAAAAACAAGCTCATATTCGCAGCTGGACCCTTAACCGCATTCCCTTTACCTAGCAGCGGCAAGCTTGTCGTTGCAGCGAAGAGCCCTTTAACAGGCGGGTACGGCGATGGAAATATTGGCACCATCGCGTCGGTCCAGTTAAGAAGAGCTGGTTATGACGCATTAGTTTTAGAGGGAAAGGCCAAGAAACCGACCGTTCTTTGGATTGACAATGACGAGACAGAGATGCTTGATGGCAGAGACTTGTGGGGGCTTGGTGCCTTTGAAACTGAAAAGAAGATAAAGGAAGAACGCGGTGGAACTGTAGGCGTCATTGCGATAGGGCCCGCAGGAGAAAACATGGTTAAGATTGCCTTGGTGGTCTCGCAAGAGGGCCGGGCTGGCGGCAGGCCTGGAATGGGAGCTGTTATGGGGTCTAAGAATCTAAAAGCTGTCGCCATTAAAGGTTCCCAGACAATACCTGCAGCTGATCTCGACGGATTAAAGGCCATGAGCACCAATGCGTATAAGACAATTGTGAAAAAAAACAACTATGAATTCTGGAGACGTCAGGGGACGATGGCCGCTGTGCAGTGGTGCCAAGAGAACAGTGTTTTACCAACCTACAACTTCAGGGAGGGTGTCTTTGATCAAGCGGAGGCAATAGACGGATTTGCCATGGAGAAAATGAAGGTTACTCAAAGGGATTGCGGTAATACGACCTGCAGCAACGTCTGCTATAACTGTTATGAAACTTGCCCCGCATTTACATGTAATACGATCTGCGGCAACGTCATAGAGGATGCAGAAAAAAGATTATCAGAGCTTGACTACGAGAACGTGGCTCTGCTTGGGTCAAATATAGGTCTGGGAGACCTCAAAAAAGTCGCGGTCCTCAACAGACTGGCCGACGACTATGGCCTAGACACCATATCGCTTGGAAGTGTGATAGGCTTTGCCATGGAAGCTTCCGAAAAGAAGCTCATCGACTATAAGATCGAGTGGGGTGACTTCGATAGAGCCAGAATCCTCACCGAAGATATAGCCTATAGACGGGAATTAGGAAATCTTCTCGCTGATGGTGTACGATCAGCGGCTGAGAAGCTTGGCGGCAACGCCTCGAAGTGGGCAATGCACGTAAAAGGCTTGGAGATCTCAGGATATAACTGCCACACAGCACCTGGGATGGCGTTGGCTTTTGGGACATCAAGTATAGGCGCCCATCACAAGGATGCTTGGGTCATTTCATGGGAGGTGTCGGTTGGACGTGACACCTATAGCGAAGCAAAAGTTGACAAGGTAATCGAGTTCCAGAGAATTAGGGGAGGAATGTTCGAAACTCTAGTGACCTGCAGACTCCCATGGATAGAATTGGGTTTTGAGTTGGAGTGGTACACACGCTTCATTAAGGCGGTGACCGGTGTAGACATGACGCTTGGTGACATCTTCACCATCGCCGACAGAATCTACACCTTGATCAGGGCCTTCTGGGTTAGGGAGTATAAAACCGGGTGGAGCAGCGCCCAAGACTATCCACCGGCGAGATGGTTTGATGAACCCCTCACCAAGGGTCCTTATAGGGGAGCCGCCCTAGACAGAGACAGATATGAGGTCATGCTTCAGTGGTACTATCAACGTAGAGGCTGGGATCGTCGAGGCATACCCACAGAGGCCACACTGAAAAGACTTGGCCTAGAGGATGTTCCCCAAGAGCTTAAACAATACTTGAAACTTGTGCCATGAATCAATTATTTAACGAGGTTTGATAAACCAATGTCATTTTGTCCCCATTTGTTTACGGCAAAAGTTGCGCGCGCTAAAAAACGTGTCTGAAAGGTTGCATAGCTCCTAAAACCACGGTTTGAGTGAAATGACTACTGAAAGGAACCTCCTGATATCTGTTCTGAAGTTAACAAAAACGGGACCTATTCAAGTTAAACTAGTCAGCAGAGACGCCCATATTCCCACTCAAGTTGCTGATGAGGTGTTGAGAAAGTTTTCTGATGCAAGACTCATTAAATATGTCGACGAGTTAATTGAAGCGTCACCAAATCAACGTGCAAGAATGGCTATTCACGCAGTTAAGTTAGGAACAGACCTTGAAAGAGTATGCAATGTTCTTGAATGGAAAGAGTTTGAAAACATCACAGCTACAGCCTTCGAAGCAAACGACTACGTGGTTAAAAGACGGTTCCGTTTCAAATGGGCAGGTAGGAGATGGGAGATTGACGTTCTCGGCTGTAAGGAGCCTCTTGTCGCCTGTGTTGACTGCAAACAGTGGCATCGTAACTGGCGAAGATCAGCGATCATAAAAACAGTTGAGTTGCAGGTGGAGAGAACTTGTGCACTTGCAGAAGCTCTCGTTTCTCTACGTGAAAGCGTTGGATTGGTTAACTGGAAAGAGGCGATACTTGTTCCAATTGTTCTGTCTCTAGTTCCGAGTCCCTTCAAATTTTACAATAATGTGCCAATAGTTCCAGTTCTTCAACTTCCAGATTTTCTGAATGAAATACTAGCGCACATAACTTTGTTGACGCATTTCTCACTTAAATTCTAAACCTAAATCTGTTAGTTCCTTCTTAACTTTGTTATATATATCCCAACATTTCTGAGAAGGCTTTCCCGTATCAAAGTCGCAACATTCCTGATGTTTCATGCCTAAAGGCGGATTTGCAATTTTATCCACGTACTTCGGCAATAGTTTCTTCACCAGTTCATTAGCATCTTCCCTTTTCAGTCCAGCAGCTGCATGAGCCACTTCCGCCGTGAACCTTGGCTCAACCGGCGTCAAGTAATCTTCCCGTTTTCCTCCAGCTATTCCTCCAGTTTCCATTGAGACGCCTGAAGTTATCGCTGAGATGTGTTGCGCCGCAATTTCGTGTAGGCACATTTCCGTGCATGGTCCAGCAGCGGTGTAATTGTAATAAAGCGCTAGTAAGTGCGTGTTTCTGCTGATTGCTTGGGCATAAACACTTGCGATCCATAACAACTCTGGTCCGCTGCTAGCTATGTATTTAACATGAATTGGAAAGGCAAGGTGCCATCCCGCCTGATATACAAGAGCGCCCATAAAGTGATAGGCGACAGTTGCGACTGCTGTTCCTTCGGGTCCACCACAATAGCCACCGTATATGGGTCCGTAAAGAGCAGATATGGGAAGGGAAAGAGACATCAAAGTGCAAGCTCGATTAAGAAGATCAAAGTTTGTCTTTAATTCTGCAAGCGTAGCAACCATGTAGTTATCTGTTGGTCTAAGTCCAAACTCAGGATGAAGCCCAGCGATCAACGCTATAGCTGAGTCAGCAGTTGAAATTGAGTTCATGATTGGTAAGCCAGGTCTTCCAGCTCTCCTTAACGCTTCTCTTCCGAGAACTACCGTTCGTATTGCCCCTAAAATTTCCAGAGGCGATTCAGGTCTTATCCTTATCCCATTTACTTTAGTCAAGGCAGGCGTGGTTATTGAATTAGCAATAGATATCCGAGCGTAGTTTTCCACCAACTTTGAAAAAACATGTTCAGAAGAAACTGCGACTCCACCGGCTCCACAAAAACACCAAGGTAACGTTTTGTCTTCTGGTTTTCTGGGAACCATTGTTCCAGCATCAGCGCCTTCTCCAAAAGTGAGTTTGGAAGGTGCTGTCTTTAATCGTTCTTTAATTTCGTTCTCGTCAAATTTGATTATGCGCTCTGTATCCTTACAGTAGGTGCCAACGTCGCAATAGAAGTCTATGGCGGCTTTGAAAATGTCATCTGCTAAGCTGTTGTCGGATGGAACAGGGGTTTCTGGATCGAATTTTATATCGTATTCCTTTACTTTCTCCATTAATTTGGTTGAAAAAATCTTTAAGTCATAATCTCGTTCTGAGCAGGGTTTTCCAGTTAGTGCTCTCTCCATTACGTCTAAGAAAGTGATCATACGATCACTTCTTTTTCTCGATCAATTCTGAGGCAAGCTTTATGGCTTCTGTGGCAGTTTCTGCCCAACCATCAGCGCCAATTTCTTCAACCCATTCTCGTGTTGTGGGTCCACCTCCCACCATAACGATGAAATTTTCTCTTTTCCCAGTTTCTTTCAGATAGTCTATCACGTCTTTTTGTCCACCTATGGTTGATGACATAAGAGCTGACAGCGTAATGATGTCGGCTTTAACTTTCTCTGCTTCTTCAATGAACTTCGATGTGGAAACATCTACTCCTAGGTCATAAACGTCGAAGCCGTTGGCTCTAAGCAGAGCTACAAGGATGTTTTTCCCTATGTCGTGTATATCACCTTTCACAGTGCCACTGACAACGGTTCCTTTTTTCACGATTTTTTCTTTGGATACATGTGGAAGAAGGACATCCATACCTGCTTTCATAGCATCCGCTGCCATCATCAGCCCAGTTAAGAATATTTCCATTTTATCGAATTTTTCGCCTACTGCTATTGCACCTTTCGATAATCCTTTCTCAATTGCTTCAACAGGATCTATTCCTTTTTCAATAACTTGTTTAGCTGCATCTACCACTGCTTGACTGTCAGCAACCATAACTGCTTCACTTAATTTTTGGAAAAGCTCTTCCTTACTCAAAGTTTATTCACCTTATGTTGCAGTATTTACGAAGCACCCAATAATTAATAATTTTCTCTGGATATTCGCTCGAACTCTACGTCCAATGGAGACAGAAACTCTAGACGGCGACGCTAGAGGGGATTCGTAGTAGTATCCTCTTTTAACTCCGTCTCTCCAACATTCACATAACTTTTAGACCGTTTTAGTCGAAAGAACTAATAAAAGGACGAGATAGGTCATCGTTCTTTGTTAATTATGTTGTTGTATACATAGGTGATGGGTTGAACCCATTTCGGTCTGAAGTCGCTAAATAGTTTAAAGCCCTTATCAGTCATTTTGTAAATAGTTTTGGGAGGACTTTTTGTGGGGGGTTCTCCTTTGATGAGCCCAGCCTTTTCAAGCAACCGTAACTGGTGATAAACTGTGCCTGCACTGACTTCAATACCAAACTTTTGCACATGAAGGAGAACGTCATATCCTGACAGCCCCCTTCCTTTTGAAAGTTCGATTATTATGCTCATGTAAGAGAAGCACTTAGCTATATGCCTGAGAATCTCCGTCATATCAATCACGAATCTTGTGTTTCATTGTGGGTTACACCGAAATAAAAAGTTTTGGCTTTCAACTAAGGATTAGTTTTACACAAATATTATATTCGGTCTCCGAATACAAGTGTATTATTCGGTGACAGAACAGATGAAAAAAGCTTTAATTGTGGTTAAACTTGTTCCAGAATCGTCTAAGGAATCAAACAGTCGAATTGAAAAGAAGATTCTTGAAAATTCTCAAATTCCATTGGGTACCGACATCGAGAAAGTAGAAGTTGTGGAAATCGATTCGAATCCATACATGCAAAAGCGTACTTCAAAGGAACTTCAAGATGAGTATGATAAAGAGAAAGAGGCTTTTGAGTTCAATTTAGTAAGACTTAGACACCTTGAAATACGTGCACGCCAGAATCCAGAAGAATGGAAAAACATCACAAAAGATTATCATGAACAGACCATTAAACAAGCAGAAAAATTGAAAGAAATTCTTGAGCAAATCCACAGATTAATCGTATAGAGATATGGGAGCTTATGTAGACAAAGATTTGTTTCAAAGGATTTGATGATTATGCGAAGGACATGGCTGGAAATGCAAGTTGACATCCTTAAAGTTCTGGCTCGAAATGGACCATTGAAAATAAGTCATATCATGCATCAGGTTAACATAAACTGCCATGTTCTAAAACAATGTTTGGACTTTTTAATTCAGCGAAATCTTGTTGAAATACGGACATTGAGCAAAAAAAGAGTTGCTTATGCCATTACACAAAGAGGTCGAACAATACTGAATACCTCTGGGAAGAAAAAATGATTACAAGCAAAATTAAAACACGGCATTGTTTTCTCTTTGTTCTGCTCATGATTGCTCTTGTGTTATTTTCTATCGCTCTTGTATTGTCTAGGGGCGAGCAATACAATGTTGATACTGAAGAATTTCAATTAGTCTTTTGCCTTTCAATGTATGCAACCATGATTCTCCTTGTTACATCGTTAATAATCGGAATAGTGTGTTTTAGGAGAGGAAGAAGAAGGTGATGGCAAAAAACAACAAAGGTAAAAGCAGACCCAAAAGTAAATAGTTAGAATTCAAAGTTTTGAAGCTTCATTTTAGTCCAAAAACCAATAATCAAGACAGTTGAAAAAACCTTAGCTTTTCAAGTCCAAAACCAGTCCCAACACAAACATCACATGAAAACATGTATCTGGGAGTTCACCGACGGTTGAGCCAAAATTTTCCACTTCTTATTCCTCTTAGTATTTCAAACATTTTTTTCTCGACAATCCGCATTGTGACAAGCGAGATGACTAATAGCGGTAGACAAACTAAATATGCCAACACCGTATCTGTAAAACTGTTAGTTCGTAGAAATACTATCAATGGAATAACTGCAAAATAAAAGCTTACCATCTCTAACAAAAACTTGAAAAAATCTCTCCAACTTAGAAATATCTGGTCCATACCAAACCAAGCAATAATTTTCTTTACTCTCCGTTATCCTAATAATACAACGTTCCAATTAACGTTTTCCGTTTTTTCTGTTCTGTGGTTGTTCAGACTCTTAGCTTCTGGCATGTTTGAAGCTTCATTTTGAGCCCTAGAAGTCTACGAGGGATATTAGAAAGCTTTAGTTTGGAGTCCGTTTCCTAGAAGGTAGGGGCGTTTGGGAGTGGTTCGGGGTTTGTTTGGTTTAACTGTTGTTTGGTTAGGG
>Ga0209636_10000873_pt1 | contig 29869 bp, 27 predicted proteins | sample DeeMarSWOR152_54_FD_187464 | JGI IMG/M metagenome (GOLD analysis project Ga0209636, IMG submission 187464) | Marine sediment microbial communities from White Oak River estuary, North Carolina - WOR-1-52-54 (SPAdes) (version 2) | ecosystem: Environmental > Aquatic > Marine > Intertidal zone >...
TGCACTCTTGGGCCGTCAGGGGACATTAAACCCTGTGATGTCTCAGGTGATGTGAGCCTGGGTAATATAAAAGAGGCACCACTAAAGGATATCTGGGACAATTCAGAAGTATTCAAAAAGCTGCGTACCCTTGGAAAAAAAGATCAGAAGCCCTGTAATGCATGTACATTTAACGAGGTCTGTTTAACAGGGTGTAAAGCTCTACCTTCTCAGATTGGTGACAATGGTGATATATGTACTGCTGATCCTATCTGTGTCAAATGCTTTAATACGTTTAAGGAAGAGGTGGTACAGTGACAATGATTGTAAACCCTAGAATAAAATGGCGGTGGGAAGGCGATAAGGTCCTCTTAAGTACGTTGGCCATCATGAATAAGACTGCAGGTGAAGTTCTGGAACTTTTAGAAACTACAAACGATACTAAAAAAATTGCTGATACCTTACATGGAAGATACCCCTCAGTCCCCCTTGATAAACTGGAATCAGACGTGGAAGTAATTGTCTCCCAATTTCAGAAGTTTAACATTATAGTACCTGAAGAATATGACGCAGAGAGTTTGTTGACCATTCACGCTACCTGTACTGAGGATATTGCCTCAGTCTTTAACAATACCTTGTCTGCCCCTGTGGGGGTTGCCTGCATGCTCACATATAATTGTAACCAGAAATGTCTTCACTGCTACACATTGTCACCGGTAAAGGTTTCAAATGAACTGAAAACCCATGAATGGAAACGAGTTTTGGATGAATTGAGTGAATTACGAGTATTCTACACTATTTTTGCAGGAGGAGAACCTCTCGTATACAGAGACATTGTTGAACTGGTGGGCTATGCTAGCAACAAAAGATTGAACCCTGCAATAGCTACCAATGCGTACCTTTTGAATGAGAAAAAAATCGAAGAGTTGATAACTGCTGGTATCAGAGGATTCTTAATAAGCTTGGATGGTGCTACAGCAGAAGTACATGATACCTTCAGGAGGTCAAAGGGTTCATTTGACAGGACAGTTAATGCCGTCTCTATTTGTGTGGAAAGGGAGATAGATGCGGTCGTTTTAGCTACCATTACCCAGATGAATGTTCATCAGATAACAGATATCATGGAATTAGCTGATACGCTGGGTGTTCGCCGTCTCTCTCTAGTGAAATTGAGAAAATCAGGGAGAGCAGTGTCTAACTATTCCCTTCAGTTGTCTCCTCATGAGTATGTTGAATTGCTGAAAAAGATCTATGAGAAAGAACAGGAATTACAGAAAACATCTGTATTGTACCCTGATTTACCAGCAGTGTACTTTGAGAAGAGTATTGGTGTTAATCACTATGAAGAATTAAAAGCAAGTGGAAGAATCGAATTATGCGGAGCAGGTATTGTGGGCTGCGTTGTCAGTCCGTCAGGGGATGTGCGACCCTGTGACGCATCTGGCGACATATCTGTGGGCAATGTGAGAGAGAACTCGGTAAAGCACATCTGGGATACAAGTGTACTGTTCAAAAAATTACGAGAGATCAAAAAAAGTGACATCCACCCGTGTAATACCTGCAGGTTACATGATACTTGCTTAATGGGGTGCAGGGCCTTACCGGTCCAGGTGGGTGACACTGGCGACATCTATAGAGCAGATCCTTTGTGTGAGGAGTGTTATACCACCTTTGGAGGTGAAAAATAATGTTTAAGATAAATCCAGTCATTCAATGGCGGTGGGAAGGGGATAAAGTTCTTCTGAATACTATGCTGGGAATGAACAGGGTGGCAGGAGAAGTATTGGAATTGTGTCAGACCTGTTCAACGATTGATGATGTGGTTACAAAAATGGTTGAAAAATACCCAGGAGTTCTGCACGAGAAAATGTATAACGACACCAACAAGATCATTCAATTATTTCTACAAAGAGAGATACTCATTCCTGAGGGGGAAACAGGAGGGTTTGTATTCACTCCCTTTTTTATGCAGTACATAGATTCCTTTTTTAACAATCAATTGAACGCTCCCGTACGGGTGGGCTGTGAAATCACTTCTGCCTGTAATGCACGGTGCATGCACTGCTATGCTTCATTTTCTCCTGATTCTGATGAATTAACCACTGAAGAATGGAAGCGCATTATTGATCAACTTCATGGATTGCACGTTTTTGGTGTCTCCTTTACAGGTGGGGAACCGTTGTTGAGAAGTGATGTAGAAGACATTGTATTGTATGCCCACAAAAAGGGGATGAGAGCAACATTGGCCACCAATGGGTCCCTTTTGACAAAAGAGAGAATTGAAAGGTTAAAAAAAGCAGGAATCGATGCCATCATGCTCAGTTTAGATGGAGCAACGCCAGAGGTTCATGATCGATTTCGCGGCATTGATGGTCTCTTTGAAAAGGTGATTTCAACTATTGAGTACCTCGTAAAAGAAGGTATAGATATTGGGATTTTAACTACTATATCTCGGCTGAACATACAGGAGATACCTGCAATTATGGGGCTCGTGGATAAATTAGGGGCACCCCGGTTAGCTTTGATGCGCTTCATTATGGCAGGAAGAGCAGTAGAGAACAAGCTTTTGGAACCGTCACCGCACGAGTACATTGAGTTATTAACCCGCATTTATGAGAAAGAAAAAGAATTAAAGACTACATCCCTATTATACCCTGATTTACCCGCAATCTTTTATGACAAGAGTATTGGACTGGATCATTACGAGAATTTGAAGGTAAAGGGTGCAATAGAGTTATGTGGGGCTGGAATAACCACGTGTGCCATCAGTCCAACAGGAGATGTGAAACCCTGTGATCTTTCAGGTGATGTGAGCATGGGGAACTTGAGAGAGGTACCACTAAAGGATATCTGGGATAATTCAGAGGTATTCAAGAAGCTGCGTACTCTTGGAAAAAAAGATCAAAAACCATGTAATGCATGTATCTTAAATGAAATATGTTTAACAGGATGTAAAGCTTTACCTTCTCAGGTTGGTGACAATGGTGACATGTACGCTGCAGATCCTACCTATGCACAGTGTTTTGCTGTATTCCAGGAGGGGAGTGAAAATGTATAGGATAAACCCCAGAATAAAATGGCGGTGGGAAGGAGACAAAATTCTGTTGAGTACCTTTATTGGGATGAACAGGATTGCTGGAGAAGTAGTGGAGCTGTACAACAAAGGGAATGAGCCTGAATCCGTGGTTGAAGCCATGCACAAGAGGTACCCGGATGTACTATATGATAAAATACGGAGTGACATCCTTGCAATAACTGATCAGTTAGTTACGTTGAACATAGTAGTGTCCGAAGAGAGTGAAGCATTTGAAGATGTACCTCACGATCCTTTTGCCATGGGCCACATAGGTCAATACTTTGGAAATAACCTAACTGCCCCCGCGGGCGTGGCGTGTGAGATCACTGCACGGTGCAATGCGAGATGTCTCCACTGTTCAATACCGTCAACCACAGAGGACACTGGCGAGCTCACCACAGATCAATGGAAAAATATCATTGATGAAATGGCTGATATTAAGGTCTTTGGTGCATCTTTTACGGGCGGTGAGCCTCTAGTTCGTAAAGATACCCTAGATTTAGTGAAATATGCACATGATAGAGGATTGAGAGTTTCTGTGGCCACCAATGGGTATTTGCTGGATGAACTAATGATTGACAAGTTAGTGGCGAGTGGTGCGGATTTCTTCATGGTGAGCCTTGACGGTGCAACAGCAGAAACTCATGACACCTTTAGGGGGTTGCCCGGATTGTTTGAACAGGTGAAAAGTGCTCTACAATTGCTGGTAGATAAAAAATTATCTGTGGGAGTGATATCGATTGTCACCACAATGAATGTGAATGAGGCAGTTGACATCATTGATGTAGTGAAAGATCTGGGAGTTACGAGATTATCTCTTGCTAATATTCGACTGGCGGGGAGAGCGGCTGAAAATAGATATTTGGAACCAACAGTAGAAGATTTTACGAAATTGCTGTCAGATTTATATGAGAAAGATCAAAAAGTCACTGGTATAGATGTAAAGTACCCGAATTTGCCTGCTAAGTTGTATATGGAAAGTATTGGCACAGATTCTTACAGAAAAGTTGTAGAACAGGGTAAGATTGGTGTGTGTGGGGCGGGGATTATTGGGTGTGCTATCAGTCCTACAGGCGATGTGAAACCCTGTGATATGTCAGGGCCTGTGAGCCTGGGTAATGTGTTAAAAATGTCATTAAAAGAGGTATGGGATACATCAGATGTATTTGCGCATCTGCGAACAGTACAAGTGGAAAGCCAGATACCCTGTAGGGATTGTCAGTTGTCCCATATGTGTTTGCCGGGTTGTAAGGCTCAGCCGTACCAAATTGGCGAGGGCGGTAATAAGTTGTTGGCGGATACAACTCGCAGGCAATGTTTTGATGCATTTCGGGATGAACTTATGAAGGAAAGCTAGAACAGAGGAATTACTCCATAATAGCTTATCCAAGAATAAAGATACTTCATAAAGCGAATTATAGACCTATTGTCTTATATTAACCTTGAAAAGATGATGGCCAAAAAGGAAGTTATTCACCCCGAAGACGTGACAATCCACTTATATCTGATCTCAAAGGATATAATAGGGGTGTGGCACCCTCTTGGTGAATCTCCACCATAGAATCCTCTCACAAACAATTCTCTGGAACGAAAATGATCCATAATTGTCCATTGTTCTGGGTCGTTGACCCAATTCTTTATATAACACATGGCCAATCTCCTATAATGGTTACAGTAGCAGTACTTCCTGGAGATGGTATTGGCCCAGAAGTTGTTGACGAAACGGTAAAAGTGTTGAATGCAGTCACTGATCAGATTGACTATATTACACTGCCTGTTGGGTTAGAATCCATCAAAAAGTACGGCAAAGCTTTACGAGATGAAACCATGGAAATCTGCAAATCCTGTGATGCCATTCTTTTTGGGGCAGCAGGTGAAGGAGAAAGTCATCCAGAAGATTCTCTTGGCAGACTAAGGCACGAACTTGATTTATACGCAAATTTAAGACCAGTTATTTTTTTCTCTGAAAAATTATGTCGAGTAAAGGATGTAAAAGCATGTGACATTCTCATGGTGAGAGAGTTATCTTCGGGCATTTATTTTACCAAAAGGGAACAGTCAAGAAATACAGCTTATGATCTCATGGAATATACGAGAAAAGAAATAGAACGGGTTGCCCATGCAGCCTTTAAGGAAGCTGAAAAAAGGAGAAACCACGTCACCAGCGTGGACAAAGAAAACGTTTTAGCATGCTCTAAACTGTGGAGAGAAACGGTCAGCAATGTTGCAGCTTCCTACTCAGTTGGGTTGTCCCACATGCTGGTAGACACCTGTGCCATGAAGTTGTTAGTATCTCCTGAGGAATTTGATGTGATTCTGACGGGAAACCTCTTCGGGGACATCCTCAGCGATGAAGCGTCACTCCTTTCAGGTTCCATTGGGTTGTTACCTTCTGCAAGCTACAATTACGAGAAAGGATATGCCTTATTTGAACCAGTGCACGGGTCTGCCCCAGATTTAAAAAGAGGTGAAGCCAATCCTATTGGAGCAATCCTGTCGGGAGCTCTGATGCTGGAGTACTTCACATTGCCAAAAGAAAAAGAAAAAATATACAAGGCTGTCCAATCCGTTTTACAGAAAGGGTACCACACAGGTGATATGAGAGGAACTCCCGAAACTCTGGTGACCACCCAAGAAATGGGAACCCTCATTAAGAAGCTCATCAACTAACCACAATAACCACAATAGCCCTTTTATTCGTACGCCCATTACATTTCTCTATCGGTGAGTGTCACTTTTGTTACACGTGTAACATCAACACATTTTGCTTGCGCATTGCTGGCAAAAAATGGTTAATTTAGTGCCAAATTGACAGCTTCAATGGTAACCATCACTGGTTACTGATTTTCAAGGCCACTATTCAAAGAACCGCATGAGTCTGTAATCAACCTGGTATATATCCAGCTCACGTTCCAGCAGAGAAAGCTCCTTTTTTTCTACAGATGCTGGATCCAGGGGGATAATCAAGGCTGCCATATTTAAAATAATCCGATCATTTAACGACTGCAGGAACTTTAAAGCACTCTCAAAGGAGTTTTGAAGTATTAAATACTCGACGCCGTCCAGGAGGACCACTGCTCCTTTATGGGAAGAGATAAAATCGTGGATCAAAAATTCGAGCTTTTCCAGATCAGAAGGGTCAATACTATTTTCTGTTTTCTCATAACTCAGCCACAAGAATGCAGTACCTTTCAGTCCATACCGTCTGCTGAGACGATCAGGAAAAACGCGTGAAACCACCATTCCCTCTCTCGAGTGTTTCTCTTTTAATTCTCGATAGGTTTCGTACGCTTTTCTCGAATCCTTGGTTTTCAAAACATAAGAAGTACCAAAATCATCTGCAAATCCAAAGGGGATTTTCTTCCGTACCTGAACCAACAGCCATATAACCACTGCTACTGCTACAACTATCAGTGCAACAATCCTTCCGCTTACAAGTGCTAATCCGAACATGGTTACCTCGTTTTTTATACTTCACAGTCATATTTAAATGCTATCCCTAAAGGATGTCCAGCCCGTACTGGTCACTTCGTGGGGGTAATAACATATATGGGCTTTCTTCTATAGAGTGCCATCCGTGTTTATATCTTTTACCTTGTTCTTAATTTTTAGATTCAGAAAATTTATGTAATCTTAAGGAATAACTCATGATATCTTTAATTTCTCTGAAAACGCTCTAGATTTTTCATCTAAAGGAACAATTTCTACGTCTTCTGCCGATTTTGCTCCAATGTTTAATTCTGATGCTCTCTTTATCTGTTCCTGTTCAAAAATGGTACCTTTCTCCACTTCTGGAGTAGTGCTGTAATACCGGAGGATAGCTACCCCCACTGCATCGATGGCAACCCGGTCTGTGCTGGCCAGTACCATGTTGGGCTGGATCAGCTTCCCCTGTTCAGGCCCCATGGTGGAAAACCCTTTTACTGCATCCAGGATCACTAAACTACATGGAAATGCTGTGTTGATTTCTGCTATCATCTTTCTCTGGTGGGGTGATCCATGGAGTTCTCGCATGTAGTCGTATCTGTCCTGAGGGTCGTACCGGGCTATTGCTCCTACTGCATTCTTCAAAGAAAGGGTGAAGTGACCTCCAAATCGGTGCGTCTTTAAACAACAGGTGGAAATGACAAAATCTGCATCCAGGAGCACTTGAGCCAGAAGGAATCCGCGGTGCCAGTTTTCGCCGTAAATCCGGGAGAATTGATCTTTTTTTAATGAATCCAGGACTAAAACTTTCCCGTTGTATTCTGAAACCAAATCAAAAATACCCAGGGCGTCAAGAACTTTTGTGGTGTCATTCATGCCGCTCCTTTCTGCCAGGATAATGCGGGAATCTCTCTTCTTTAACTCGGCGAGTATAGTTTTTAACGTATCAGGATGCGTAGAAGCAGGAAAGGGATCTGCACTGTTAAAGTTGGCTTTTATTGCCACTGTTTTGCCGCGGTATTCTTCAAGGTTAAACTGTTCAAGCACGTGCGAAATTCCTTTTGTTCTCTCTGATGACATGTATACTTTCATAAAATCACCCACAAGGGTATACCTTTTTCTTTTTTGCATATTCGTATGCCTGGTAGGCAGCAGTAACACCTTGGGCTGCCCCGATGATTGCCTGCTTGAAATCAGTATTGGTCACATCACCTGCAGCAAAAACACCCTCTACATTGGTTTTAGAATTTTTATCGATAATAATTTCGTGGCGTTCATTAGTGTTCACGCCTATATCTTTGGCAATACCAGATAAGGGAACCAATCCAATAGCAACGAATAGTCCATCCACAGAAAATTGTGTTGAACCATTGTATGGGTTATCCAGAATCAGCTTTTGAACTCGTTTTTCACCCTGAATTTCAAGAATATTCGTGTTGGTGATCACTTCAATTTTTTCATTAGTTCGAACGCGATTCAAGTTGACAGGTTCAGGATGGAGTTCATTCCCTCTGTAAATAAGGAAGACCTTCTGGGCGAACTCTGAGAGGAGCAGTGCTTCTTTCGCTGCAGAATCAGATCCTCCCACCACAGCCACTGTCCTCCCCGTGTACAGGGGTCCATCGCACAACGCACAGTAGTGGACACCAGGTAAGTCAGCTCCTTTGATGTCTAATCTCTTGTATTCTGTTCCTGTAGCAATAATAATGGTCTTCCCTTTGTAGGTGTTCCTACCTGAAACAAAAAAGCATTCATTTTTTTCAATTTTCAAAACCTTTTCCTGCTTTATTTCAATGTCATAGACTTGTGCATGTTCCTGGATTGCATCAGCCAATTCCTTGCCTGTGACACTGGTAAACCCGGGATAGTTTTCCACCACATGGGTTGTCGTTATAGTACCTCCTGGCACATCTCCGAGAACTAAGGTTTTCAATTGAAGTCTCCCCGCATACATTGCAGCAGCCAACCCAGCAACGCCACTTCCTATGATGATCGTATCATACATGGGATGAGTTTACTGTGTAGTTATTAAAGGTTTTCTCAGTTCGGGATGATTTGATTATGGGTGTATGTCTCTCATTGTTACACGTGTAACAATTTATTGTTTTTTCTATTTATCTTTATGGTATTTTTGATATGAAGAGCTCTAAAATCCTTTGTAACGTAATTTTGGCAATCTCCTGTGGTTTTTGTGTGGAGCAGTTACTCTTAACGTGCAGAGTGGAAGCTTGGTGACTAAGAACTTTCATAGAAAAAATGTGTCTCTGTAAGGAAGGGGAACCCAAAAGATTTTTATGACTGCAAAAGAATACGAAAGAAAAAAGAGGTGAAAAGCTATGAAGAAGTTGCACATCCAGGATCTGAAAGACAGAATTGGTGAACCTGTGGAGTTGACTGCCTGGGTACACAGGAAGAGGACGCACGGAAGTCTTCTCTTCTTGGTGCTGAGAGACTCTACAGGGGTTGTCCAGGCATCTATAAAGAAAGACCAGTGCGAGGAGGAATCCTTCAATAATGCCTGCGGTGTAACACTAGAATCTGTGGTCACCGTAAAGGGGACGGTCATTGAGGATAAGAGAGCCCCCACTGGTATTGAGATCAAGGTGAGCAACTTCAATAGCGTGAGTCCTGCTGAGGAGTTTCCACTACAGGAAGATACTGGACTGGAAGTTCTCTTGGATTACAGACATCTACATTTGAGGAGTACCAGGCTAACCAATATTATGAAAGTGAGACAGTACCTCATGGAATATCTGCGGGAATTCTTCCAAAAAGAAGGGTTCTGGGAGGTGTGGCCCCCCATTTTTACTGTGGCTGGGTGTGAAGGAGGTTCTACCTTATTCAGCCTGGACTACTATGGAGATACAGTATACTTGTCCCAGTCTGCCCAGTTGTATTTAGAGGTGTTGATCATTTCCCTCGAAAAAGTGTTTGCCTTCACTCCTTCGTTCAGGGCAGAAAAATCAAGAACACCAAAGCACGTGACAGAATACTGGCATTTAGAGCAGGAGGCTGCCTTCTACGATAACGAGGACAACATGAAGTTCCAGGAAGACATGATCACTTATGTGTGCCAAAAAATGGCAGAGCAAAAAGATTTACTGAAAGAACTAGGGAGAGATCCAGAGTATCTCAAAAATGTGAAGCCGCCCTTTTACCGGTTGACGTACGATGAAGCTCTAGAGAAGCTGAAAGAAGCGGGAGTAGACAAGGAATGGGGAGACGATTTAGGTGCAGAAGATGAATACATACTAACAAACGGACTGGACAAACCATTGTTCGTGTGGAGGTGGCCGAAAATTTCGAAGCCTTTCTACATGAAACTAGATCCTCAAAACGAGGAGTACGTGTTAAACGATGATCTGCTGGCGCCGGACGGTCATTCAGAGCTGATTGGTGGTTCTCAGAGAATTCATGATTACGATGAACTGGTGCAGAGAATTGAAGAAGAAAACATGGACCCCGGTGCTTACGAATGGTACGTCGATATGCGGAAGTACGGTAATGTCCCCCATTCGGGATTTGGGTTAGGAACGGAGCGGCTGTTAAAGTGGATACTGAATTTGGAACACATCAGAGATGTCATACCCTTCCCGAGGACACCTCGGAGGTACTATCCTTAATTTTCCTTTTTATCTATTTTTTGAAAGCTATAGGATTGTACACCTTTTCAGAAATATCAATAGTTACCTTTCTTTTAAGTACAAGAGTATAGTCTTTTTTGGTAACATTCGTCCGTTCTGCAGTTAACAGGGAAAGCTACTGCAGCGAATGCCTTTGGCTGGTTTTCTCTTGTTTTGGTTATGTATTTCCACTATCTCTCTCTTGATTACGTTCAGAGTTCGATGGGCTACTACACAGGTGACGCCACACTGCTATCTGCCCTACAAAACATAAAAAGCCTACAACAGCGCCTTTATAAACCCACATTTTGCCTACAACTGCCAGATCTCGGATAAGGACGACTCCGCCTGCAGAAGCACTGCTGAGAACTGCTATTGTCACAGCCATCAAGAAGGCTACTGTCCACTTCTTCCCCACAGCAGGAATAGTGTCTCCTGTCCATAAAAAGGCTTCTTTCAATTGAGCCTCACCACACGTCTCTACATAGTATTTTTTGATCTGGCACATGGCACGCACACTCTCTGCCCAGGCCATACGCAGCTTTGCCAATTTCAATAACGATATAAATCCTAAGAATGCGAGTCCAGCAATTGCCAGGGCAAAAACAGTAAGATGTGTGTCATTACTTAGATCTCCCAATACTGAAGCCGCAATCATTGTTCCTGCTGTAGCCAAATAGTAATTAAAGACTCTTCTTCTTTAGAGAGAACAACTAACCCCCCCAATAGATTGTTACACGTGTAACAAAAGTGAGGCAAATAGCAACAGTTTGACCATCCCACTAAAAAATAGGAGTACTTAAAACACAGATTCACACATCTAACAACTCCAAAAAGGTACTATAATCTCCGAATCCAGAATTAAATTGAAATTAAAAAAGGATTACTCTTCCTGGAGTAACCAGTGAGCAAATTCTTTTAGATCTTTCTCAATAGTATCAAATTGCAGCTCATTTTCTTTTAACCACAAAGACATATTTCTCTTTTTCATTGTCCCTATTTTTCCCATGATTTCTCCCATAGTTCGCATACCCTTTGTTCATGTAAAGGTTTAAAAGGCTTTTCATTTACCGCACAGTATGCTCTGCCAGATCGTTTTAACACCCTGGGAATCCAAACGGCTGATCGCAAAAGCAGTGGTCCAGCTACCCGAAGTACAGTACGCATTAAAGAATGGTATCGTCTGTATAGCCAGAGGGACGACCACCTCTTTTGTTGTGGATGAGATTCTAACTGATTTTTCAATTAATTTTGAAAAAGAGAAGTATTGTATGGGCTGTATTGAGCCTGATAGACTCTGTTTGGCACAGAAAGAGGATCAATTACCTGAAATGTCCTTTGTTAAAGGGAAAATAAAAGAAATTCCTTCAAAAGAGATGATCAAGGAAATGGGATCTGAAGATGTGTTCATCAAAGGAGCAAATGCAGTGGACTGCAACTTTGAGGCAGGCATCTTGTTAGGAAGCCCCGTGGGAGGTACTATTGGAAGAGCTATTGGAGCTGTGTACGCCAAGGGGATCAATTTTGTTGTGCCCGTGGGGCTGGAGAAGTTAATTCCCTATTCTGTGAGAGATATTTTATCCTTTACAGGATTTACCAAAGTGGACTACGCCATGGGGATGCCTGTAGGGCTGTTCCCCGTACAGGGGAAGGTGATAACAGAAATCCAAGCACTGGAACGGTTTGACGTAACAGTTGTGCCTATTGCTTCAGGCGGTGTTAATGGGGCTGAGGGTGCTATTATTTTGAGTATGTACGGAGACAACAAGAAGGCGGAGAAAGCGTTACAAGTAGTTACATCAGTAAAGGGAGAGAAGCCGTTGCACATCCCAACCGGTGACTGTCTCACATGTGACCATACAACTTGTGCCTGGCAGGGAAAGGAGAGATCAAGGTGATTGTATGAGGTTTGACAAATTTTTTAACCCTGAAAGTGTGGCTGTAGTGGGGGCTTCCAGAACCTTTGGAAAAGCAGGAAATGTCATCGTCATTAATTTACTGAATTTAGGATTCAAAGGGAGGGTGTATGCAGTTAATCCGAAGGCAGATACCATACTTGGGCTGAAAGCGTATCCTGATGTTTCTTCTCTTCCAGAGATAGTGGATGTAGCAGTTGTTGCCACCCCGTCTGTGTACATACCTGAGATTATGAAAGATATAGCTTCCAAAGGTATAAAAAGGGCGGTCATCATCAGTGCAGGCTTTGCTGAAGGTGGAGAAAAGGGGAGGTTACTCCAGGAAGAGGTGTTAACTATTGCCAAGAAATCTGGTATTCGTGTCATAGGACCAAATACCACAGGTATCATGTCTACAGAGAGCATGTTTTGCACCTCATTTATTCCCATTGAGAGCATACCACCTGGTAATGTAGCCTTCGTGGCTCAAACTGGATTGTTTTTGGGGGTTTTATTAGAGACCATACTATCTGAAGAACACTTTGGGATTTCCAGGGTTGCTGGGTTAGGGAATAAGATGGATGTGGAAGATTCTGAAATTTTGGAGTATTTGGCAGCAGATGAGAAAACGAAGGTCATCTGTTTCTATGTGGAAGGGTTAAAAAAAGGAAACGCGAGAAGGTTCTTTGAAGTGGCCAGAAATGTAACAAAAGAGAAACCAGTCTTACTTGTTAAATCTGGGACAACTGAAGAGGGTTCACATGCTGCTGCTTCGCACACTGCTTCTTTGTCGGGAAATGATCAACTCTTTTCAGCCATGTGTAAACAAGCGGGTATTGTCCGGTTAGAAGACTTGGAAGAAATGGTGGAAGCTGCCAAAGCATTTGTATTTCAGCCCCTCCCCAAGGGGAGAAAAATGGCTGTCGTTCACTATACAGGGGCGGGATGCGTCATGGGCGCAGACAGCGTAATACAGGAAGGGTTAGAACTGGCAGAACTATCGGAGGAGACCTTACAGAATCTGAGAAAGATTACTCCTGAATGGCATCACTTGAGCAATCCAGTGGATTTGTGGCCGTCTATAGAAAAATCTGGAGCAGATACCGCCTTTAAAATTGTTGTGGAGGGGCTCGTTAACGATGAGAACGTGGATGGGATTGTGGTGGCTATTGGGGTTATGAGGGGATTTCCACTAAAGTGGCCTGACATGAAGCAGTTTTATGGGAGAAAACCTATTTTGACCGCAGTGGAAGGAGATAGAGACAAAGGGTATGAAGTAGTGAAACGGTTGGAAAAACATGAATTCCCGTGTTACAGAAGTGTGCAGAGAGCTATTCGCGCTCTGAGCCACATGGCGGAGTACAGTACAAAAAAGTAGTGTGGGTCTTTCAGTTGAACTGTCACTTGTTTGTCCGTTCTGCAATCCAACTGCTTATTAAATCGTAGTACCCGGGAACGAATTCTTTTTCCTTTAAACGTGGTACTTCAGACCATGCACCTGCTTCTGATTCCAAAAGGGCATGGTTTCCTTTGGGAAAGATTTTCATGGTGAAATCGTGATTTTCTAGGGCTTTTTCCAGAATTGCGGCACTTTTTTGTACAGGGACCGTTTTATCCAGTTCTCCATAAACAGCCAGAACGGGGCAGGTGACCTTTTTTAAGTACGGTGTAACATCAAAGTCCCAGTCTAGATACAGAGCAAATACTATATCTTTCGGAAGTATCTTTGACACTGGTAGTACTTTTTGGATTTTTTGGAATATTTTGGCAATGAATAACTGCAGTCTGTACCCCAACACGCGTAGGTCAACCTGAAAAGGTGAGAACCCAAGGTAGTGCAGTTCATGTTCTACTCTGTACAACTCTTGTTTTTTTGGAGAGACGGCAGCCCCAGATATGAAAACAGTGAAAGCTACATCTTGTGAGCGGGAAGCTGCTATGGGTGCAATCCATGCTCCCTGGCTGGTTCCTAATAATCCAATTTTCTCTGGATGGATATCCTTGTGGGTTTGAAGAAGGTGGACACCAGCTAGAGTATCTTCTGCCAAGTCTTTTAAGGTGGAGTAATGCCAATCCCCTGTGGAGGTACCAGTGCCTCGTTTGTCATACCGGAGAGCTGCTATACCATGGCGAGCCAGATGATCAGCCAAAAAGTGGTACCCTTCCCGAGATTCAGCCCCAGAACCGTGGATTAACACCACAGCAGGGTGTGGACCTTCAGTAACCGGGAGAGCTAATGTGCCAGAGAGGGTGACCTCTTTGTTACGGAATGTTACGTCTTCCTCTCTGTAGAGGGTCACCTTTGTACCAGATATTTCAAAATCTTTTTGACGCCATATAATATTTGCTCTTTTGTCTTTGAAGATGATTGTTTCTCCCATTTCAGAAAAGAACGTGGCATCTGTCAGAGGGTACACATTCACTACGCGCCTTTCCTCAAGGTACACTGTATTACTCCAGCGCTTTCCGAATAAAATGAGTCTGTCAGTCTCTAATTTGTATAATCCGAAGTAGTCTTCGGTTCCCTCAATGTCGGCAACGCGAAATAACTGGAATGTTCCCTTTTCACCCGATTGCGTAACGTCTCCCACTATTGTATTATCTTTTACTTGTCCGTCAAAGATAAATGTCTGTGAATCTTTTTCCACTTCAATGTACACGTTGGGAGGTTCAGCCTTAAAATGGATTGGAACCATTTTATGTATGTCCTTTTGTGGGATAATGACAGTTTTGACGTTCTTTTGTGGGTTGAAGTGAGCTTTGATGAACAGCCAGGTATCTTTAACCTCTAACCCACCAACCCAGTCACCTTCAAGGTTCATTTTTACACCTTTATTATTTTTCGTAGATTGAATTCATTTGATTAATTTTTGCACGGTTTATTAAAGGTATCGAAATAGTTGTTCACGTGGTTGGTATCCTGTTACACGTGTAACAAAACATGGTTTGATTTGATTGCTGATAAAATGGGGCTAAGTAAGGTTACATGGTCAGAACCTGTGACACCCTGCGGAGATGTAAGCTATGAATCAGATTCTATGGTGGACTATTTCCACCATAATAATCTCACTTGGAAGATTTCTAAATCGATTTCTTAGGTTAATAAACTATTGGGGAATATCATGATCACCGCCAGGCGGTACTGGTACTGGAGTGTGGTCCATCGGAACCACTATGAATGGGTTAGATCTCTTTCTCATGTGTTCACCTCCATTATATGGATTCACTTGGATTGGTTAGTATGTTGGTGATTGTTTTCAGACCTATTATGTTATCCTTCAAAGATATCGGGATCACCAGGTATTGGTACTGCATTGCAATTTGCTGGGATCACTATTCCTAATGGGTTGTACATCCTTCTCATTAGGTCACCTCCTTTTGGATGAATTAGTCTATGGAAAGAGAACATGTCTGTCTTTATATACTTTATCACTGCTATAAAGGAAAATTTCCTTGTAAAGCCACTTTCCTTGGAGACAGTAACAGTCAGATTTCTGTGATTCTCTTCGGTTCTGGTCATGATTCTTGTCCTGTAATTAACAATCAATACATAATCCTGTTACTCATCGTAGTTAATGGATTCAGTGCTCGTAACTCTTATGACCTAACAGTCATATTTCTCGATAAAATACTTGAACGATTCGTTTTTCTGTTTTGCTATATCTATGGAAAAAAATTTCAGAATTTCTGTCATGAAATCCATTCTGGAATCAAACTTCCTGGGCATCATACTATTAAATTGCTCTTTGATAATATTATCTGTATCGTTAAGATACCGCGCTCCTAGGTTCTCTGAACTTTTTTTATCCAGTCCTGCAAGGTACCAGCTTTCTATTTCCTTTTTAACGACTACTATTCTATTCTCATCAACCTTCTTGTATGTGCGTTTTAATTCTTGTTTTTTTGCTGTTGCACACGGATGAGTATTAATATCCCCCACAAAAATATAACTATCACCCTTTGCTTTGATACCTTCAAGGAAGTTATCAATCTTTTCTTTCTTCATTTTTTCCTTATACTTTCTTATCTGGACATAATTATACTTTTTCTCGAATAGAGGTTTTAGTATATTTTCAAAAAACCTCAAATCATTATCACCTTCAACCCATATATACAGTGCTTTATACCCCATGGTTATACTTCCAGTAAGTTCTGTATATATAATTCTTCAATCCCTATTTCGTTTTTCAAAAATGTTTTTACCCCTTCTTTTTCTCCTGGCTTGGAAATAGTGGAAAACCCTTCTTTGTCCCGAAATATAAACAAAAGATCTTCTAAATCTGCATATTTTACTACTTCTGAGTTGTGGGTGGTGACAATGATCTGTTTTTTCTCTGATGCTTCTTTAAGCATGTCCATGACCCTGGAAATGAGAGAAGGGTGCATGCTCCTTGCAGGTTCCTCAATGATGGTCAGCGGCTTTTCTTCAAAATAGAGAGCAACAACTAATTCAATCATAATTATTGTTCCTTCAGAAGCAAAAGAGATTGGGAAATAGGTATCTGAAGTATATTTTTCTCTAAAATTCAGACTTAAAGACTTATCCTCATTTTTTCTTAACGTCAATTCTTCTACAAAAGGCAAAAGATTTCTTGTTAAATTCAAGAATTTCCTTTTCTTTGTCTTTCATAATAGTACGGAGCACAATGGGCAGGTTGCTCCCATCTTCTTCCAATTCCATTTTGGCCTCTACTGCTTCTTCTCTGACCAAATGAGATTTAAAATCATATATTGAAATATTCTTAATGAATTTCTCAAAGAGAGGCATAAAGAAAAAGAAAGATGTTTCCATGAGAAGAGTTTTTGATGGGATATCCATCTCTGTCAAAAAAGTCGGAAATATATTATCTTCAGGTAGATTTAGATTGTACTTAAGTTTTCCCTTAACATTAGAGAGCGTAATTTCTCCTGTTCCGATTTCTGTCAACTTTTCTTTCTTTTTTGATTTTGCTATTTCAAAAAATTCACACTGTAGTGTGAGCTTATCTTTGGAAATTTCAAATTCATCTTCTCTGTCAAATGTTACTGCGAACTCATAAATTGCCTCATCAATTCTTATCATTATTGTTCTTTTTTCTTTTGTTATCTGGAACATAGATTCTTGATCATAAACAATTCTTAATGAAAAATCCCTGGACGAACCAATTTTTACATTACTGAGATATTTAACGCCTCCTTGCATGAATATCGCATTACTTAAGCCATACATTGCTATATCTCTCAAAAATCTAAATATCTCTATAAAATTAGATTTACCAGATTCATTTAGACCAATTAATACATTAAACTTACTCAGCTCTGTCTCTACATCTTTGAAACTCTTGAAATTTGATATTCTAATTTTCTTTATAGCCATAAATTGACCTCCTTTCTAGGATTCTCATTAGTGGTAACATGTGATCCCTTTTTATTCATTGCATTTTTTGTTTTGACTATCTCGTATCTCATTCTATTATTTTATATCACTGCATTTTTAACTCTTTGGGTTGAAAGAATTTGGCTGGAAATTGCTGCAATGAGAAACCAAGTTAAAATACGTAAGAATGGAAGTAAAAGAGAATGCCTGAAACAGCAGATACCCAACATGTGTGATTTCTTCTATAAAAGGTCATAATGCATGCATTTAAGCTGATTTAAGGCTGAGGAATGTCAGGATCGCCAGGTATGGGTACTGCATTGTGATTCAATGGAGCCACAATACCTGTGAATAGATTCAGATCTTTCATGATTTTCACCTCCTCTTGGATGTGTATCTATAGAAAGAGATCTTCAGTCTTTATATACTTTGTTACTACTAATAATGAAAAAAATCTCTTTTAATATCAAGAAATTCAGTAGGTCGTAAGAAGAAAAAAATTAATTTGTTACACGTGTAACAAATGGGAGAACCACCAAAATTAATAACCCTGTGAACAGCAAGGTTTATAAATCCAGATGACCACAAAAGATCATGCCAAAGAGAAAACGCTCAGAGGGAGGGGTACTCCCCCCGACAGGAGCAGGATTAATCCGTTACTTTGATGAAGATACCAAAGGGTTCAAACTGCGACCCATGCATATAGTCTTTGTAGCTGTGGGTATCATCATTTTTGAGCTTGTATTGAGACTGGTTGGTGTGGATATTTTAGGATTTTAAAGGTTGAGGGATTTCCAGGTCAGCACTGGATGCCTGGCAGCTTTCACCTCATCCAGTCGTTTTACAGCAGTATTGTGCGGAGCTTCCTTTACTAATTCCGGAGTTTCGTAGCATTCCTTTTTAATTTGAATTATAACATCAATGAATGTGTCCAGATCCTCTTTGGATTCTGATTCTGTAGGTTCAATCATTAACGCTTCAGGTACAATCAAGGGAAAATAAATGGTAGGTGCGTGGATACCGTAGTCCAGTAATCGTTTGGCAATGTCTAATGCTTTGACCCCAGTTTCTCTCTTGATTTTCTCACAGGATAGTACTAACTCGTGTTTTCTTAACGGGATGTACGGTAGTTCGTAGTGGTTTTTTAACTTCTGAGCCAGGTAATTCGCATTTAACACTGCAATTTCAGAAGCCTTTCTGATATGAGAACCCATCAACAACGTGTACACGTAAGCTTTGACCACTACCTGAAAGTTGCCGTAGAACCCGTGGACTTTCCCAATTGTATGGGGGAGATTGTAGTCAAAATAGTATTCCCCATTGTACTCTACTAAAGGAACTGGTAGATAATCTCGTAATTCTTTCTTGACACCCACAGGGCCTGCACCTGGCCCGCCACCACCGTGGGGTGTTGAAAAAGTCTTATGCAAATTAAAGTGGACAATATCGAACCCCATATCACCCGGGCGGCACACACCTGCAATTGCATTTAAATTGGCTCCATCGTAGTACAGCAATCCCCCAACCTCGTGGACAATGTCAGCTATTTCTAGGATATCCTTTTCAAAAATTCCCAGTGTATTGGGGTTGGTCAGCATTAACCCTGCAGTTTTTTCAGATACCGCACTCTTTAAAGCTTCTATATCTACTGTCCCTTCAGTATTGGAAGGAATCTCTACCACTGTAAATCCTGCCATGTGCGCAGAAGCAGGGTTGGTCCCATGTGCTGAATCGGGAACGATCATTTCTGTTCTTTTCTTCTGGTATGCTTTCACAATTAAAGCACCAGTTAATTCGCCCCCTGCACCTGCTGCTGGCTGTAGTGTGACAGCATCTGTTCCTGATATCAACTTCAAGTACTCCTGTAAATTGTACATGATCTCTAAGCAACCCTGTACTGTGGACACATCCTGCAAGGGATGGTAATCGGAAAACAGCCTGGATAACTCTTCTGTCACCTTGGGGTTGTACTTCATAGTACACGAACCCAAGGGGTATGTACCAGTGTCTACACCAAAGTTCATTTCTGACAAGCGAGTGTAATGTCTGACCACATCCACTTCTGACAATTCTGGGAGAGTTAATTCTTTCCGTTTCAAATGTTCTGGTATTTTAACAGGTTCTCCAAAGGGTTCAGGTAACGAAAAAGCTGTCCTCCCAGCAATCGATTTCTCGCACATCAATTTTTCAGAAAATTTCGCTTGTCTATACATAGAATCCCTCCAGAGTTTCTATAAACCTTTGTATATCTGATTGAGAATGCATTTCTGTGACACAGTACAAAGCTGTTGTCTTGTCCAGTACAACCCCTCCCTGGATGCCATTCTCCAGAAGGTACTCGTGAACTTTTTTGTAGTCTGGGTGACGAACAGTGAACTCCTTGAAATGGACAGCATCAAACACAGGTGATTCAAACCCAGAAATTTCATCAATTTTCCTCATAGCGTAATTGGCGTTCCTCATGCAAATTTCAGCCACTTTCTCCAATCCTTGCTTTCCCATGGTGGCCAAGTACATGGCAGCTGCCACTGCGCACAATGCCTGATTGGTACAAATATTAGAGGTAGCTTTCTCCCGTCTGATGTGCTGCTCCCTGGTCTGCAATGTCATGACGAACCCGCGTTCTTTTGATACAGATTCAGTCATGCCAATGATTCTTCCAGGCATCTTTCGTAATAACTCTCTTTTGCAGGCGAAAATCCCTAACAATGGCCCACCAAAGTTCTGGGGTAACCCTAAACACTGGCCATCACCTATGATGATATCAGCTGATCTTTCAGGTTCAATAATGCCCAAACTGATGGGATCTACACCAACGACAAATAATGCATTGTTCTCATGAGCGATTTCACCTACAGATTTAAGAGTTTCTTGGAGGAATCCATAGAACGAGGGCTGCTCTACATAGATACCAGAAGCATTGTGTGCCTCATCTTTCAAATCTTCGAGGTCAATCTGCCCTCTTTTGTCATGATTAACCTTTACAATTTCTGAATCTGGTACATAGGTTTTCAACACGTCCTCTCTCAATGGAGAAATTATATCAGGTATCAAAAATTTCTTTTTTCCAGTAACTCTCTCACATAGTAAAGCAGCTTCAGCTAAAGAGGTTGCCCAGTCATAATTTGAGGAATTGCACACATCCATACCCGTTAAATCACAGATTAAACTTTGATACTCGAATAGTGCCTGTAACATGCCCTGGGAGACTTCAGGTTGATACGGTGTGTAACTGGTGTAGAATTCACTTCTGGACAGTAATTCCTTTATGTGGGAAGGTATATAGTGGTTGTAACATCCCGCACCTAAAAAGGATAGGACTTTTTTGTTTTTTTGGGTTAATTTCTCAATTTCTCTTGTAATGTCTAGATCGGACAAAGGAGGTGGTAATGCAATACTTTTTTTGAGGTTATCAGGAATATCTGAGAAGAGGTCTTTCATACTCATGTTCATTTGTGAGAGCATTGTTTCTTCTTCGGAAACGTTTGGGATATAGCGCACGCAATCACCTGCATTCAGTGTTGTAGCAAGATTATAAAGGTTTTCATTTTTGGTTATCCATAAGCTGAAGCTGATACCGTGATCATGAAAGGATCAATGTAAGTATCAGTATGACAACTGCAACACCCAAAGTAGAAGCCTACCAAGGTATTCGTTCATGTCAGAACCCTCCATAATTGCTTATCTGAACCCATCCATTAATGATTTCGGCAGATACCTCACATATCTTACCCATATATGTTCTCTTCAAAGTGAATTCAGACAACTTTCGATTTTTGGCTCACATTCGACAAGTTAAATACCTGTAAATTCCCATGCCAAAAAGAGTAGTATTTTGTCATGCAAAATTTGTTACACGTGTAACACAAAAATCGGTGGATAATTCCATATTTATCCAACCTGCGAATAAAAATGAACTAATCAGGTTAGATTCCAGTAGTATGCAATGCTAGTGCTTTGAATTGAATACAAAATAATTAGGTTAATTAGATTTTCTGTATTCTGGTAGAAGCCCAATAGAATTCTGATAATCCAATACGAAAATATAGAAACATTCAAGCTATATAACTGGCATTGATAAGATGATTGGCTAAAGTGTGCAAAAATTTTACATCAAAAAGCTTTTATATAGCCAATAATGTATGTTCATCATGAAAAGCGCAGAAGGGCATTCAGTTTACAGAACATCAACGAGGGAAATCTATCTAAGTCTAACTTTGGGAGGGCAGCATGACAGCTGAAATTGTAATAATGAACAAAGAAGCAATTGCATTAGCTGCTGATAGTGCTGTTACGCATCCTACAAAAGAACATCCGAAGATTTTTACTTCTGCCAACAAGATTTTTGCTCTATCCAAGTATCACCCTGTGGGTATAATGATATATGGAAATGCCAATTTCATGGGGAGTCCTTGGGAAACCATAATCAAAGTTTATAGAGATGAATTAGGTGAAAAAGTGTTTGATACATTAAAGGAATATGTTGATGATTTCATAGATTTTTTGAAAGAAGAGAAAAGATTATCTTCTGAGTCTGAACAAGAAAAATATGTGACATATCAAACTTACCGTTATTTCTATTTTATCAGAGAGGAAATCATACAAAAATTGGAAGAACTTACCCTTGAGAAAAGAGTTGGAGAAGAAGACATTGAACAGACAATAGCAGAAGTCATAAATGAACATTACAATCTATGGAGTAAAGCTGAAATCCTTCCTTCAATCCCTGAAAATCATGTCAAAAATCTAATAGACAGATATGGGACTATTTTTGACGAAGTTAGAAAGGATATTTTTGAAAAATTTCCAGTACCTAAAATATCTTCCTCTAGATTGTCAGAAATCGGTGCAAGCTTATTCGCAAAATCTGCAATTAGACCCCAGGACGTTTCCGGGGTGGTGGTAGCGGGATTCGGAGAAAAAGAAGTATTCCCATCTTTTCAATCGCTTTTCATAGAGGGAATAGCACATAATGTACTGAAATATTGGGAACACTATTCTCAGGCAATAACGTTCGATATGGAAGCTTCAATTAGCCGTTTTGCTCAGAGTGAAATGGTTGCAACCTTCATCGAGGGCGTTGCACCAGATTACGAAAATGAAGTTGAACGTTATCTGCGTAACCTTATCGATAACTATCCAGTGGTCATTATCGATAGCATTGAAAACCTGAGCAGTGATGAGAAAAGTGCCCTCAAGCAAAAACTGAAGGAATTGAGCGATAGAGTACTTGAGCAGTATTTAAAAGAATTGAGTAACTATCGGAGAGAGAAATACGTAGACCCTGTGATTGATGTTGTTGCCATGCTTCCCAAGGATGAACTTGCATCCATGGCTGAATCACTTGTAAATTTAGCTTCATTCAAGAAAAAGGTAACAACAGAAGAAGAAACGGTCGGTGGGCCTATTGATGTTGCTCTAATCTCCAAAGGAGATGGATTCATCTGGATAAAAAGGAAGCACTATTTCAAACCAGAACTGAATCCTCAATTTTTTACAAATTACTATAGGAGGTGGAAAAATGAAAAAGACAAATAGCCAAGAAGAAAAAGTATATTACTCAGTCGCAGAGATTGAGAGGGAATTCCTCCCTAAGTTTTACAGAGAAAAGGTTGAAAGGGAAAGAGAAAAGGAACCTGGGTCTTTCGGGTCTGAATTGGCAATGAAATTCCTAGAGAATGTTAAACACCAATTAGCCAAGAAATAGTTTCTCCCTATCTATCCCTTTTTTGCAAATGCATTATTCACATGTTTATACAACTTTCGATTTCTGGCTCACATTCAATAAGTTAAATACCTGTAAATTCCCATGCCAAAAAAAGAAGTGTTTTATCTTGCAAATTTTGTTACACGTGTAACACAAAAATCGGTGGATAATTCTATATTCCATTGCCACCCCCCGAAGGAAAATAAACCGATCAGATCAAATTCCACTAGTCTACGATGCTAACACTATGAATTGAATACAAAAAGTGGCATAAAAAAAATAAAAAAGGAAAATTACGAGTTACACCTCTAGAATATGGATATCATTGCCTTGGCAGGCTTGGAAGCGCACGGGTGCTTGGGTGACACTTCTTCTACCGTTTCGATTGTGAACTCCATTTTTCTTCACCTCCGCTTGGTTGGTAGTCACTTACACTGCTTCCTCTTTAAATATTTTTCCATATCCTGCCTCTCCAGAACAACAGTTTTTGATCCAAACAGAAATTCGAAATTGAATGCAGAGCTGCAGCATAGTTGGGATAGAACTCAAAGATGCTCAAAAATTTCTCGTGTAATGATCCCAAAGAAGTTAAACCGTCATCTTCTCAGCTCATTTATTTGTAAATTTCTTAAAAAAGGATCTTAAAAAATATTTACAAAAAAATTATTTTTCCAATTATCATAACCGCAACCTAAATCTCTTTGAACACCAAATTTTAGAAAAAATCAGAAGACAATTTGTTACACGTGTAACAAAATTACTCCCGAAAATGACAGAAGATTTCCATGCAGCCTATCCAATCAACAAATTATTCTCACAAAGCATTGAATACGCCCTTGAATACCCTCAATAAAACACCAATGACAGTACAACCAGAAACATTTATATGGATTGGCCCACCATAACCTCCATGGCAAAAGATGAAAAAACTCAAGAAAAAGGTGAAAAAGATCAAGAAAAGTCTGATAAAGGAGGGAAGTGGGAAAAAGACCCACTCAGCGGTGTTTTCGCGGGCATGATCCTGATACTATTCGGTGCTGTCTACCTTGGAAGATCGTACATGCCTGATCCAGATCTCTGGTGGGCATGGCTCATGGCAGGCATAGGAGTTGTGTTCATTCTGAACGCTCTACTCCATTCACTAAGACCAGAGTGGAAGAGGCCCGTCTTCGGCAATGTTATAGCAGGTATTGCACTCATTATCCTTGGAATGGCATTCGTATACGGTGTTGAAGAGTGGTGGCCCTTCATGGTCGTAGGCATCGGTGTCATCATGCTCATCTATTTCCTCCGTAGACTCTAAAGTGTGTAGCCCATAAAGATATCCCACCAGTACTTTACCGTGTGGAAGTATTTCTCCCGGGAAATGCAGGCAATCCCACTGTCGCCAAAGCACTTGATAATATCACCTATGCGGTATCTCGGAAACAAGCTGGAAGACACGATAAGACTTCCTCTTTCCCCTTTTTTTAATTCGTACAACATTTTAGTTTTTTTCCTTGTCTGGACTTCAAATAAATAAAAATCGTAGTTGGGAAAGCAGTACGGTCTTTCATCCAACTGCTGTGCGTAGAATCCCTCGGTGGCCCCGTAAATATCTCGCAATGCTCTGTAATTGTACATGGATTTCAACGACGGGTTGTACCTGGCGTGGACCCCCGGGAGGCTGCTGGACACCAAGAGGGGGTTCTCCCAGATATCTTTAGGGTATATGTGGTGGTTCTTTTTCACTATTTTTCCGAATAAAAGGAGCAACTGGGCAATTCCCACGATAGCTGTCACATTTAAATCATGAGCTTTCTCGTATATGTATTCAAGTCGTAATTTAGATTCTGATTCAACCCTTCGTGTACCAAATTGGTTCAATTCCTCTAAGGGGTACACTAATTTTAGACCTACCTTTTCTGCCAGATGTTTTGCATAAATCCCTGATGAGTACCCGTACACATGTTCCGTATCCCCACACGATTCAGTTCCTGCCACAGAGGGGTATATGAACAGCATGATATACCCGTCCAGGAGTGCAGTATCACCTGTTTGGTAGACGTAATTCATTAAACACCGGGGACCTAAAATGAACCGCTCTTCTATTTCTGATTGCGTATACGGTATGATCTTGGAAGGTCCAGTCGTCCCTCTGGTCATGCCCCATTCCACTGGGTTCTCCAAAAGAAGTGCATTCCAGTGACCTTCTTTTACTCTGTTAATGAAAGGTTCGAAATCAGAAAACGTGGCAGCAGGAAATGTTTTTCTGAATTCATCTAATGTTTCTACAGTGTGCGCTCCATGGATTTTTCCGTATTCTGTTTTTCTGTATCGTTTTATCAGAGTTTCAAACAGGATGTGTTGGGCTTCTTCTGGGTCTGCAAGTGCGTCATACCAGGGATTCAAGAAGATCTCCAGCAGGTTTTTGTCCATAAGGGGTTACTTTTGCTGAAGTAGATAAGGTTATGGTTTGGGTTACAGGTAATTCTGAAATATTAATAGTCGTTTAGAATCTATATTTTTTATATCCAAAGTATAGTATATAACTAAGGAAGCAGAAATTGTTACACGTGTAACAAGTGAGATAACTTCATTATCCTTGATTTAATTTCATATTTCGACTACATCAAGGCCCCACAACTGCTGGAATAATCTTCTACAGAATTTCTAGAGTGATGTAACAGTGACTTATTAATGTAACAGTATATCAAGTCTAAAATATTTTTCATTAGTAGGAATAGTTTTTCTAGGTTTGAATGAATTTGAACTCTTACAAAGAATATTCCCGCAATAAAGAGAAAAGTATTTATAACAGTAGAGTTTTACACAAACAGATGAAAGAGGAGGTTACGTATAATGGCCCAAAAGATACGGTTACGCACACTAGCAGGTAAGGTTGCCACCAAGGAGATCATGGAAGTCGTAGTAGAGACAGGACGAGTGCAGTACAAGGATTTGACAAAGTTTGCCAGTGTTTCCAGTATTAACCAGCGGTTACGGGAGCTGGAGAACTGTGGATTGATCGAACATCACATCGCGAGGGAGGAAAGAAGAGAAGAATGGTACACGCCCACTGAAAAAGGGAAGAAGTTCAAAAGACAGCTCGAGGAGATGGATGATCTAGAGGAATATGGGTGAAGGTTAACTAAGAAAGCTCGAGGAGATTAAAGGAAGGATTTAAATACGTGGTTCGTGTTTACCCTTTATGTATTGCAAGAAATGTGGAGCAGAAAACAAGGAAGGGAGCAGCTTCTGTACGAAGTGTGGAGCTCCCTTGCAAACCACTTTTTCTGGAAGAGTGGATTATGAAATTTTGTACAGACCGAGTTATTCTCTGGCCGAAGTGAAGTTGAAGACTGAACAGAGCATTACTGTGGAAGGAGGGGCCATGGTGTACATGTCTCCTAATCTGGTGATGGCTACTGAGGCAAAGGGCGGTATATTTGGGTCGCTGAAACGGTCCGTTTTGGGTGGGGAGAGCTTCTTCATGAACACGTACACTGCCCGAGGAGGTTCTGGGGTCATTGGGCTGGCTCCGCCGTTGTCGGGAGATGTGATCTACAGGGAGTTGGATGCAGAAACGCTGTTTGTGACCTCCGGGTGTTATATAGCTTCAGATCCTGAGATGTTAATAGATACCAAGTTCGGAGGAGCTAAAACGTTCTTTGCTCGGGAAGGGTTATTTCTGTTAAAACTTGAGGGGACAGGATACATGTTCATGTCTTCTTATGGTGCACTACACGAGGTAGAATTACAATCTGGAGAACAATTTGTCATTGATACAGGTCACATTGTAGCTTTTGATCAGAACGTGTCCTGGGGTGTGAAAAGAATTGGGGGATTGAAGTCAACATTATTCAGCGGGGAAGGGTTGGTAGCAGAATTTGAAGGGCCTGGAAAAGTCTATGCCCAAACCAGAAGTGAAGATGCATTCCTTTCCTGGTTGATACCGAAGTTGCCTAGAGAAAGAGGGTAACTCTCTCTTTTTTTTCCTTTCTTCTCTCTATAGTTTTTGAATTCGTGGATTTTTTTATGGATGCCAGATCATGTATGGTTTTCATGCCTTCTTCTGAGATGAGTTCGTGTTCGATTCTCTTTTTGAATTCGGAAAAGACTTTTTTACCTTTTTCGGATCGAACTAAGACGGAACTGTATCCTTCAGGGCTGCCAACACCTCCTACAGAGATGTCGCTGTGCTCTCCGCAGAAATCCAGACAGTAGAAGCAGCTCTCCTGGGCATAATCCTTGATGTGCTTGACCGGTACTCTGAACCTGTTTCCGTCTGCCGATCTCACCCAGAACCTTCCTTTGGAGATTCCCATCTTGCTGACATCTGCCATGTCCACCTCAGTTCTGCCTTCCACGATGGAGCGGAGGTTTCTGAACAGGAAGTTTTCCATGCAGAAGATGCTGATAATAAAATTGATCTTGGAGGAGTAGTACCGATCTCCCAAGGGGTATGCATCAGTTTTGGCAACGCCCTGGATCTGGCAGGGTACACCCACGAAGGCGATATTTGTGTACCCTTGGTCTGCAGCTTCTTTTATGCCCATCAAATTGGGGACCACAGTGTACTTGGTTCCTGCAGCTTTGAGCACTTCCTCGGGGGTGGTGACCACTTCGGGGATGGTGTCCCACCCAGTGCGGGATACAGAGACTACTGCAGCGTCGCAAATGTTCTTCTCCAAAAGGTAGCACAACAAATCAGTGACGATCCCACCATCCTGAGAAAGTCTTTGAATGTCCTCGTTTTGTGTTCTAGCGCTGTAAGCTTCCTGGTAGTACCCAAGGAGGGGATCTCCTGCCTGTCCGAACCTTCTGAGAGTAAGCGTAGTAGTGTTGAAGAAGCTTCGGGGACACTGGACAAAACAGGCACCACATTTGATGCACACTTCTGGGTTGATCTCTGGTCTTTGGTTGGGAAAATCAATAGCTTTGGTGGGGCATGCCATGCCGCAGGTGCCGCATCCCATGCACAGGTTGGATTCAGTGATGACAGATACATTGGTGGCTTCAGGGGATTCGAAGTACTTGAGATACTCTGTGTCCTTGTTGATGACAGCTTCCACGATTTTTCTGAGACCTTCCTGGTTGGCAGAGCAGACAGGAAGTTTGTAATCAAAGTGAACGTAATTCTCAATTTTTGGGTGTCTGGTCCTTAGAAAGGGGCAGAAAAAGGGGAGCAATCGTGAACAATCATCAGTAATGAATCCTCCAATAGTTTGGCTTCCTACAGCGCAGGTGCCGAGCCCTAGAAGGATTTTGCTTCTTTCTCTGACCATTTCAGCTATTTGAATGCTCTCTTCCTTACCCTGGTAGCAGATAGGTCCATCAATGATACCTATGTCTGCTGTGGGCATGTCCTCTATTTTTTGTTTTTTGAGAATACCTCTTTCAGGGGCCAGACTGTGAGCAGCAAAATATACATCGTCTAACCCTTTGTAAATGTGAGAATTTATGCATGTGCCGCATGCACCGATTTGGGCCTGGATAATCATGGTACAGCGTTCCACCATTATCTTAAAAAGCTTTTGGTTTCAATTCTTTTAAAATGGTTTCTGTAATATGGAGGTGTCATTTTATTATATACCTAGTAGGATGCTGTCTTTTTCTGATATATTCTTATATCCTTTGAGGGTTAAAATCTTTTCTAATAAGAATGTTACAAAAAACCCGTAGGTGAAATGCTCTCTTTGTTCTTCGCAGGTTCAATTAGTACCTTCTCTTATCGTATCTGATTCTTGGATCGAGATAAGCGTACAGAATATCTGCAACGAGGACTGCTACCAAAAGGACGACGGCTAACAAAATGAAAGCTCCTTGAGCAAGGGGGTAGTCATATGTTAAGGAGGCTTCCACAATAGTCTTCCCTAATCCTGGCCACGAGAAGGTGGTCTCGGTTAAAACGCCGCCGTCTAGTGAGAAGACAATACCTAAAGCTAAATCGGTGACTACAGGGAGCATAGCATTGCGGGCTGCGTGATGGTCTCTGATTCTCTTTTCGGGTAACCCTTTGGCACGGGCTGCTAAAATGTAGTCCTCTCTTAAAGTTTCCAGCATGCTGTTTTTCATGATGAGCATGGTACCTGCATAAATCCAGATAGTATACACGGTCAAGGGTAAGAATAAATGGTAGAGAATATCTAGAATTTTTATTCCCATGCTGTGTGGTGCGGCTGCACCCCAGATTTCTGGCGTTTTCCATCCTCCCACAGGGAAGAGATCCAGGTAGTAGGAGAAGACCCAGATACATAAAAGACCAAGCCAGAATATGGGCATAGTGTAAAAGAAGAGACCCACAATGGTGCTGCTGTACTCCAGTTTGCCGCCTCTCTTCCAGGCAATAATTCGTCCGAGGTTGACACCTAGAGCGTATGCCATGATCTGGCCTGAGGTGAACAGTAAGACGGTGGGGAGAATTCTTTGCTTGATGATACCGTAGACATCTTCAGAGTAGTAGAAGGATGTGCCAAAATCTCCGCGCAACATGTTTTTCATGTAGATAAAGAATTGCTCGTACAGAGGTTTATCCAGACCGAATCGCGATCGTAAGATAGCTTTCATTTCTGGGGTCATTCTGGGGTTAATCACCATGGCAGCGGGATCTCCCGGCATGATTCTGAATAAGATGAAGACAAGTACAGATATGACGAAGAAGGTGATGACGATTTCTATGCATCTTCTGCCAACATATCTGGATAAGGACATGGTAGTTACCTCTTAGCTTTGTTAGTGTTGCGGGTGGAGTTTATAAAGGCTTCTATTTTTGGGGTGTCCAGTTATTGGTGTTTATCTCAACTTTGTTGTGTATGTCGTCTTCTT
>Ga0209636_10000874_pt1 | contig 29868 bp, 29 predicted proteins | sample DeeMarSWOR152_54_FD_187464 | JGI IMG/M metagenome (GOLD analysis project Ga0209636, IMG submission 187464) | Marine sediment microbial communities from White Oak River estuary, North Carolina - WOR-1-52-54 (SPAdes) (version 2) | ecosystem: Environmental > Aquatic > Marine > Intertidal zone >...
TTGACAAAGAAATTAGAAGATTTTATTCCCAGGGATAAGAATAGAGTAGGCATCTACACCTGCGGACTCACTGTGCAGGGGCCGCCGCATGTAGGGCATATCCGCGCCGCACTCAACCGCGATATCCTCGTGAGGTGGCTTGAATACTCTGGATATAAGGAAAAGGTTATCAGCATAGAAAATTTCACTGATATTGATGACAAGGTTATTGCGAAGCAAAAGGAGTATCATAAGGATTGGCGCAGAATTGCAGAGGAGCATATCGATACCTATCTACGGGCATGCGATGATCTAAACATAAAGAGAGCTACCTTTTATCCGCGGGCATCGCAGCACATCGAGGAGATTGTTGCACTTGTACAGAAACTCATTGATAGAGGATATGCCTATGAAAAGAGTGGCGATGTTTATTTCAGGGTTCGCGCGTTTCCTGATTATGGTAGACTCTCAAACAAGAGTGTTGATGAATTGATGTCAGGAGCCCGAATTGCACCTACTGAGGCAAAAGAAGACCCACTCGATTTTGCACTCTGGAAAGCAGCAAAATCTGATGAACCATATTGGGAGAGTCCATGGGGAAAGGGCAGACCTGGCTGGCACATTGAATGCTCAGCAATGTCAATGCACTACCTCGGTGAGGCCTTTGATATTCATACCGGAGGCGAGGATCTGATTTTCCCTCACCATGAGAATGAGATTGCCCAATCACGTGCTGCAACTGGTAAAGACTATGCTCGTTTTTGGCTCCACAATGGGTGGGTCTTGCTCGAAGGTGAAAAAATGGCGAAGTCGACTGGTCACCATTTCCTTATCGAAGATGTACTTAAGGACTATGCACCCAATGTTGTTAGGCTGTTTCTGATAAAGACGCAGTATCGGAATCAGATTGAATTTTCTCACGAAAGACTCAATGAGGCACGGGCTGCGTATCTGAGAATATTAACATACCTCAAGGAATTTAGAGAGCTCACAGAGATAGAAACGCCGTTGCTGCACGATGAATTCACTGCAGCAATGAATGATGATTTGAATACACCGGGGGCGCTCGGCGTAATATTTGAACTTGTCAATAGAGGCACTGAGAGCGAGAGTCAAGAAGTTCATGAGAGTATACGATATTACTTGACGACGCTTGGCTTTAAAGAGCATATTCCTGATAATCCGTTTGATGAGGTGATGGATGCATTGAGGATAGTAAAGCATGAATTGAAAGAACAACATAAAGACGATTTACTCGCTGCGCTCGAGAAAGATTCCGTCCGTATGATTGACGATATTAAAAGCATAGAGGATGTTTTTCCTGGAATAATCAATTTGCTGCTGCTGACCAGGCAGAGATTAAGAAGAGAAGGTAATTATGAATATGCGGACCGCATCAGAAAACTCCTTGCTGAGAGAAATATTACATTTCAAGATTTATCAGATGGTACAAGCACGTACCGCTTGGAGGTACAATGATACAGGCAACACAGCTGAGAAGAGGGATGCTTATAAAACTTGATAATATTCCGTTCGTGGTTCTCAGTGTAACACACATAACACCGGGTAATAAAAGAGGGATTATCCAGTGTAATCTACGAAACCTACAGACGAATCTGGCTACTGAGAAGAGATTTCGTTCAAGCGATAGGCTTGAAGAGACTGAGATTGAACCTGTTGAGATGGAGTACATCTATTTTGCCAATGATGCATACTATTTTATGAATTTAGAAAACTACGAGCAGATTCCCTTGAGTACTGACCTTATTGGCGATGCGGCAAAATTTCTTAAACCCAATATACGCGTGAAGGTTGAATTCTATGAAGGCAGTCCATTTGGTATTATTCTTCCGAAGTATGTGGTGCTCAGGGTCATAGAGACTCAGGCATATATCAAGGAGGCCACTGCTCAGGCTCAGTCTAAACCAGCTAAGCTTGAAGGTGGCCATGCCTGTCAGGTTCCCCCTTTTATTGAGCGGGGCGACCTCATCAAGGTGAATACAGAAACGGGCGAATACGTTGAAAGAGCATGATATTATAAATTCTAAATACGAAGCACTAAATCCTAAACAAATTCTAATTTCTAAACTCAGAAGATATGGATGATGTTTTGAATTTCGGTTTTCGTGTTTAGATATTGTTTAGCATTTCGGATTTTGAAATTAGGATTTAGATTCGCATGGCGAATCTAAAAGGAGGTTCTATGGCTGAAGACATGCAAGAGGAGATTAGAAGGGTGGCAGAGAAGATCCCTGGCTGCCGTTATGTGAGCCTTGTTGGGTATGACGGCATCACTGTTGCCCAACATAGTATAGAGGTCGATTTTGACGTGAGTGAGTATGATGCCGAACTTTCATCGATGATGTTAGTTTCGAGAGAAATGAGGAAGAGCCTCAACTTGGGTGTTGAGAAGGAATTTATCTGGCTGACAGAGAATTCATTTTTTATCGTTCACCCAGTGGGTGAAGATTTTTTCATCTATAGTTGTCTGAAGGCAACTGGTTCAAATCCCGGTGTAGCGCGGATTGAACTCAATAAAGCAAGTAAGATAATCCATAAAATTATATACCCCGATACATAATTCTTGAGCATATCCGTCATTTATAGGGGGAGGGTGGAATGAGAAGAATTTGCATCATAGTACTCTTTGCGATTTTATCAGGTGTTCTCTTTCAGATACTATTTCATCCGGCACTTATATATAATATTTTCCTCTGTGGTCTAGCAATAATTTTTTCTTTCTGGAAAAGGTGGTTTTTATATGTGATCATTGCATTGTTGTCGTCAATCAACACTTCACTCCATACTCCTTTGCAATTTTCTGACTTGGGGCGCGATGTCGTCTTTTCGGGAATAGTAATTGGTGAGGAGCCTCGTGAACACTATTCAAAGTTATTAGTTGCTCTTGATCAAATAGAGGTCAATAATAAACGCATAGACTATAGGAATCGAATAGAATTCTACACACGGGGACAGGGTACGTTTCTTGGTAACCGACTATTCATAAGAGGCGGGATGACACAAGGGAAGTATCCAAACCGGCCACACGTTCTTACGGGTGATATTATCAAGGTCGACCGAGAGTATAGTCCTTGGGGTCTCCTCAATCTGATGAGAAGGTATATTCATGGGCTCCTCAAAAAACTGTTAAAGGACGAGTACTATGATGTGGGCATGGGGCTTGTTCTCGGTGGTAGTGGACGTATAACGAGAGATTTGAGAGACCTCTTCAGCCGTGCTGGAGTACTCCATATCTTAGCGGTCTCAGGACTTCATGTTGGCTTTGTCTGTATGTTTGCTGGAACTCTTCTCTTCTTCGTACCAATTTCAATGAGAATAAAATTTCTCATCATAATGTGTATTCTCATGCTCTATGCCGGCATTACAGGATTTCGACCGAGCGTGTGCCGGGCTACGGTCATGGCATTTCTTTTTGGGTTGAGTCTGATGCTTCAGCGAAATGTAGATGGCGTACACATTGTGAATATAACAGCCATCATCTTTCTCCTCATCCACCCACTAATTCTCTTTGATGTTGGCGCGCAGCTGTCCTTTGCTGCCGTATACGGAATTTTCTATTTATACCCAATACTCAATGATCACCTTATAAAGAAAGTAAAAAAGCGATTCTATAAAAATATTCTGGCACCAATGGCGGTGTCATTTTCAGCACAGCTCTTTGTCTCGCCGCTTCTCATATACTATTTTCACCGCTTGCCAACGCTCGCGGTCATTTCAAACCTTATCATTGTGCCTATTGCCTCTGTAGTCATTTTTCTGCTGTTCTTGTGTCTCATCATCGGCACATTCTCCTTTACGCTCGCTCAAATTATGAGCATGCCTATCAATCTATTACTCACTCTTCTGGTAACTGTGGCAAAGGTGTTCGCGCGTATACCCATTTCAGCAATCACATTATACATTTCCCCGGTGATTCTTGTTTTCTTATACCTTCTCGTTTCTCAGAGATTCAGGAAAACCGTGATTTTCTTGATTGTGATAATGGTATTCTTATATTCTCTCGTTTCATTCTCTGATTCGCTCGTAGTCAGGACATCAACAGTTGGCACATTGGTTTCGATGCCTCATAATGAGCATCTATTTATCTCAACACGACGGTCACCAAAATACAGCGCACCATTCTTGGCTCATCAGAATATTGAGGAATTAGACTACCTCATTGCACCAAGCAGATACTATTCTCCGAAAAAGACTTTTTACGAAACACCCGACAGGCTGCACATGAAGCAGATAAGGGTGGGTAAGTTAGTAATTAGTATATCTGAATCGATAACGCTCCTGTATGGTGAGAAAAGGATCGTTGTCGGCAACCAGTATATACAAGAGCCCAGGAATGATACTCTACTCTATATAGTAACCGATGGTCATACTACATACAAATTTCACACATCTCTCTATGGTTCGATTGTTGATCAAATAATGGTTGACCTAAAGACAGTTTTCTACAAACTACGCTGTTTGTTGTAGGCGTCAGGACGTTCTACTCGAGACCTCCCACAACATTCTCGACCTCTGTGAGGATTTCACACGACCTAACCAGTTCTTTCATCCTGGTATGATCATTATACAGGGGGCGGTCTTCACCAAGATGTTCTACATATTTTCTGATTATCTTTTTTGCCACAGCGACCCCTTTTCCTGGACTGAAATCGCGAAAATCGAGTGCCTGCGCTGCAGCCATAAACTCTATTCCCAGCACGCCATAGGCATTGTCCAGAATCTGGGCGTTCTTGATTGCGGTATTCATGCCCATCGAGACAAAGTCCTCCTGATCAGCAGCAGCCGGAATGGACATAGTGGATGCTGGAGCCGATAAGATTCTCTGCTCGACAATGAGCGTGTCGGCAGTGTATTGGCTGAGCATCATCCCAGACATCATGCCCGCACCTTTGATGAGAAAGGCGGGTAATCCTATACTGAGTGCCGGGTTGGTCAGGCGATTGAGGCGTCTCTCAGAGAGGACGCTCACCATCGTTACTGCTGCGCCGACCATGTCCATGGGTAGACATACTGGGGTTCCTTGGAAATTTGCACCGGTGAGGGTGAGATTATATTCTGGCAAGAATATCGGGTTATCACCGATCCCATTCAATTCAATCTCCACCTGTTTCTGAGCAAAGGCTACTGCATCATGGGCAGCACCAATAACCTGGGGGCTCGAACGCATGGAATAGGCATCCTGAACCTTTACCTTGAACTTGTGAGAGAGGAGATCACTTCCCTCGATACACTTCATAATGGCACGGGCAGCCCTCACGGCACCGGGAAAACCACGCGCCTGATGCAGCCGCCAGTCATAGGGTTTCATATTGGCGTAGAGCGCCTCGAGTGTCATGGCGCAGGCAATTTCTGCCTGCTTAAGCCATCTGTTGATGTCATAGAGCTGGAGTGCACTTATCGAGGTCATGAGATTTGAGCCGTTTATTGCCGCAAGTCCATCTCTTGCCTCTAATCCGGGAATGGTAATGCCCGCGCGTTCCATAGCGATTTTTCCGGGCATTCGCTCACCATTATAGTAAGCCTCTCCCTCGCCCATTAAGAGAAGGGCGATCTGAGACATGGGTGCCAGGTCACCAGATGCTCCTACTGAACCCTTTAAACAGACAACCGGGGTCAACCCTCTGTTTAACATCTCTGCCATGGTCAGGGCAATCTCTGGTCGATTTCCTGATTTTCCCTGTACCAGGACATTTATCCTACTGGCAATCGCACCCCTTATGTATTCGATGGGTGCAGGTTCACCAATCCCTGCTGCGTGATTGTATACCAGATACCTCTGGAACTGTTTGACCTGTTCATCATTGAGTATCACCTCGGAAAATTCACCGATGCCGGTGTTTACTCCATACATGATCTCTTGTGCCTTGATCTTGTGTTCCAACATGGCACGACATTCCTTCATCTTTTCGATTGCCTGAGGAGGAATCTCTACCTTTTCGTTATGTCGTGCTATCTTGACGAGTTTTTCAATGGTGAGATCTTCACCTTCAAGGATGATTGCCATAAACACTCCTTTTGCTGCTCATACTGATTCAAAAAATCAACAGGCTGAGAGAAGGGTTAATAGTACTCGATTCAGTCCAAAAGTCAAGGCCTTGCGGTTGGTTCTCATGAATCTGCTCTCTGTTTTGGGAGGTGTTGACTGCTCTCTTCTTTGACTGTATAATCCTTTATGCGTTGTCAGATTTGTCATGCTGAGGGACCAATTTCAGAGTCAATGCCATTTTGTGCGACCTGCATTCGTGACAATTTCAGAGAGTTGTATCCAAGGGTCATCCATATTCACGCACAAACGAGGAGGCGGTATAATCTACCAGAGGCGATCCCTGATGAGGAATCGAGTAGACAGTGTCGATTATGTATAAATGGCTGCCGTATCTCTGAAGGTTCATCTGGATACTGCGGCGTAAGGGTAAATGTGAATGGAAAGATAACTGGTCCTGATAAGACCTGGGCCTATGTGAGCTGGTATCATGATCCGTTACCGACAAATTGCGTTGCGGACTGGGTCTGTGCCGGGAGTAAGGATTATGGGTATACTAATCTGGCTGTGTTCTATCAGGCATGTACATTCAACTGTCTGTTCTGTCAGAACTGGCACTATCGTGAACAAAAGCAAAGGGCATCCACTCAGGAACTCATTCGAGCAGCAGACAAGACAACAGGATGCATATGTTTCTTTGGCGGCGACCCCACACCATTTGCCCTACACAGCTGTGAGGTAGCAAAACAGGCATTGCTAAAGAGGAGGAATATAAGAATTTGCTGGGAGACCAATGGTTCGGTCTCACCAAAGATAATGAGACGGTGGGTAGACTACGCATTGAAGAGCAATGGATGCATAAAGATCGATTTCAAGGCATTCTCAGAGGAACTAAACAGGGCTCTGTGTAGCACATCGAACAAGAACACAAAAGAGAATATAAAGCTGGTGGCAAGTTTCATGGAGAAACGGAAGAAGCCGCCTCTGCTCATTGTCAGCACGCTTCTGATCCCTGGCTATATCGATGAGTATGAACTCGAGCATATGGCGCAGTTTATAGGTTCAATAAACAGAGCAATACCGTGGTCTTTGCTCGGATTCTGTCCTCATTTCTATTTCATGGACATGCCACAGACCTCATGGAGGCAGGTTGATAGGGCACTCAGCATAGCAAAGGATTATGGCATTGAGAATACCCATGTTGGGAATATACATCTTTTGATGTAAATCACACAAAAAATCAGTACCCCTTGACCTCATCTATTTTTGACATATACTGGTGACGCATGCAACGCATCTCCAGAAATTTCCTTGCTCTATTCATTAGTGATGCGGCAGGTCGTTTCCTCGGTTTCATTGCCATAGTCTATGTTGCGCGATTACTTGCCGCAGAAGGCTTCGGTCTCGTGAGCTATGGCATGGCATTTCTCACCTATGCGCTATTATTAGGAAACCCGGGATTAACGACCATCGGTGCCCGTGAGATTGCGAAGGAGCACACAAATCAAAGGGTGAGTGAAGAGATTCTCGGTCTCAGACTTTTCCTTGCCTGCACTATCTTTGTTCTCTTTATCATTGGACTCCTTGTTATTCCTGGTCAGCCCGCAACAAAGAAGGTAATACTCTTCTATCTCCTTTCTCTCTTTCCATTCGCTCTGCTTCTTGAGTTTGTGTTTCAGGGTAGGGAGGAGATGGGTTATATCGGTGCTTCACGTCTTTTGCAGTATAGTATATACGTGATACTACTCTTCATTCTCGTGAAGGGACACCACGATATTTTAAGGATTCCTCTTTCATTCTTCATTGGTTATAGTGCTGCAGCGGTATTTTTGATCGCCATTTTTCTCAAGACATACAGATCAATAAGACTACGGTTTTCCTGGAATGCTTGGCGTAATCTATTGATTGTCTCGATACCAGTTGGTCTTGCTACAATCTTTAACCAACTCTTTTTGAATCTCCCACCACTCGTTTTGGGCATTGTCCATACAAAGACAGAGGTTGGTTTTTTTAGTGCAGGATTTAAAATTGTAACAATGCTCCTGATCATTGAACGGGTATTCCATTATGTTTTCTTTCCTATTATTGCAAAACAGCACATCGCAGCACCAGAAAAATTGTCGAAGAGTTTCACCTTCTTAACAAGATTGCTCTTTGCCATAACTATTCCTCTTGCCTTCGGAGGAATTGTGCTCGCCACTTCAATAATACATTTTATCTTTGGTGCCGGCTACGAAGGGGCGATTACTCTGTTCCGTATACTTCTTTTATACTTTGTGATAACACCTATTAACACGATATTTGGTTATGGACTTGTTGCAATGAACCAGGAACGTAGATTTCTGAGGGTCATCTCGATTACTGCATTCATCAATCTCATTCTCATCATAATCTTGGGTGTCAATTTCAAGGGGGCGGGAGCTGCAGCCGCACTCGTTGTAAGTGAAATGATAAGTATTGTACTCATGAACAGAGAACTCAGAAAGTTCGTTGTATTCAGAAGCATGAGATATTTGATAAAACCAATTCTTGCTTCATGTATAATGGGTGTGGTTCTGTATGTATTAAAACTGTGGCACATAATTATTCTCGTTGTTCTGGGTATGCTCATCTATGCTCTCATCTTTTATGTAATTAAAGGATTTTCAAGAGAAGAACTGATACATCTCAAGCTCACCTTCCTAAAAAAATAGGGGGGAGCACCCCACAGTCACGTTAAGGAGATTTATGAAAAAACAGGAAGTCTTGAGGGCGATGAATACGTATTCCGAGTTCACTCTCGAGATAGTTGACTAAGTGCAAAAAATGGATATAATAACTAGTTGGTTACGTTACGTATTTTTTCATGAGACTGAAGTTTCGTATCCATTGCGATACTAAACCCTAGATCAAGGCTATTTCAGTAGTTATTTATTCTGAGCAAGGGGGCATTATGAAAAAATATAAGAATTTTATTGATGGGAAATTACTGGATTCAAAATCGGGTCGGACGTTTGAAAATCGTAATCCGGCAGACTGGGATGAGGTCGTGGGAATATTTCCAAAATCCAATATCGACGATCTCAATATGGCAATAGATGCGGCAAAAAGGGCATATAAGAAATGGCGAACTGTACCGTGGCCAAAGCGTTCTGAGATAATGCGCAGGGCAGCAGAGATTATGATAGAGAAGAAAGAAGAACTGTCGAGACTGATGACCCGAGAGATGGGGAAGGTAATCAAAGAGACACGCGGTGATACTCAAGAAGGAATTGATACTGCACTCTATGCCTCAATCGAGGGAAGAAAGTTCTTTGGTTATACCTTACCTTCTGAATTGCCAAATAAATCATGCATGACAAGGCGTGATCCGCTCGGTGTCTGGGGTCTGATTACTCCCTGGAACTTTCCGATTGCCATTCCTTCTTGGAAGATATTTCCGTGCCTTTTAAGTGGCAACACTGCAGTCATAAAGCCAGCAACGTATACACCTGCCTGTGTTGGCGAACTCGCGCACATTTTGCACGAGGCTGGTCTTCCTGACGGAGTCTTGAATGTCATCTATGGCAGCGGTGGCGAGATTGGCGAGGGGATCCTCAGTCATCCTGATATCGTCGGTGTGTCATTCACCGGCTCTTCAGATATCGGCATGAGAATCGGAGAGGTCTGCGGAAAGACCCTGAAGAGATGCTCCCTAGAGTTGGGAGGCAAGAATGGTCAGGTCGTATTGAAAGATGCCAATCTTGAGCTTGCACTCAACGGTGTACTCTGGGGTGCCTTTGGCACGACTGGTCAGCGTTGTACTGCAACCTCTCGGCTAATCTTAGAGGAACCAATCTACGAGAGCTTTATTGAAATGCTCAAGAACAGGGCAGAGGCATTAAAGCTTGGAAATGGGTTGAATGAGGATGTGGATGTTGGTCCGACAGTCAGCGAATCACAGCGTGAATCTATTCATTCATATGTCGAGATAGGAAAGAAAGAGGGAGCGAAGTTAATCACCGGTGGTGAAACATACAGTGAAGGCGAGTGTGCAAAGGGATGGTTTTATAGGCCAACCATCTTTATTGATGTATTGCCGACCATGAGAATAGCCCAGGAAGAGATATTCGGACCAGTCCTCTCGGTCATCAAGGCAAAGAACTTTGAACAGGCACTTGAAATACTCAATGGCACAGTCTATGGTCTGTCCTCGAGTATATATACGAACGATCTCAATAAGGCACATAAGGCGATTGAGCAAGCCGAGACAGGTATTGTCTATATCAATGCGCCGACAATTGGCGCTGAATGTCATCTTCCCTTTGGCGGCATGAAGAATACGGGAAATGGACATCGAGAGGGTGGCTGGACCGCATACGAGATATTTACTGAGATTAAATCTGTGTATATTGACTATTCCGGTTCATTACAAAGGGCGCAGATCGACACATGGGAAGGATAAAATCCAAAATGCCTAAATCCCTAAATAACAAAAACAAAATGAAGAAACCGATTATCAGGACAACCATACCCGGACCAAAGGCGAAAGAAGTTTTGAGGCGAGATAGTAAGTATGTTTCTCCAGCTGCTACGCGTCCATACCCATTAGTGATAGAAAAGGGCAGGGGTGCATGGGTTACTGATTGTGATGGAAATGTCTTTCTTGATTTCTCGGCAGGTATAGGTGTTGTTACATCTGGGCACTGTCATCCAGACGTTATCGATGTGATTAAAAAACAGTCATCCAGATTTATTCATATGTCTGGTACTGATTTTTACTATGCGATTCAAACTAGGCTCGCTGAGAAACTCGCCGAAATTGTGCCAGGTGCAAAAAATAAAAAGGTGTTTTTCGGAAATTCTGGTGCTGAGGCGGTTGAGTGCGCGATGAAGCTCGCCCGCTACCACAAACGAAGGCCGCGATACGTTGCATTCACCGGTGCATTTCATGGTAGAACATTTGGTGCGTTATCGCTCACAGCGTCTAAGTCGGTCCAACGAAGATATTTTGCACCATTCCTCCCAGAAGTCACCCATGTTCCTTATGCCTACTGTTTCCGCTGTCCATTCCATCTCGCATATCCATCCTGTAATCTCGCGTGCGTGCAGTATATTGACGATGTCATTTTTCGAAAGGTGATCCCCCCTGAAGATGTTGCCGCGCTCTTTATTGAACCGATACAAGGTGAGGGTGGCTACATAGTTCCTCCTGACAGATTTATCCCGGCACTGAGAAAGTTGTGTGATAAATACGACATACTCCTTGTTGATGATGAAGTTCAATCAGGCATGGGCAGGACAGGACGGATGTTCTGCATTGAACATTTTAATACCAAAGCCGATATCTACTGTGTTGCAAAGGGTATTGCATCTGGTCTTCCGCTGGGTGCCTGTGTGGCTCGCCCCGGGATCATGGAGTGGCAGCCAGGTGCCCATGCGTCGACTTTCGGAGGGAATCCTGTTTCGTGTGCAGCTGCCCTGAAGACAATTGAACTCTTGGAACACGGACTCATTGAGAATGCAGCACGCTTGGGCACAATTGCGATGAAGCGGCTCCAGACCCTGGCAGAGAAGTATGAATTCGTTGGCGAAGTTCGGGGCAAGGGTTTGATGATTGGTATCGAACTCGTTGCTGATAAGACCACCAAAGAGTCAGTAAAAGACAGACGCGATGCTGTTGTCTATGAATCCTTTAAACAGGGATTACTCCTCTTAGGTGCTGGTGAGTCAGTCTTCAGACTAATACCACCACTGATCATTAATGAGAAAGAACTCGAGATGGGTCTTGATATTATTGAAAAGGCACTAAAAAAGGTCTTTCGGGTGGATTAGATAAAAAAAGGGCTGCATCTGCAGCCCTTTAAAATTCTATCTGCCTAACATCGGCATCATATAGATGCCAAACCATACAGTAACAGTATCGTATTTTTCACCATAATACTCATCGACTGCAATGAAATGAAGCAATGCATTCGCTGCTTCGCCAGGAGATAAGGAATCTCGAATTGGTGCGAGCGGTAATCGTACACCATACAATATAAATGTATCAGTAGTCGCAGGATCAGTCTTACCCTCAATTTTCATGTATAGCGCTATCTCATCTGGGCCGAAAAAGACATTATCATTCTCATCATAGTATTCCCATACTAATTTTTCAACATAACAATCCACTGAATTTTCAGGAACGAAATGGATTTCATCTATGAGGGCCGTAGATGTTGTGTCTCCAACAAAAGTATACCATCCTATTGGATTCATCCAAGTTATCTCAATATCCGGTTTCAATTTTGTCGATTCTGTTGCGTAATCACAAGCTACAAATAGAACAGCTACAACCACAAGTGCGAGAAACTTCTTCATCATTCCTCCTTTTTTTCGTATTTTAGTTATTTTATATATATTTTTTGATTTGTCAAGAGGCAAATAAGATTAAATGTTAAAAGCTAAATAACAAATCAATATAGAAATACCAAAGCCAAATGTAATATTTGAGAAGGTGTCACTTGTAATTTTGCATTTGCAGTTTTAACATTGTTTGGAAAGATTCTTTTTTCAAAATGCTATCGTATCTTCTTGAGCCGTGCCCCTGGATAGTAGTGTCTGAGAATCTGTTGATAGTTCTTACCTTTCCGCGCCATCTCGAGTGCGCCGAATTGACACATGCCCACACCATGACCAAAGCCTCGTCCTTCGATTATGACCTTGTCACCTCTTACTTTTATATGAATAAAATTTGATTTCAAGGAACCACCAGGGTCATTGTTGTCGCCTAATACGGTTCTTATATTGTAACCAGGGATCGTATACTCGTTATCCTTGGTGCGGATAATGAGTTTGCCAACACGTTTGCTCCGTCTATTTCTTACCAATTTTATGTTTTTTATTAGTTCGTCATCAGGGATTGGTTTGCCGATTTTTTTAAGACGTGCCCTCATATTAGAGAAGAACTGTTTCTTTGTTAGTATCTTTTGCCATTTGTAGTGAGGACTATTTTGGCAGTAGCGACAGCTAACGCTTCTTAGATACGGCAACGGATTTCCTGACCAGGCATCATTGAAATCTGCGGTTCTCCCTCCACAGGTGGAGTGATATTTTGCCTCAATCGGCCTGTTCTTATATATTAATATCTCTTTCGCAGTCTGTTCTACAGCAAGATTCGTCATTTCCCTCTCGCACCTAACTCCTTTGTAGACTTGATCTTGAACAGTAGCGTAGAGGTCAAATCCTAATTCACGGTATTGGTTGATGTGTGCATAGGCATATGTTCTTGCCGCAACTGCTTGTGCCTTTGCGGCTTCGAATGTTTCCTTTGAAATACCACCAATTTCACAGGGCACTACCCCTTTTAGATAGTTGTCGATGTCTACGGCATTTATTACCCATATCTGTTCACCAATCTTATTTATCTCGAGACTGCCACGATACCTGTTTCCATTGACCGTCACGTAATCTCTCTGTGGATTGAAATAGAGGGGAAATTTGTCTCTGAGAGAAACAGTATAATTCTCATAGAATCTCTTATTCTTGATACCACTGATATTAACACGGTCTACACCACAGACCAGCGCGATTCTAACGAGGTTTACTTTTTTTACCCTTCTTGTATAGGGGACGCAATTGACTAAGATGGTATAGAGGACGAATAGTATGCATAACTGCTTTTTCACATTATGTATTCTTTTATTTAACATTTGGCATTTGCTATTCAACGGAGTATGTCTTCTATCTCTTTGAGCATATTTTTATAATGGCTTCCTTTCCAGTAGACCTTCCCACAGTCAGGACACTGTGCGTATTCGTCAAAATGTTGGTAGGTAAAATACGGGACTCTTTCTCTTACCGATTCTTTGCTGACAGACTTGAGTTTACTATTACATATGATACAGCGAGAGAACAGTTGAATGTCATTCTGTAAATCGTAATGTGTCACAACATCCTTAAGTTGTATCGCAGGATTCGATGTCTGGATAAAAAAAATATCTTCTTTGTCACGCAGTTGAGAGCTTCTGGTGAGTACTACACGATTTTCCTTTCTTGCCTCAAGCAGTATGGTCATTCCTTTATTTGAATAGAGTGTATCTATACCGCAAATTCTGAGTAGCTTACACAGCTTACCTAACATTCCATCACAGATGAATTTTTTCGTCATGAACTAGGGCAATCTTGTGAGAATATTGAATAGCAGTAAGAGACGATTCGGATTTTGTTCAAGAGTATTAATGCTATTGTTGAGGAGATAGAGCGTTTTTATAATCCCGCCGAGGGATAACTTCTCTGCTTTTTTAATCACCGTATCATCTATAGGTGAGTCGCTTTTTATGTTGAGTTTTTGATAGAGGACGAGTCGATACATAAGGAGTAGGGGATAGAGTAGGTCAACGATCTTTTTTCTTTCATACTCCTTTGCCATTTTTGCTGCAGAAGCTATATCGAGTGGAAAGTTATGAAAAATGTCGCGGGTTCTACTAATTAAATCACGGTCTCGAAACATGAGTATTTCTCCTGGGCTGCCAGTATAGAATTCGTCATTCTCAGAGAATATAATGCTATTGATATGTTTCTTGTTCAGGTAAGTAAATGGTACAGTCCGACACCTTGATCGTATTGTGGGCAATAAAAATTGAGGACGAGATGAGGTTAGAATGAAGAGTGTATCTATTGGAGGCTCCTCCAATGTTTTCAGAAAACAGTTTGCCGCTGCATCAGTCATTGTGTCGGCTTCCAGGATGAGCACCACCCTCTTTGAGCCTTTATCTGGCATGTGTATGAGCCTTTTGATTACATTCCTTATCTGTTCAATGAGGATTGCTGTCCGATCTTCTAATTCGACGACTGTATTTTCAGGTAGGTACTTCTTCGTATACTCATAGATTTGATTTTCTTTGTCTTTGATCTTAGAAAGAATCGGTCCAATAAGCATGAAATTTGGTGAATGAGGTGGGCATCGCAAAGTCTTGGCAAGGGCAAAACCAAAATGTCTCTTGCCAATTCCCTTCGGTCCAACAAAAAGAAGATTATAGAGATTTCCTGTTTTTAGTGCGGTACGGACAAATCGTTTTGCTGTGTTCTGTCCAACAATTTCGTCAAGGTAATCCACAACACTCTATTATAGCATTAAATCGATGATGGTCAAGTCTTGCTGAAGAAGTAGTTCTTTAATTTTTCCTTTAATGTATCCATTCCGACACCCTCTGTTGCCGCGACAAAGATGGCATGGGGATATTTCTGCTCAAGTCTTTCCTTTTCTTCATTAAATATTCGGTCAATCTTATTGAGAACCAAGAGCCGGGGTGTATTATGTACACTAATTTCCTCGAGAACACTCTCGACTGTTGCGATTTTTGATTCGAGATCCTCTGCCGTCGAGTCAGCAATGTGAACCAGAATATCAGCCTCCATGACCTCGGCTAATGTGGCATGGAAGGATGCTATGAGATCGTGAGGAAGATCTTTGAGGAAACCTACAGTATCGCTTATTAACATCTTGTACGATGGCGGCACAAAGAGAACTGAGGTATTAGAATCTAATGTTGAAAATAGATACTCTGAGGTTACCAGGTTGGCCTTGGTGAGGGCATTAACGAGAGACGATTTTCCCGCATTGGTATAGCCAACAACAGCTATCTTTGGAATGCCGCTTCTACCTTTACGTTGAACCATTTTTGTCCGTTCAATCTTGTTCAACGCTCTCTTTAACGTAACAATGCGTTGTTTTATTCGACGCCGATCTACCTCTAATTTTTTTTCACCAGGGCCCCTTGTACCAATTCCTCCTCCTAATCTTGAGAATTCTGCACCCATGCCAACGAGCCTCGGTAGTCTATATTCCAATTGTGCCAATTCTACCTGTAACTTCGCCTCTTTGGTGCGCGCATGTTTCGCAAATATATCAAGGATGAGGGTTGTCCTGTCAATAATACGAACACCAGTAATCTTTTCGATATTTCTGATCTGTGCTGCGGTCAATTCAGTATTGAAGATGATGAGGTCTATGTTGAAATCTTCACAGATATCAGCTAATTCTTGTGCCTTACCTATACCAATTAATGTCGCGGGGTCAAACCGTTTTCTGATTTGGACGAATTTTTCAATGACCTGTCCACCAGCAGTTGTCGTAAGGTTGGCAAGTTCTTCGAGTGATTGGACAATCTGCCAACGTTCTTTTTTGGAATCTGATACGCCAATGAGTAACACCTTCTCAATTTTTTCTTCTATTGATTGAGATAACATACTATCGCTTTTCAATTTTCTAACGATTTCTTACGTGTAAAAATAATTCTTTGAATCATTGTCTGGATGGTCCCGATGGTCAAAATAACGAGTATGTACACTACTATCTGCGGGCCTAAGAGAGAACCTATTATAAGGAGGGTAAAACGTGTGAATCGTTCAAAGATACCCACCTGTGGTGAAATACCAAGGCCCTCTCCCCGTGCCCTCGTGTAACTGACCATCATTGACCCAAACATTGCAAAGAATATCCAGAATAGGACGTAAGGTGTCTTATTATAATAATAAAAGAATAGGCCGAGATATACGATAAACTCATTTATCCGATCAACTGTTGAATCCAAGAAACCACCAATTTTGGTTACTCGATTTGTGCGACGCGCAATTTCACCATCAATTGTATCACAGATACCGCAGAAAAGAAGGAGAATCGCTCCAGCCCAAAAAATACCTTGCCAATATAGTAAAAAAGCTCCTAATGCAAGCAGAAGACTCACAATTGTGATTAGATTAGGATCGACTCCTGATTTTGTGAGTATCCTTACAATAGGCATAATAAAAATGGTACGTCCCAAATTCTTAATCTGATTCATCGCTTCCCTCAAGGACAATGGTGAATTCCCCTTTCAGGTTCTTGATAGCATCTATGACTTCGCTGATTTTACCTCGATAAATCTCTTCGAAGTATTTGGTCAATTCTCTGCACACAGCAATTCTGCGGTCACCCAATACATCGAGCATTTCCTTGAGCAACCGTTGGACTCGTCGCGGTGATTCAAATAATATCACCGTTCGTTGCTCATTCCTTAATGATTCTAGTGCCTTTCTTCGACGACCCGGTCTTTTTGGTAGAAAACCTTCAAACACAAACCTATGCGCAGGCAAACCAGATAACGTGAGGGCGGCCGTGATGGCAGATGCTCCTGGAATGGAATATACACTAATACCCTCTTGTAACGCCTTTCTTACGAGTTGATATCCTGGGTCAGATATGAGTGGTGTTCCAGCACTACTCAGGAGAGCGATATCCAGTCCTTTCTTTAGTAAGGCAATGAGCTTGGTCGTTCTTTCATGCTCATTATGTTCATGAAAAGAGAGGAGCTTTTTGTTTATAGTATATCTCTTGAGAAGAATCTTGGTGCGTCGGGTATCTTCGCAGGCAATCAAGTCGATATTCTGTAGAACTTTGACAGCCCTCAATGTCATATCTTCCAAGTTTCCAATCGGGGTTGCCACAATATAAAGGGGCATTAAATTTTCAATTTGCTGTAATCAAAGAAATGTAATGATTTTAAGGCAAAGCGATAGTCATTGAGTACTTTTTTTGCAATTACCTCACTCTCTTTTCCTAAAAATGTGGAAAATGATTCATAAATCATGTCGAACCATCGTGCCATACCTTGGGCGCATAATTTTGGATCAACAACTACGGTGCCGCTTATTGTGAGGTCTGGCTCAATTTTGAACTGTTCTATAAAAGGAAATTCTCTCTCCACGGTTGATTTTGCAAGTTCGAATGTCTTGAGGACGACTGTTTCTCCCACAGGAAGGGCATAATTTTTCAGCAGTGAGGAAAAAATCTTACAATACATGCTCACCTGTGCAGGCGTTGCTTGCACAATTGTTAATTCTTCAACATGGTCGAAAATGGCAATGTTAATTTTCGGTTTCATCAAGAAATTGACTGCCTCGGTTTCCTCCAATTTCTTTGCACTTCCAGCAACATAGATACCTTTTATGTCTCCTTCTTCAAAATAAATAAACGACTCTTCGATGCCTGCTCTGACCCAGATGAAGCCATTAAACTGTGTGGACTTCAATTTATCAATAAAGATCTTAGGCTGTAATCTGGTCAGGTCTATATCTTCCTTTCTTGGTTTAAGGATTATAGAAGAAATCATTAGATTGACAAGCGTTTCGTCAGTGGCATATTCAGAGAGCACACCAGATGTTGCTTTCTTTGCTTTTTCAACAACCTCATTGATGGGTACAATGCTGCGTTCTGTCTGACTTATCCTTGCTGCGTTGAATGGCTCTCCCTCCTTGAGAAATATCAATTCTACTGTATCAGGGTAGAAGATTGATATGTATCCTGAGATGCGGTGTGCCCGCTCTCTTTTCGAGGCACTCAAGACATTTTCGAGATTGAGGAACTCTAATCGTGCGTTCTCGAGCAGCGGTCGTCCTCTAGGGAATTTCATAGCCAATATTATCACAAATACTAAAAAAGTCAAGTGCATAGTCTTCAATAATAGAACTTGACTGCGCGTATTTGTGGTCTATAATTGAAATAGAGGAAGACATGAAGAAAATATATTTAGATTATGCAGCAACGACACCAATGCACCCAGAGGTCATCAAGGCTATGGGTACATTGTTCTCTGAAAAATATGGTAATCCATCCAGCCTCCATTCTGTTGGTCAGGAGGCAAAACGAGCAATAGAGCAGGCAAGGGTTGTGGTGGCACGTGCACTTGGTGCTAAACCAGAGGAGATCATCTTTACCTCTGGTGGTACTGAATCTGATAATTTCGCCATAAAGGGTGTTGCATATGCCATGGCAAGCAAAGGAAATCATATTATCACATCAAAGATCGAACATCATGCAGTACTGGAAACCTGTCATTTCCTCAAACAACAGGGTTTTAGAGTGACTTTCTTGCCCGTGGACAGCTTTGGGCTCATTGATCCCGATGACGTGAAGAGAGCGATTACCGACAAGACAATCTTGGTATCAGTGATGCATGCGAATAATGAAATAGGTACTATTGAGCCGATCGAAGAGATCAGCAAGATCTGTCGAGAGCGGGATGTTTATCTACATACCGACGCGGTTCAATCATTTGGTTCACTCGATACACATGTTGATAGACTCGGCGTAGACCTCCTCTCTATTTCTGCACATAAGTTCTATGGTCCCAAGGGCGTCGGAGTACTCTATATCCGCAAAGGCACAAGAATTTCATCGCTCATACACGGTGGTGCTCAGGAATGGAATAAGCGTGCATCGACTCACAATGTACCAGGCATCGTGGGTCTTGGTAAGGCAGTGCAGCTCGCAGTGGCAGAGCAGGACGAGCGGGTGAAACATTCTTTATATTTGAGAGATATGCTCATCCAGTCAATTCTTGATACCATAGAGGACACCAGGTTGAATGGTCATCCAAAGAGACGTCTGCCCAACAATTGCCATGTGATAGTTAAATATGTCGAAGGAGAGTCGATGCTCTTGAAACTCGATACTGTCGGTATAGCAGTTGCGACAGGTTCAGCGTGCTCTTCAGGCTCACCTGAGCCTTCTCATGTTCTTTTATCGATCGGTATATCACCTGAGGATGCTCATGGCTCGCTTCGTCTGACAGTTGGTCGACTCACGACAGAGAAAGATATCTATTATACTAATGAGCAGTTGCCAAAAGTTGTGAGTGAGTTGCGTAAAATATCTCCAATGGCGAGGGACAGCACACAAAATACCTAAATGCCTAAACATCAAAAATCCTAAATAAAATTAAGAAACAATGGAACGAATCCTTGTTGCGTTAAGTGGTGGTGTCGATTCCTCTGCAGCGGCAGCGGTTCTGAAGCAGTATGGATATCAAGTCGAAGGTGCGATAATGGTGTTTAGAGGGGTGAGTCAGGAGGCAGTTGATCATGCCTCTGAAGTTACTGAGCAGTTATGCATACCATTTCACTGTTTTGATTTTGCAACAGAGTTTCAAGACATAATAATCAGCGATTTTATAGAAGAGTATAAAAGAGGGAAGACGCCAAATCCCTGTATTTTGTGCAACAAACAGATTAAGTTCGGTCTCTTCATGGAGAAGGCAGAAGAAATGGGCATCTTTAAGGTAGCAACAGGCCATTATGCGCGCATTGAAAAGGAGAATGGACGTTTCCTCTTGAAGCGTGGTATTGATGCGAATGAGCAGTCTTATTTTCTCTATTGTCTTGACCAGAGCCAACTATCGCGGATTATGCTACCCCTCGGTTCATTGACAAAGAAAGCAGTGCGGAAATTGACGAGAAAGCAGGGATTGCGATCTGCACGCAGGAAAAAGAGTCAAGATATCTGTTTTGTGCCTGATGGTGATGACTATATGTCCTATCTAGAGAGGATGGTGCCTCAGCAAAGTGGCCCAATCTATGACAAAGATGGTCAATTGATCGGGCAACATAGAGGAATCATGTATTATACGTATGGTCAGCGTCGTGGTATTCGAATCAGTCATAAACGTCCATACTATGTGATAAAAATAGATGCCCCAAATAACGCAATCTATGTTGGGGAGAGAAAAGATACCTATAGGTCACAGCTCATTGCTCGGGATCCTAACTTCATACCATTTGACAAGCTCACTCAAAGATTACAGGTACTGGCAAAGCCGAGATACGTTTCTCCATTATCTTCAGCGATGATTGAACCATTCATGGAAGATAGGGTGAAAGTGACATTTGAAAAACCACAAGGAGCTTTGACACCAGGACAATCAATTGTATTTTATCAAGGGGATGTTGTACTGGGTGGGGGAATTATCGACGAGATACAGTAATCGAGATCATATTCGCATGAGATAAAAACCCTCACCATATTTAAAACTAAGAAGACTGCCATCCTGTTCTGCCCGTTGGGTGATTCGTTTTTTCCAGTTTGGTAGTTGCTTCAGTTGGCTTTTGTGTCTGCCTATTGCCTCAATCTTCTTCTGAAACGTATCAGTTATATCGTTGACCAATGTCGGATTATCGGTCGGCGTCATGAGGAGCTGTTGTGGACGATGTGGTTTGAGACCAATTTGCGAGAGAAACGGATAGAAATGCCAATCTCGAGCGATCATGATTGCAGTAATGACCGCAGAGGCAGTTGCTCGATGGTCAGGGTGGAATTGTCGATACCAGAGATCATGGGTCACAATGGTGTGGGGCTTGATATGTCTCATCAGTGTAGCGAGCTCAAGTGCCAAGGTTTCAGACGAGGCGACCAAACCATCTGGGTGCCTCAGAAATATAATTTTCTTTACTCCTAAGAACCGCGCAGATTTCTTCGTCTCGGCTTCCCTTTTTTTCGCAATCATAAAAGGAGACACATCTTTTGACCACGTTCCTTTTTCGCCACTCGAGACGATTATATAGTTGACCGTATCTTTTTTTGCCCATTTGGCAATAGTACCACCCAATGCCAACTCTGGATCATCAGGGTGGGACATAATGATAAGTCTAATTTTTGATGATGTTTTCATAGGTGATGAAATAATGACGGGCGATATCTTCCCATCTGTAGTCTGAGACATTTTTTCTCCCATTGGCTCCAAGTTTGTGACGGATGTTTTTGTTCTTGAGAAGATACTCGACTGCGCGAGCAAGCTCATATTCATTTCTTTTGACCAAGATCCCTGCTTTATCACCGACCGTCTCCAACAATCCGGTATCTTTGAAGCCGATGACTGGCCTTGCCGACGCCATTGCTTCGAGTGCTATAAGGCCGAATGATTCATAGTACGACGGGATGATGACCATTGCCGCTGTTCGGTAGTGATCGCTGAGCTCATCATGGTTGATGCGCCCCAAGAAGTTGACCCTGAGACCCTTGGCATAGGACTTGATACTTTCTAAGCTGACCTGTCTTTTTGACGGACCACCGATAACATCTAGTCTCAACTCGCCTTTCAAAATTCGCAAGGCGTCAATAAGAAACTCGAGTCCCTTTATCGGATCAATCCTCCCCACATAGAGAAGGTTAGAACTACCATTAGGGTGTGCTCTGAATTTATTCGTATCTACCCCATGAGGGATGGTAATCACGTTAGTATCAGGGTAGAGTGTTCTGATTGCAGAGGCTTCTTTTTGTGTTGGTGAAATTATGAGATCGCTGCATCTCATAATTTCTTCTTCTATCTCGACCCTGACTGGATCTTTCTCAATGCTCTTAAAGATTTCTATTGTGTGGAAGGTGTGAACCCAGAGTTTCTTTATTGACCTCTTTAAGAAGAGCCCAGTTATACCTGAAAGCCAATAGTGTGTATGGACAAGGTCGTAGTTCTGTCGTGCGTGATGGCTGATGATTTCCTCGGCAAAATTCTTGAGGTCTTTGGTGTCGAGGTGAATAATATTCACCTGCGGGGCAATTTTTGTCAGTCCATTTTTTCCATAGCTAAAAATATCGATTTCACAGAAGTGACCAAGGAGACGATAGAGACTTGAGGTGAAGACATTCATCCCACCTGCCCGTCCTACTCCGGCGGGTTCGATCGGTGATGAGTGATAAGACACTACACAAATTCTCATCCTTTTACCCTCATTGTATGGCGCTTCTTGGCTCCGAAACGAAACTTATACTCTTCTCCACCACGTAAGAAATCATAGCTTTTAAAACCCTCATCGATTGCATCCTTTATGTCGAGACCTATTGTTACAATACCAGGTGATAAGTAGCCATATTCCAGTTCAAAGCCAGTATTATAGAGATAAATGCGTCTCTTAAAAGTGAAGGCAAAGAGTGCTGCAATCGGTTGAGAATTGAGAAATGTTGCACGAAATCTGAGCCATCCCTTTTCGTGAAAGAGAACAGCGATCATCTTAAAAAATCCACACATATCAGACGTTAGAAAATCTTTTTTATTTCTATCAGAAATGCTCATTGACCTAAAGAGCATGTCGATCTGTGCTGGTTCAAGGGTTTTCATGGTAGTGCCCGTCGCCTTCCTCAGTTTGCGTCTCAGTTCATGACGTGATTTGCTGTCGAGAAACTGAAGATATTGATCCCAGGAACCTGGCAAGATAAGTGTTGGGCAGATGTCTGCCTCATCTATCTTGAGTGTATCAAGGAATCGAGGCAGGTAGAGAATCAGCGAACTATTCGGGTCTAAGGGAAAGAGGTCAACCTGTAACTTGTTTTGTTCAATGAACGATGCTATCGTTTCAGATATCCCACGTTCATAACCTGGGAGACAAATGACGTCATTGAGATCAGTGACTCGTTCATCACCAATCATTTGTATTGTATCATCATCAAGACATGCAGGTATGATTCCTACGGGCTGAGCGTTATCTGAAAAGAGTATCACCTCAGGATCGTTGTTTAATAGATTACGAGAGAGTGCATAATACCATGCGTAACTTTTGAATGGCGAAGCATCTCCGGTCTGCTCAAAAATCAGTTCCCAGAGTTCTGCACATCTACTGAGCTTCTCGAATTTCATTACTAAACCGGGATTGGACATTATCTCTCCTCGGAAGGAAATACCACATTTTAACGCCAAGAAAGTTATAAAAATGTATGGTCTCGTAGCTCTCAAAACCAGCACGCTCAATTGCCCTCACTGATTGGATGTTCGAAACCCGAGAAAAGATAAGGGTATAGGAAAATCCCTGTATTTTAAAGAATTGAACGGCATTGCTGATGAGTAAAGAACAGATACGATTGCTGCGGTACTCAACGCTCGTATGGGCATCATAAAGATATACTTCTCCTTCTGCTACAATGAATGAATTCTGAATCTCCTCTACCCAGCAATGCTTTGTTGTCGCAAAGAGATATGCTACAGGGTTTGATTGATGATAGGCAACAAATATTTTATCTCCTCGAGTGCTTCGTTGTTGGATGATTGCTGGCTCCACAAAATCGAGTGTTATTGGTCGGTCATAAAATGAGACATCAACTTCTATCCTGGGCTTGATCGCAGTTATTGTGCCACTGAGATTGAATGAGTAGAGCCTCAGCGATTCGCGTGAGAGGCACAGTTGGGGATAGCTCAATCGTGTTCTGAGCAATATAAGCTCCTTTCTTTACCGATTGTTGTTGATGGTCCGTGACCCGGGTAGACCTTTGTGTTATCGGGTAGAATAAGGAGTTTTTCTCTGATGCTCTTTAATATTACCTGTTCACTGCCACCGGGAAAGGATGTGTTTCCTGGGCCGCCCGGGAACAAGGTGTCACCCGAAAACAGGATGTCTTCGACAAAAAAACAGCATCCTCCTGGTGTGTGACCCGGAGTATGGATAACTGTAATCTCATGTTGGCCGAATCCGATTTTCTGACCGTCTCCAAGTTTTAGATCGAATTCCGGCATCCAATCAAGGGGATGTATTGCAGCCTTTGCATTGGTTGCTTCTTTTACTGCTTTGAGTGCTGTAACGTGATCATAGTGGCTATGTGTTGCGAGAATCAGTTTTATTTCACCTCCTGCCGCTGCTTCGATTATCTTTTTAGGCTCAGCACCTGGATCGATTATGATACCGATATTCCCTGTCTTGAGTATGTAGCAGTTCGTCTCCAGGTCACCCACGATGAGCTGCTTAAAGGTCATCATTTGACTATTTCAAGTTGAGGATAGTGTCTCTCCCTAACAATTGGTATGCGTGTCGCGTGATAAGAGATGTTGAGATGTCTCAGTTGTACCATTGGCCCTGTCTATTATAGGTACTCTATGGCAAAAGTCAAGCCTTTTACTATTACTATATCGGAAATTAATACTTTATCACGAACAGATCAAATAAACGATTATCTGACTCGGAGTATCTAAATAGCGAGGGGGTAAGGAGAAAATAAGGCATGCAAAGAGATCAAACAGCCATTGATCCGTTTAAAACAATTAATACGACCGAGCCTCTTGATGATGAGTGTTTAATGGATGCCTACTCTCAGGTTGTCGTCGGTGTTGCTGAAAAGGTCAGCCCGGCTGTTGTTAACATCAGTGTAACTCACAAAAAAGAAGGATTACAGGCAACTGGTTCAGGACTCATTGTAACGCCTGATGGCTATATCGTGACGAATGACCATGTGGTTCACGATGCACGTTCTATAGCAGTCACACTCAATGATGGGCGCACATTCTCTGCAGTACAGGTTGTGGGTACTGATCCGGCAACAGATACCGCGGTTTTGGGAATTTTTGCTACTGACCTTCCTATTGCGCAGCTCGGTGATTCATCCTGCCTCAAGGTAGGACAATTGGTTGTCGCAATTGGTAATCCCTACAGTTTTCAATGTACGGTAACCACAGGCGTAATTAGTGCACTTGGACGCTCGCTCCGTTCCCAGACAGGACGTCTGATCGAAAATATTATACAGACAGATGCCGCACTCAATCCAGGGAGCTCGGGCGGAGCCCTCGTCAACTCGAGGGGCGAGGTCGTAGGTATCAATACTGCCATTATCTATCCTGCGCAGGGACTCTGTTTTGCAATTCCCGTAAATACCGTAAAGAGGGTTATTGGGATGCTCATGTCATATGGCAGGGTCAGTCGAGGATACTTGGGTATAATTGCGCGTTCAATACCTCTGCAACGTCGTATTGTCAGGAGATTCAACCTTAGTCAGGACAGTGGTGTTGAGGTAGTCGATATCGCACGGACAAGCCCGGCACAGCACGCCCAACTCATCAGAAAAGATATCATTCTCCGTATTGCTGATACACCAATCATCACGATAGATGATCTGCATCGTTTCCTCGATGAAAACACAATTGGGAAGACTTATGAAATGACCGTGCTCCGTGGCACACATCTGATAAAGGTTTCAGTGATGCCCGAGGAAATGCCGTAATTATTCATTTCGGTAGGTATCTGAGTCCACTCCACTTCTCAGGAATCATGCTTTATTACTGCGAAGAGTGAGATTCCTCGCCTGTCATAGCGTGGCTCTTACAGAGAGCCGAAGCAATCTCAAGACAGGCTCTGAACAGATCGCTTAGTAATAACTATTAACATTTCTGCTTGGTAATATCACTGGGTAATATCGTCTTGACAATAGACAGATATTCATTATAATATGCAAATAATTTGCACTAATTATTTGCACAATGAAGCAGCGATTGACTGAATTGCGAAAGGTGATCTTGAGGATCATCGATAAGGCGGAAAGGCCGCTCAACGCAAAGATACTCAAAAAACGAATAAAGCTACAACCCAACCTTTCTACGATATACCGAGCATTAGATTTTCTTGAGAAAAATAGATTCATCAATTCTGTCTCGTTTTCTGGCGTGAAATTCTACTTCACGAGTAAGAAAGGAAGTGGACATTTTCTCATCTGCCAAGAATGCCACGAAATTTTAAAATTCAGTGGCTGTATAGCCGGAGGCATCAGAAAAAAGATACAGAAGAAATACGATTACAGGATCACCGATCATGTCCTCTATTTCAAAGGGATATGCCCAGAGTGTCAAAGTCATGTAGATAAAAGGACAAGGGTGATGACCTAAAGACATGATCGGCAATAGCAAGACATTGTATCTAAGAGATCTACTGTTTCTGTTATTAGTTTTTTGTGCTGCCTGTTCTCAGAAAACAGATCAATCAGAGAAGGTCAGCGTCGTGGTGAGTATCCTGCCTTTGGCAGAGTTTGTTGAGAGGATCGGCGGAGACAAGATTGCCGTCTCAGTGATGGTGCCTTCAGGTGCATCACCACATAGCTACGAACCGACACCAAGCCAATTGGTTGAGGTGAGTAAGGCACAAATGTATGTCAAGGTTGGTTCGCCTATCGAGTTTGAACTCGCGTGGCTCGATAAAATACTCGCAATGAATAGAGAAATAGCTGTCACCGATGCCTCGTCTGGTATATCGCTGAGAGGAATGAGTCTTCGGGATAAAGAGTTCGACCCGCATGTATGGCTTTCACCAAAAAATGCCGTAGTCATGGCTAAGAATATCTACAATGGTCTCATCTCAGTTGACCCTGATAATCGTCGATACTACAAACAGAACAAAGAGATATATATTAATGAGCTCGATAGTCTTGATCATCTCATCAGACAGCTATTAAGAGACAAGAAAGAGAGAAAATTCATGGTGTACCATCCAGCATGGAGTTATTTTGCAGAAGATTATGAGCTTGTACAAATTCCCATTGAGGTAGAAGGCAAAGAGCCCACAGCAAAGGATATTCAAAGAATCATAGAACAGGCGAGAACCTATGCTATAAAGGTCATTTTTGTCTCACCCCAATTCAACGCCAAGAGCGCAGAGGTAATCGCCCGAGAAATAAAAGGTCGTGTTGTTATGATTGATCCCTTGGCAAGAGACTATAGCGCGACCATTGGAAAAGTCGCTGAGGTATTATCAGAGACAATGGAGTGAGCATGGGAAGCAATGACATAATAGAAATAGATCATGTATATTTCTCTTATGATGGGTTGCCTGTACTACAAGATGTCAATATTACTATAAAAGAAAGGGATTTTTTGGCGATTATTGGACCAAATGGTGGCGGTAAGACAACCATTCTGAGGCTTATTCTTGGCCTGCTCGAACCGGATAAGGGTACTATTCGAGTGTTTGGAAGAACACCAAAACAGGCGCGGAGATTGATCGGCTATCTGCCACAGCAATTCACCTTTGATTTTGATTTTCCCATAAGTGTCATGGAAATTGTGCTCATGGGTCGGTTAGGAAAAAGAGGGGTGGGAAAGAAGTATACTCATGAAGATATTAAGATATGCCTACAAGCCTTAGAAAAGGTTGGTATGCAGAGCTTTAAAGAGAGGGAGATTGGTAATTTGTCCGGAGGTCAAAGACAGCGAGTCCTTATTGCGCGAGCATTGACGAGCGAACCACGGCTGCTTCTCTTAGACGAGCCTGTATCAAGTGTTGATACGCAATGGCAGCAATCCTTCTATGAATTATTGCATGACCTCAATAAAGAAATAGCTATTGTATTAGTTACTCATGATGTTAGTGTCATTTCAACCTATATTGATAAAATTGCATGTCTCAATAGAAGATTGTATTATCATGGTTCAAAAGAGGAGGGCATACGCAAGATATCAGAATTGTATGAATGCCCTGTACACTTAATAACGCATGGGCCATCGCAATATTCACCTGAGGAGCGCATTGATGATTGAGGCTTTGCAGTATGAATTTATGAGAAACGCACTTGTAGCGGCTGTATTGGTCAGCATTGCGTGTGGTATTGTAGGCACGTTTATTGTCATAAAAAGAATTGTGTTTATAAGCGGCGGCATAACCCATGCAGCATTTGGAGGCATAGGTCTGGGCTATCTGCTTGGTATCAATCCTGTATTAACTGCAATACCCTTTAGTCTCGTATCTGCACTCGGCATTGGGGTCGTCAGTAAGAGAACAAAAATCAGCGAAGACGCCGCTATCGGAATATTGTGGACAGTAGGTATGGCACTCGGCATTCTCTTTGTTGGTCTTTCGCCCGGTTATGCGCCCGATCTCTTCAGCTATCTCTTTGGTTCGATCCTCACAGTCCCTTTTACGGACATCATTATTATGCTCATCCTTGATCTAATAATCATAGCCACAGTCCTCTTGTTGTACAAAGAACTTCAGGCATTATCATTTGATGAAGAATTCTCAGAGATTGCCGGCGTACCAACACAGACTCTGTATCTTGTCTTACTCTGTCTTGTTGCCCTTAGTATCATTGTACTCATCAGGGTTGTTGGTATTGTCCTTGTCATTGCACTCCTCACTATCCCCACGACCATAGTCAAGCAATTTACTCACAAATTGAGAAGTCTAATATTGTATTCTGCGATATGCGCGGTTATCTTGACTGTAGCAGGATTGTGGTTTTCGTATCTTTTTGATCTACCATCAGGCGCTACAATTGTACTCCTTTTGGCATCTGTTTTTCTTATCAGTGCATTAATAAAGCGCCTCTGACTATGACGTGACTCCCGAGAGCGTGACTACCCAACTCTCAGGCAACCCCTCCACGTCTATTGGAAGTTTGTTTTCCGAAGCATGTATTCTCACAATGAATCTAGCCTCTCAAGCCCAACCAATCGCCTTTCTTTTGACGTAGACTATCACTGGAAACTCTGAAGATCATCCTATTGATATTCAAAGATTGACATACCCTTCGAAACTGATATAATAGCGAAAGGATTCATTATGAAATGTATAGGAATTTCTGGAGTTGAATGCACCCTTAGCGGCAAAGTAAGCTACAAGATCATAAAATGTTGATTAATTAAAGAGGGGAAATGGCCAAATGTAAATACTGTGGGCGATCAGGCTTTTTCTTATCAGTGAATCAATATGGGCTCTGTAATAATTGCGCTAGTGCTATTTCAATAGAAGTGAATTCAAAGCTTCGAGTAATACAGGATTCAATCAATTTGGTAAAAGGATCCGAAAAACTTGATACGCGCCTATCTCGTTGTGATTTAGTAATAAAGCTCGCTTCAGAAATAGCCAACAAATATGAATCAAAGGGCATTACGGTTATGGATCCTCCGGCCAAAGAGCTTTTGAAGTTATACAAAGAAGGGCGTGATGAAATCATAAAAGACACGATAAAGAGTATCAAAAAGCCTCAGCCAAAGTTGAAGTGAGCACTACCCTTCAAACAAAAATTAATCCATTATCCAAGGTGCTATTTAAGGTCCAGGATTATAAAAACAAAACTTTAAAACCCAATATTCTGGACCCTTTAGAACAAAAAATCACTCAAGAAATACATAAGATACAGGTTAATTCATTTATCAATGAAGCAAAAAAGGCAGAATTTAAGGGAAATATCAAAAAAGCACTCGATAAGTACTATGAGGCCCTCTATTTCCTAAAAACCGACAAAATAGATGACGCTAAACAACAGGAGACAATTCTCGCTATTGAGAATGGTAAGTACAATCCTTCATTAGAACTGGCATTCAAAATGGCACTCTACTTCGAGACAACCATAGAGAAAATCTTTCATTATAAAGAGAAGCGCGGTTAAGGGG
>Ga0209636_10000875_pt1 | contig 29862 bp, 17 predicted proteins | sample DeeMarSWOR152_54_FD_187464 | JGI IMG/M metagenome (GOLD analysis project Ga0209636, IMG submission 187464) | Marine sediment microbial communities from White Oak River estuary, North Carolina - WOR-1-52-54 (SPAdes) (version 2) | ecosystem: Environmental > Aquatic > Marine > Intertidal zone >...
TTGCACTACACCCGATGAAGTTATGCTCTTCCGCAAACGCAAGTAACCACTAAAAAATATTTTGCGGTGGGCCGGGAGAATTGGAAAGTGGGCCGGGAGAGATTTGAACCTTGACGTCTCTGGAGATATCCCCCGCAAACCCCCATTTTTTATGGTTTTATACACAGCGCAGCTTGATCAGTGGAGCTGGGGCAGGATAGGTTTCGCTAAATACCGAAAGTTTCGTTAAATACCGAAACTTTTTTATCCACATCTAAACCGCTTTATTATTAGTGGAACGTTAAGTGTGGTAAACAATGAAATTGACTTCGCCCAAAGCTTATGAAATAGTCAAATTTCTATTACGCCATAAGAAAACAAAACAATTAGACATATCACGTAATACGAAAGTTGCTTTGGGATGGACAAACGATGTTATCAACTTCTTGTATGATCGTGGAATAGTATCCAAAAGCAGGGGGCAATATGAACTCGAGGATCCAGTTCAACTTTTAGAAGCTATTGCCTTCGAGCGTCCAATAAGGAAACTTGTGGAATCCTCTTTTCGATTGGAAGTATTGTCAATCGCGAAAGGAGAAGAGCTACTAAAGAAGGTTTGTGAAGAACGCGAAACTGAGTACGGTTTGACAGTGTTTAGTGGTTTAAAGAGGTTTTTTGAGTATTATATTGCCTTCCCCGAAATTCATGCTTACGTATCGAGTGAACAAATAAAGAACTATATTTCACCTGGTCAAGGCCCGATAACGTTGAGTCTTTTACACTTAGACAAGTCGAATATTCTCAAAGAAACAACCCGAATTGAAGGGTTTTCGGTGTGTTCACCAGTTCAAGTTGCTATTGATCTTTTTTGTAGTGGTGTTGGAAGAGACGCTGCAATCAAGTTCTTGGAGAGAATATCCAGTGACAAGCTTTGAAATCCTAGCTGAGGAATCATACAAAGAGTTGCTTGCTATTCTAGAGTGGTTTTCTCACTTCAGTCTTATTCCTGTGCTAATTGGCGGTTGGGCCATCTTTATCTACAATTCGTATTTCGGTTCCGTCGAACATTGACCTCGTAGGACCAAGTATGGGAGGGAATTTCTTGAATGCCGTTGAGAGATACGAGAGAACCATGGTTACGAAGAGGTTAGATCTGCAGGTTTAGGAATCGAGGTTGCTTACAGGAAATCCATCACTAAGGAAAACAAGGTCCACGGATATGTTGAAATAGATGTTTGCACTTATGAAGCTGATACAGGGAGCTTCCACGAAGCATCCAAAATTAAGTTGCCCTATGCGTTATGTGCCAACGAGAAGCATGTGCAAACGGTAGAGTTCAAGGCGGGCGCGACTGTTTATGTGCCCAGTAAATCCCTGCTATTTTTGTATAAACTGAAAGCCTTTAGGGATAGATCCTTTGACTTGAGAAAAAGAGGTGCTAGTATTAATAGGGAGAGGCGGGAATGGATGCGGACAAAAGTGGATAAAGATGGTGCTGATCTAATAGCACTTTTGGATCCCAAGCCACAGCGGTGCTTGATGCATGCATGAAATCTCCCTATTGAACTGAGTCATTTTTCCGCGTAAAAAATTCCATAAGTGAATATTTTCTTTATGATGCCATAATACTGGTTTATTCCTGCAAGGATGTGTCTAGTAAGCATTTTGGGTGTGATTTTGAAGCTCTCTAGGATTTTAACAAGTGGTAGGTGGAACTTACACAGGTAATACAACCTTTTTGAAGAGGGCATGATTTTTTCAGTTACATCGAAAAATCTTGTGCCTTTGAATTTTGATTCTCTTAGGGCTTTTTTGAATTTCGCTATTTCTGCGAGATTGGGAACTTTTACACCATTGCAAAATTTTTCTACTATTTTCTGTTCTTCTTCCGTTAGTACCTCTTTCTTAATAAATCCGTCGGCAACAATTAATCGTCCATTCTTTCTAAGGATCCTCCATGCTTCAGAAGTGAAGTCGCTTTTGTTTTCTGCATAGCATACGCTCTCAATTGCCCAAACAACATCAAAGGATTCATATTCAAACTTGGTGTCAAGAAAATCTCTAACGTAGAATTTGATTAAATGGTCAACATGGTTCTCCTTTGCAAAGTTATTAGCTAAATCTATCTGTTTTTGAGAAAGTGATATTCCAATTACTTCCGTTTCAAAGTTTCTAGCAAGCCAAATCGAACTTCCACCAACGCCGCAACCCGCATCTAAAATGAGGTCAGTTGGTTTTATTTTGGCTATGTTGGCAAGTGCCCTATTCATGTTCAAAAGCGCGTCACTATGTTTTTTAGTTTTTGAATCCCAATACCCATAATGCATAGCTAAATCATGAGGGGTATACCAAAGCATCTTGAAGTATTTTTGATGATAATCGTAATATTGAATTATTTTTTGATTTGATTTCATACTGCTTCTTGCCTGCTCCTTGACTATGCTCTTTTAGTCTCTAAAAGATTACTCTGCGCGCGCTATACGGATATTTATTATCTTGCTACCCTCCGTTTTACAGTAACAACGAAAGCCACAACTTTCTCTATGAATGCATGCATGCGTTAAGCGAATAGGCAATCCGCTTTTTGCAGCTAAGAATTGGGGCCAGCAACAGATCCACAGCAGAGGTACCTGGTTGGATGCGGCTGTTCTTAAAAGTGCAAAAAAGCCGTTGTTTGTTGCTGTCGTTGAAATGATTTATAAACTGTAGATAGAATATTTAAATTGCTGAAAATATTGAGTGACATTCTAGTTGAAGCACAAATACTCGTCTGAAAAAGATGCTTTTAAACATTATTTCTCAGGAACAAAAAGGCAAGTTGAATCTGAACTAGCGAGGTTGATTTCGAATCTTTCTGAGCTAAATCTTCATCCTCAAATCGAGTATGCAGTTATGTCTAAGGGCAAGCGATTGCGTCCAATACTTGTTATTCTGTCAGCTCAAAGCATAGGCAGAAATCGAGATGATTTTATGTCTCTTGCATTAGCCTTTGAGTTAGTGCACACTGCCACCTTGATTCACGACGATATTGTTGACCAAGATGAAATACGCCGAGGAAAACCGACATTGCACAAAAAATGGTCTTTGAAAGACGCTATTTTGGCTGGCGACGCCTTGATTGCTCTGTCCATCAACCTTGCATCAAAATATGGCGAAACCATAATCAAGACTGTCGCGAAATGCGCACTCGAACTTTGTGAAGGTGAACACATGGACATAAATCCATCTTTGAAGACAGCGACTGAAGAGTCATACTTCAAGATGATAGAGAGAAAAACCGCTTCAATTTTCAGGGATGCAGCCTACTGTGGGGCCTTGGTTGGAGGAGGTACAACTTCTGAGGCGCTTTCACTTTCAAAATATGGAGAAAATTTGGGGATTGCCTATCAACTCAGGGACGACCTTCTTGATCTAAAATCCTCTATAGAGTCTATCCCAAAACTGAAAACTCGACGTATATCTCTTCCCCTAATCCACTTATATGAAAAAAGCGATTTGAAGAGAAGAGCGCAATTAGAAAACGACCTGTTTGGAGAGGAGCAAAACTGCAGCCCTGTTGTCGCCAAAAGGGTTGGAAGAATGCTTCTAGAATCTGGCTCCGTTGCTTATTGTAAAAGAAGATTAGCCGAGTATGCTCAGAAATCGTTTGATAGTTTAAAACCTCTTAAGGAGAATGCCTATAAATCATATCTCATTCAAATGATGGATTTCTTAGATTTGTAGAGAGAGATTAGGTTGAAGCCCTTGAGCAATTCAAAGAGTTTCCCACCCAAAGTGGTTGTTTGGATAAAGGAGCTGAGAGCTCCATTCTTCATTGCTATTATAGTCCCCGCATTACTTGGAACCACTATCGCATGGTATGAAGCCGGTGTTTTCAATATAACACGTTTTATGCTAGCGTTAATAGCGGCGTTATGTCTCGACGCTGGAACAAACATGATCAATGATTATTTTGATTATAAAAGTGGATGCGATTTACATCCTCAATACCAAGAGTTTTCAGCTCCATTCTTTGGTGGAAGTAGGCTACTCCCAGAGGGAATACTCGAACCGCGAGATGTCTTTGTTGCTGCATTACTTTCATTTGGACTTGGAGGCACCATTGGCGTTTTTCTTGCTCTTGAGACCGGATGGATTGTTATTTCACTGGGCGTTATTGGTGCTCTTTCGGGTTACTTTTATACAAAACTCGCATCACGAGGTGTAGGAGAATTTTTCGTGTTTCTCAACGAAGGCCCACTCATAGTAATAGGAAGTTATTATGTTCAGGTTCAAACATTTACAGTTGAGCCAATAATAGCCTCAATTCCAATAGGGCTGCTTATAGCTGGCGTACTATGGATTAATGAAGTCCCTGATTACGTAGCTGATAGAGCTGTGGGAAAAAGCACGCTTGTGGTTAGGCTTGGAAAGAAAAGAGCAGTTGACGGATATACAATACTCATGATAGCCCCATATGCCTTTATAGCCTTAGGAGTTGTGTTAAGGTTGATGCCACCCTGCTCATTTATTGCTCTTGCAACTCTTCCGATGGCTCTAAAGGCGATAAAAGTCGCTAGGGAACATTATGAAGAAACTTCAAAACTGGTCTCGGCGAGCGTCGCCACAATCCTGGTACATTTGCTTACTGGCTTATTGCTTATTTCGGGATACGCTCTCACCATTTTCCTAGATTTATGAAGGAATCATTTGCATGCATGCATTTGCAGTGCCAAATTTAATCAATTGCTTAATCCCATGCGCGCGCATCATCTTCGTATTTTTTGATACACTATTTTGTAATCTCATTGTTCCCAGTCCTCCAGATTAGGGCATCTATGAAGGTGTTCGACTGTCGAACACGAATAACCTATGCAATTGATCTCTTTGACAGCCGGGTTCTGGCGGGATGCAAATGAATGCATGCGCCGATTCCGAAAATTGCTGAGATTCAAAAGAATATCTAATGTTTCTTAGTATGTTTTCTTCTGTAGATTGTGGCTGCTAGTAGTGTTGCTATCATTGATAGGGCATGGATAAGGAAGTATGGAAACTCTGGGATTATGTCCACTTTGTGTGTTGAATGTTCGTAAGCGAAGTAGATCCACATATTAGTGCTATTTTCATGTACTGTGCCGTTAAAGTGGAGAACATTCGTCAGTCCATCGTTAATTATGACCGTGTACGGGGGAGAAATCAAATCTTTTGGAATGCACACTCTACAGAAGCCAAATGTTTGAGTGGCAGTCGTGTTGGAGACATACATCAAAATCGTGCTGCTGGACTCGAAATACTCAAAACTTTCTATTGTAGAGTTAGAGATAACGTTTATGTGATAGCTAGGAGAAGGTTTTAGACTGTGGAACACCCCCATCAAAGGATAGTGGTCTATGTTGTTTTCGTCAATTTGGTACGACGCGTCACCGATTCCATCATTATTCCCATCAAAACCGCCATACTTGCTCCAGTAGTTCCCTTCAAAACCATTATCCCAGATGTTTATAGAATCATCGATGTAGACTTGGTCTGTGTTGTTTATGAAGTTATTATGGTAAATAGAGTTGTTTGAGGAAGAATAAAGTTGGATACCTCTAGAGTTGTTCCTTAAGTTATTTCCACTTATGCTGTAATAGCTTAGAAAACAATTATAGAGCGTTATGCCGGAATGATTTGCTGTTATGTTGTTTTCACTTATGCTGTTGTTTGAAGAACGATAGAAGTGGATGCCACTGCTGGTGTGTGCTGTGATGTCGTTACCGTAGATATTTGTGTTGTTGCTAAATTCGGCGCTGATGCCAGAATAGAAGTTTGCTGATATGTTGTTTCTGGAGATTGTGTTTTGTAAAGAGTTGGAGAGGGAGATGCCATACTGATTGTTCGTTATGTTGTTTCCAGAAATGGTGTTGTTACATGAAGAATCGAGCCTGATGCCCGTTGAGAAGTCTTTGATGCTTGCGTTTTTGATTGTCACATTGCTTATACTGAGTAAGAATATTCCTATGGACCCAGAGGCTCCTGTGCCTTGTAGGCTGTAGCCTACGCGGGCGCGCCCGTCAACCACAATGTTGTCTCTCTCAACTACAATCGGAACATAAATATTGTCAGTAAAAGCGTAGGCGACATTGTCAGTGGTCGAAATAGGCGCGTCTGTAGGGTCAACACTCCCATCAGCCCTAATGAAAATGGCTGGTGGAAAGCCTTCCAGTGCCAGTGTAATCTCCTCATTTCCTGACATTTTCACTGTTGTGTTGGCTGAGTAAGATAGGTAGGTTGCTTCAACCGTATAGTTTCCAACAGGATACTCTCCAGTGGCATTAACCATCTTTTCCATCAAAGTCAACCTTGCCCAACCATTCGCATCCGTTGGCATGCTTGCTACTGTTGCGTTTGCGTAGGCGGCAGTGACGTTCGCACAAGGAACATCTTGGTCAATAGAGTCCACCACGTGAACGCCCAAATACCAGTAAACGTAAACTCTTGCTGACTGTTCGATACCTCTGTAAGAGTACGTGGAGTTGCACACGTTGACGGTTGAAGAACCAACCGCGTACAAATACCTGAGTTTTGAGTTGCGTACAGTGGCATTTGATGATCCCAAGAAGAAAAGACTCCAGCCCAGAATCTGAGTATCCAGTAGAGTGATGTTGGGGGCGAAGCCCTCCGCAGCTTCAACCACTGAACAATCCTGCAAAGAATTCCATGATTGAAAGAGACCTGGGTTAAGTCCAGTGACTGAACAATTCACAGACTTAAGCTGAGGAAGTAGATTATAGGTGATATTGGAGTTAGAGATGTTGATGGTGGGCCGCCCCCAAGTATCGACGTATTTGGTCGTGCAGTGTGATGCACTGACAGTGGAATAGTCGCTACCGCGCAATGTTGCAGTGATCGTGGAGTTTGCGACAGTAAGAACTGAATGCTCATACGCCCAAAGATTAACAACCGTAGAATCAAGGACATCGACTGTGGAGTAATCAAAGGCTTCTAAATAACACTTGAGAGTGGTTATTTCACGGATTATTGCGGAACTGTTATCATGGAAAACGACTGCAAACAGAAATTTTGAAGTTAATGTTGAGTTTAGAGCTTGCAAACGCGGGTTTCCATTAGCAGGGTTCCGAAAATCCATTTTGTATTCATAGTTTTTAGTTTGTGTGAAGTTTATTATGGCGTTTTTCAGAATCAACGTTGCGTTCTCCTCCACGATTATGCTCCCGTTAATGTCAAACCTCTTGTTCTCAATGGTAGTCACATTATTACCCGCAAGAATAAGGTCTCCTTGGTGTATTGAGGAAGAAGCTTTGACAGCTTGAATATTTCCGTTCTGCACAAATGTAAGACCTATCAGCAAAGAAAAAACGAGGACAACAAATACAATTCTTCTCATAACACATCATTTGAGATATCATCTGTTTCAGTTTTTATGACTTGTGGAAGAAATTAAATGCATTCTACTGGTTTCTGATTGTTCGTTTAAGGTGTGTGCATGCTTCCAGCAACAGTGACAACTTGTGGACGCCATCTCTCTCCTGGTTCTTGATGATACACTGTTGACATTTCGTAAGGACGCATAAAAAAGGGGTATCGAAAGCGGTGATGCCGCCTATAGGAAAGCATTGTTTCCTACGGCTCCGTCGCCGCCGTTGGGTATGGGTTCTATGTGTCCTACGCGGTCACCGTTGTCATCGTAGTGGGGGCTCTCATCTCGGCTGTCTTGTTGGCTCGCATAGTTGAAAGCTTCCACCATAGAGATCATCCAACTGTAGTTAACATCTGCGTCCCCATACCCATCCCCATCTTCATCTACAAAGTCGACGGCTCTCATGAAGTGATATGAGAACTCGTTGTATTCGCCTTCTGTGTCCGCAGAATATGAACTCTGTTCTTCGGTGCAGGCGGTCAATATGGTCCTGTTTGGTCCGCTGAGATCGTGGATGAAACCGCCACTGAAACACTGCTCCATGAAAATCATCACTTTTTCGTAATTTAAGTCGTCAAGCATTCTGGCTAGGGTGTCGTCGGAAAGCACTTCATAATAATAGAGACAAAGTACCTCATCGATTTTCACTGTATCATCTGTGTCGCCATCGCGGTTGAGGTCCCCATAAGTGGCCTCGGCGTAGCCCGCTTCAGGCTCGTCTCCATCCAAGTCTACTAAACCACTCACGCGAGCGCGCTCTGGATTGAACCCACCGCCATGGTTGTTCGTGTAAATAAAGAGTTGGTCATTAGAGGTCATTTTTGTCTCCAGATCATCAAAAACGGCTGTTACGTTGGCTATTGTCGCTGAGTAGTTCACTGGCATGTCCGTGTCCTCGCCGACCCCATCTTTGTATATGACATAAATGTGGTCAAGCCTGTAATTATATCGGTTAACGAGAATTGAGTACATGTACTTCATGTCGTTCCAATACCTTAGATGGGCAATAGCCGGTCTTTTGCCGCCACTTATCAGCACGGCATATTTGGTTGGAACGTCAATGACAGGCCCTGTAATCACTATATCTATCAGCCTTTCTATCCGAGGCGAAAGCGGTAATTGGATTACTCTGTGCAGAATGTATCGGAGCGAAATCTCTGACATATACAGAGCTGTTCCTTTGATATGGACCATTGCCCCTGCGTTGTTCGTGAGATTCTCAGGGATATCACCCGTCAAATCCAAGAGCCTATCTTCGGGAATCGGGGTGTTTATTTCTAAATAGTCGGGACTGGACACTAGGATTGGAGTCTTGTTCGCGACATAGAAAAAGAAGCCTTCAACAGTAACATTCTTTCCAATGAATTTGGTTCCTTCAGGGCTCTTCAGTTCAGCAATCGATATGGGATAACTTTCTACCAAAGAATCATATTTATCCAAAAGTTCACCATATGTCTCGTCTAACGAATCGTAATCATCCAAGAGTTCGTCGTAGCTTGCTTCCAAAGAACTGTGGTCCTCCCTCAATTGCGTAAATTGGTAGTATTGAAGTACGTTTAGCCCTCCAAGTATGATCACTACTATCGCTAATGCCGCAACAATGGTTTTGCTCACTCGTTCACCCTCCAATTTTCAAAACTTATTTTTTTGGGTTCCTATTATTTAAAATTATATATTTTTCCACGCCTTCATATATATGGGATCCGCGACTATAGAAAATTTTATAAAATCTTGGATTGCGTAAGTATAAAGAGAAGCGCGTACATTCAGAAGTGGAATTTAAGATTTGTTTTGGAGTGTGGATATTGTCGCTCTCTCCTGCTTCACGCAAGATTATGGCGTGCATTATTTCCACAATGATAGTTTCCTCCGTCGCCTTGACTCAGGTGCGAGCCAGTAGCCCGCAACAGAAGATTTTGATACTTTATGATGCAAGAGAACAAGAGATCTCGAACGCTGTAAACACGATCTTCCACTCGTTAGTAGAACATCGCATCTCCACAGAAGTTGTAGGAATTGAATCCTTTTCGGTTTTAGAGAAGTCTCTGGCTCGCGGAGATTTGTGGGTGGCAATCTATGTTTTTCAGAGTAATCTGAGGGGCATACACATTCTGGGTAGGATGACACCATGGAAAGACGTTGCGAATCTAGTGGAAGCCCGCAGAGATGTTCATCACATCTTTGGCATCGGCAACGCCAAGTTACTCTTTGATTATCTCAACGATTCAGAGAAGGTGTACGTAGAAGGGAGTGATGTAGTCGATCTGCGCCTCACCGTTGTGTATACATTAGGGACAGTGGCCGACATCTTAAAAGGGGAGAATAGTCCCGAAAGAGTTGAGATGGGAGAAGAGCTCAGAAAATATGTGGCACAAGATTTTGTAGAGAACATCAACGAGATTTTTTCAAAAACCGTTGTGCCAGTGTCGTTCACGGGTGAACAATCACCCATGGTGTTGGATGACCCTCGGCTTACAGAATCCTACGTGGAGGAACTGCCACAATCCGACGCTCAGGGCAACGTGCTGCAGCCGATTGTCAAGCTTGGCTCTAGTTCTAATGATGACTATATTTCTTTCAGGGAGGTCCCCCCAAAGTCTGGGATTACAGGAGCCATTGGATGGGTTTTGGATACTCTTCTTGATGTGATAGTTGCCCAAGGATTCGGCGGATTGGAGATCCATACGGATGCTGCTCAGGAAATCAACGACTACATAATGCGTGTGGTGAATGACGTATGTACGGAAATTGCGGATTGGTTTAATGAAACTTCAGGTGTTCAAGTTGTTGGCTACGAGTTCAGTGATGCTATATCATCTCTGCTTCCACGCCAACTCTTCGATTTCCAGAGCTACGTAGACTCATTGATAGAGAATGCCTTCTACGATGTTTATGAGTGGTTTGGTGGGTGGATGGAACAGGTTTTAGAAACACCTGTGCAGACGAAGCTCAGAGGGTTGACTCCAGTTTTCTTGTTTAGGGTGGGAACGCCTCTAAACGTTGGCACTAAATGTGCTAGATTTGGGATAGTGCTTAGGATCAAATTAGCTCCTTCCTTTGAGGTTGATAGGCCTTTCTTCACTGCATTCATGGATGAGGCAGTCTTTGGAGATTTGAATCTCACAGAGATCGCGGAGATGGCAACGGCCTTTTCAGAAGTTCAAGCTTTCATCGACATAATCCCGCTACTTGATGTTGATGTGGCAATCTGTGCCTTCCTTCCCACAGGAAACAGTTGGGCCAAAGGTCTTTTGGAACGGTTCACCATAGATTTCTTCGGCTCGGCTCACTTCCAATTCGCATTTCTTCCAATCGACCCCTCCGGCACACCACGTGCTTTTGTTGAAGTGCGCGAATGGGCGTTTCGTTTTGAGCTTGATGCATCGTATACTATTTCGGTCTGGGACTTTCTGTTAGCAGGAGCAACCGGACTTCTCGGCTTTATTTTGGACTTGGTAGAGGAACTGCTTGATTCTACTTTAACACTCACATTGTCGGTTATTTTCGAAATCTCACGGACCTTTACGGCCCCAGGTCTACCCGCTCGATCTAATCTTCTCTTCCAGATTGTTGTGGGGGCGACTCTTGACATTCGGGCTCTAATTGCGTTTTTCAGAGGCACTTTTCAGGTCGGGTTCGGGTTTGAGCAAACCTCTGGACCAGCTGACACGCATGCGCTATATACTTCACTCAAGGCATACGTGACAATTTTTGCTTCCCTCTATTTCGGCATTGATCTGTGGTTCACTTCCATCGACAAGGATTACCTATGGTCAGACACTTGGGACATATACACAGACGAAGGGACAGAAGAGTATGGTAGGCAGGCGGCAGACCTTACAGATCGCGATAGAGACGGATTGCCAGATGAGTTTGAAGCTAGAATGAACATAATCTACGGGTTCACCTACCTTAATCCTTTATTGAATGACACGGACGGGGATGGGTTGAACGACAAGCTTGAGATCGAAATCCAAACGTTGCCTAACATATCAGACACCGACAACGATAGTTTATCAGATGGAGAGGAGTACCTTATTTACGACACAGATCCAAGAATTAAAGACACAGAACGTGATGGCGTTGAAGACGGGGCTGAAGTAAACAAGTATGGTACGAACCCAAAAAGAAGCGATACAGACGAAGACCTACTCTCAGACTGGTTTGAAATCAATTTTTCCTACAACATGACTGAGGCACAGGTACTCGGAGTCACTCCCACCGTGTCGGAGGTGTGGATCGGAGGGGAACCCTTCGAGAACAAGACGGATCCTCTAAACCCTGACACAGATGGAGACGGCTTATTAGACGGCGAAGAAGGTCAGAGTGGATTCTTCTGGGGAAACGAAACCATAAATCAGAACAGTAGCATCGGGCTGCTCAGGAATAAAGGATACACTCATCCCCTAGACAGTGACACCGATGACGATTCATACGAACTGTGGTCGAGCAATGGGACGATTACGCCTAGAAGGCTGTTTTATCGCGACATGATGGATGGGGTGGAAGTTCACGGTCAAAGTGTAACTTTCATAGACGACAATGGAAATCCCTATGTCGAAGAGGTTTTCACGAATCCTTGCATCGCTGACACGGATAACGACACGGGACCCAGAAGATTCCTTTTTGGAGATGGTTTAGAGTTGAGCCTTACTCCTCCATCAGACCCAACTGACGCAGATAGTGACAACGACGGGTTAATTGATGGTCTTGAGGGTGTTGGACCAGGCCTGACTGGTACAAACAGGGGCAACCCTGACACCGACAATGATGGGCTTAATGACTTATTGGACGTTCAGTTGCCCACGAATCCGTTAGATCCGGATACAGACGGGGACACGGTTACTGATGGCGAAGAAGTGCTCAAATACAAAACGGACCCCGTGAAAAACGACACCGATCATGACGGTTTGACGGATGGTGAGGAACTGTTCTTCTTCTACTCCAATCCTCTAGTTAGAGACTCAGATCTCGACGGGCTGTCTGATGGTGAAGAAGTTGTGCGGTATAGGGTCGATCCAAAGAAATGGGACACGGACGAAGATGGTTTGAATGATGGTTTTGAAGTTTTCACGGCAAGAACTGATCCAAGGGAGTGGGACAGTGACGGCGACGGCTTAGGCGACGGCGAAGAACTCAACGTCTATCATACCAATCCTTTGGATTGGGACACGGACCACGACTCGGTTGCGTTGCCAGATGAGACGGGGAACATGACCTTGCCGTGGGGCGACGGAGATGAAGTCACATATGGAACAGACCCCACCTTGGGTGACACTGATGCGGACGGGTTGACAGACGCTCAGGAACTCTATTTGGCAGAGGGATCCGTAAGTTTTGATCCAATCCTCCTGAACCCGTTGAGCAATGATACGGATAATGACGGGCTTCTAGACGGAGAAGAACTAGTTCTAGTGAACGTGACCACCATTACATATCCATTTACTGGATTGACCAGGTGGCTGCGTTACGGATCATGTCCCGTAAGAAACGACACAGACAGCGACGGCCTCCTGGACGGCGAAGAACTCGAGTACCTATGCGACCCCACAGACGTAGACACTGATGGCGACGGCCTCAACGATTACGCGGAGGTTTATGTCTCTTGCACAAACCCAGTAAACAACGACACAGATGGCGATGAGCTGTTAGACAGCTTGGAAGTGACAGATGCAGCTCCCAATGAGGCCCAGTGGTCGATGTTCCCAACTCTCGCGAACAATAGCGATACTGACGGAGATCTATTACCAGACGGTTTAGAAATCTACCGCAAGACAGACCCATTGGATCCTGATACGGATGGCGACGGAATCCAAGACGGACATGAATTTGACACCGACGGAGATGGCTTGACCGACGGAGAGGAGTTCTACGTCTATAGGACGTACTATGTTCCCTTGCCCATTAGAAATGGAACATGGATCGGGTCGCCGGGTGGTTTCAACAATCCCGATTCAGATGGGGATGGGCTACGTGACGGAGACGAGGTCAAAATCTATGGTTCAGATCCAACGAAGGTAGACACGGATGGTGACGGTGTTTCGGACGGAGAGGAAGTGTCTATGGGAGGAAATCCGACTGATCCCTTAGTAACTCTTGCACCTAGATGGGATTTGGTGGTTATGGGAGTAGTTATAGCGCTCGTAGTGGGTGCCATAGCTGGATCCATCATCATATTTGCTGTTTTGCGAAAAAAGAAGGGGGGGAGTGAGAAGTGATAAATATGAAGAAACCGGTGTTTGCATTCGTCTTAATCTTGGTCATGGCGCTTTCCTTTCTCTTTCCATTAACATCAAGACTTGAAGCAGTTGGCGCCGCGGAGCCAGACACCCTACTTGAAAGTGGGGATTTTAGTTTTGATAACCCTTCTCTAGATCAGGGAGGGGTAGGTGATAATGTTTTGAGTACCCCTCTCTCCTTAGATGAAGGGACCCGGAACATTGCAAATGATTACCAATTGGTTTGGGAACCGAACAATGTTCAAGGGTCAATTCATTGCGTGGCCGTTTCGGATGACAAAAGGTGGATAGCAGTGGGAGGGGGATATCTTTGCGACAACGAAGTGCACCTTTATATTTTACAACCACTAAGTCGAGAATACATTCACGTTTGGGATAGCGGCGACGAGATCATCAGCAGCGATGTTTTGTCAGTTGAGATAGGCGATACTGACAATGACCAGCACCTTGAGATAATTTGTGGAAGTGCAGACGGAAAGATATACGTTTTCGAGCAAACCTATGGCCAATACGGATTCGGCGATTTCAGTTGTGCCTTCCATCTTGTCTGGAGCAGCGACGATGAGATTAGACACCAAGTGTGGTCGGTCAAAGTTGACGATTTGGATTCCGACGGCATTAAAGAAGTAATCGCGGGTTCCTGGGATGGAAAGGTGTACATCTTCGAATACCGAGGTCGATCAGGTGATCCTGCTAGCGAAGAACATCGACATGAATACGTTAAGGTTTGGGACAGTGGGAAAACGATCAGCGGGAGAGTGTACTCCGTTGCAACTGGAAATACCGATTGGGACGAGTTTAAAGAACTCATTGTAGGGAGTTATGACCATCGGGTCTACGTTTTCGAGAATAACCACAGCGAAACCACGGCGTCTCCGTTCTGGCCCCACGCAGACAACTCTTTTGAGAAGGTTTGGGACAGTGGAGACCTTATACTTGGTCCGGTTCAGTCTGTGGCTGTGAGCAACTGGTTGGACGACGAGTTTCTCTATGGAGAGATTGTTGTGTCAAGTTATGACCATGGTGTTTACGTCTTTGACTATGACCCAGCGTCAAAAAGCTACGAGATGAATAAGCTGCTTTGCCCCATTGAACCTTGGCAAACGCAACCTAACGTAACCGAAAACGAAATGGATCCCTATGTAGATGCAAAAGTCAGCATGTTTGATAGAGGAGTAGTCGAGCCAATTAACGATTATTTTCCGTTTAACACAGCGCTGGCTGGACCACCAGGCTATATGGGTGCTGTGACGACTATGCTTGATCCCACGAAGGTTAAAGAGGGCGTCGCTACAGTGGTTTTAGACTTTGGAGAGTACGAAGAAATAACTGGAAACGGGAACAAAGCCTCGGACGTAACCGTTTATCTTCGTCCTGACATCCAAGCCGTTCGGGAGGATTTTGAGTTTTCCGTGTCTAAGGACCTCAAATACTTTTCAACAATTTCCAAAGGAGATGTAACTGCCTCTACAAAGGTTGTTGGTCAGTACGCGAGCAAATACGGAATACTCCAAATAGATATTGACCCAACCCTTGTAGACGAAAAGTGGGAATCTTTCAGGTACATGAAAATTAACGTTAGAAAAAATCCGCATCAGATCGACGCCGTTGAGGGAACACTCTTTCGACCAGTGGCTGACGCATGGACCGTTTCCATCGGGCACCTCGCTCTTAATGTGAGCGATGATAATGGGGAGAAAATCGTTATTGGAACCCGGGATGGAAGAATAATTGTATTCGGTTTTAACACGACAACTGAATCTTATGAACGAGTTTGGGACAGCTTTGAGGAAGACAGATTCTGCCTGGATGCGGGTGTATGGTCAATCATAGACCTCAACATGGAAGGAAAAATGCCGACATGGCGTTTCAACAAAAACCTCGTAGATTTGACAGGAGCATACATCACAGGATATTGTTTCGAGGATTGGGATGGCGACGGAGATCAAGACTTATTTTTAGGAGAGTACGCACTCATTGGCCTCGGCTTTGGCGAAGGTCGAATAAGCTATTATAGAAATGATGGAACTATATTTGATCCATTCTATAATCCTGTCAGCGGGTTTCCAAGCTTAGATGTTACATACTTTGGTTCGATTATTTCGCCAGCTATTTCCAATTTGAATGATGATGGAAATCTTGAGCTCACAGTGAGTATCCAAAACCTTGGGACACGTGACGTTACTTTTGATTATTACGAAAGAAGTGGGAGTTCTTGGATGCTGGATGAGGGATTTTATGATTTTCTTGAGCCGATAGTTGAAGCCAGCGAAGAGCTGCCTAACCCTGTTTTTGAGGACGTGGATAACGATATGGATCTAGATTTAACCATAGCAAACGGTCAATTACACTACTACGAGAATATTGGAAATCCGATGTCTCCGCAGTGGACCTTCCAGAAAGGTTTCTATGACGGCATTAATTTGGCTGTGAACACCATCCAAGATATCTCTCAGGTGTCTTTTTCAGATTTCGACATTGATGGGGATTTGGATGCCACCGTTGGCTTCATGGAAGGCGGCTTTACTTATTTTGTGAACACTGGCACACCAACCACACCCGTCTGGAAAGAACAGATATTCCTCTATGAAACCGACTTCACGTACTCCATCGACGGTCTGTTATCCTACGTACAACCTCATCTCGTAGACCTGAACAACGATTCACTTCCCGACTTGGTTCCGTCTCCTGCACCCGACCCTATTTGGTCGACGAAGTTAGACTACTTTACGGCTTCGCTGGAGCACGACGGTTTTCTTGTGGCGACTTATCCGAAGGTTTCATGGGTGGAGGTGGACAAGAGGGAGGGTTTCCTCGGTTTTGAAGCCCGCATAGCTTGGAGTACCTCAAAACGCTTCGACAACTGGACTTGTTCGGTTTCTATAGGAGACACTGATGAAGATGGCAGGAAAGAAGTCGTCGTTGGATCCTTTGACAACAACATCTACACCTTTGAAAATTTGTTTAACAACACTTACCACCGTGCTTGGAGGTCTCCTGACATAAATCACGTGTACGAACATAAAGCTGGAGACATGGTCCTTTTTTCTAGAGTGGTTTGGGATGATGTCACGGATTTGGTTCTTGGAGACCAGGACTCTGACGGAAAACAGGAGATAATTGCGGCAGCAAATTCTCGAATCTACATATTTGAAAACGTGGGAAACGACAGGTATACTCTGGTTTGGAACAGCAGCGACACTACCGAGAGACCCATTACGGCAGTCAATATAGCAGACGACCTCGACAACGACACCATGAGAGAAATAGTTGTATCCGATGGAAACATGACCTATGTGTTTGAAAATAGCGGAGAAAACGAATATGGCCTTGTATGGAGCTACTTTTCCTCAGACGCAACAATCCAAACCATAGCCACCGGTGATGCAGACGGCGATAATATTGGAGATCTCATAATCGGCGGCGCCAACGATACTCACGGGCTAGTGCTTACCTTGGAAAACGTAGGAGACAACAACTATATGCTAGCTTGGACTGCTGGGGAATCCCAGTTGTGGAACAGCCCCGTCAATTCTATCACTTTAGGAGACCAAGGCAATAACACGAAGATTATTGTGGGTCATAACAACGGGGTAAACATCTATGAGAGTGCGGGAGACAACCAGTATGAAATCCACCAAGTATTGACTGGTTCACCCTCCTATCCCGCAATCAACCTAAGTCTCGTTACAGCTAGCTCTATTACTACATATGAACGGCCAGCGCTTCTACAGTTATCTAACGGAACCTTCTTGATTGTGTATAGAAGCTACACTGCCCAAGGCTACAGACTATTTTCCAGAACCAGTCAAGACGGTGCCTCATGGTCTGAAGCAAGCCGACAAACTGACGACATCGACTACGGTTTCGAGCTACTGTTTGAAGAGCAACCCTCCATAGTTCAAACCAAGGATGGAACTATCTGGATAGCATATAGGGCGAAAATCTTCTCTCTGGATGATGGTAACTCTACAAGGATCTATGTTGTCCATACTACAAAAGATGGGTGGAGCCAACCAGAACTAGTTGCTGACCCAGGATGGGACGATGATCCAACTCGAGATTGGGAATATGCCTTGCCCAGCATATGGATCTGCCATGGGCCTATTATGTTAGGTGGAGAAAGCGTCGGAGTAAACTATCTTAGTTGGGACAGCTATCTCTACGGAAAACGGCGCTTGTTCGCCTTAGATTGGTATTGGGAAACCCCAAGGATCCTGAGTAAAGAAATCGCTCCAGGAAACTTCACGACAACATCTCACATGATGGTCCGTCTCGAAGACAAATCATATGCAGTTGCTTTTGCTGGCGCCGATGCTAGAAGTGCGAAGGAAGACAGTGACATTTGGGTGATGTTGAGTAACAGCGAATCCACAATTTATGGAGATTGGACTGCCCCGGCTCAGATAACGACTTCTCAGTCAATAGAAACCAGCCCATCCATCATCGAATTGGTAGATGGAGTTTTAATGGTTGCCTTCAAGGTGGACCCGGCCGACGACGAAATTCGCGCCTTTGTCAGCACTAATAGAGGAACGAGTTGGGAAAATAAGGGTATACTTGTGGGCGGTGTTGGATCTTTGAACAGTCCCTCGTTGACTCGGCTAGTTGAAGGCGGTTTTGCATATGTTTTTTGCTTTTGGAACGCGCATTGGATAGGCTTTGGTGCTAATTCTTACGTGGGATGGTGGAATCTGAGAATAGGTGAAGTGTATTCCGTTTGTACAGGAGACACAGACAAAGACGCCTTGCCAGAAATCGTAGCAAGCAACAGCAAAAGACTTTCGGTCTTCGAACTAAACTCCGCGACTCAAAGATACGAGGAAACATGGACAAGCCCGGAATTGGGAGAAGAAATAACGGAGATCGCAGTCGGCGACATCAACAACAACGGCTTAACAGAAATAGTGGCAACAGCAAGAGGGGGCAACGTTTACGCTTTCGAATACGTTGACCCAAAGCCCTCCTCAGCTTCCAATGCAGTCGGCAGTGCCGAAACACAGTTTACACCGCCTGTGCAATTTGAACTCATTTCAAATTCTCACAGTGAGAGCTTCATAAATGTGGAGAATAGAGTGAATAGCGAACCCGAGATGGAAGTCCCAGAAGGCTTACCATTGACCACTCAAAGCGTTTCGATGGCTGCTGTTACTCTGATATTAAGCATCCTCGCTCTAATGGCTATCTGTCGCGCGCATGAAAAGGGGAAATGTGGGAACGAGGTGGATGGAAAATGAATAGACCGAAAAGAAGTGTAGTTTGCTTTGTGTTCTTGTTCGAATTGGTTTTAGCCTCGGTGGCACCATTTGCAACACAATTTTCTTCTGCAAGCGCAAGCTCTTCCCCTGAACCGTTCTCATGGTACCACACCTTCAATTTCACCAACTCTGAGTTCTACTTCGGAAAACCCTTGGACCTTGGAGATATTAGAGAGAATCTGAGAAATTATGCGTTTCAACTACTTTACGGGGATATAGAAACGGCATGCAAAGTAAGCATCCTTGACATCCTTTTGCTGAGAACCTTAGAGCCAATAATAGCGTTTATGCCCCTCTTCCCATTTATGGGCCTTTGCATGGGAATGAGCCAAGCAGCAAGAGACTATTATCTGAACCCAGAGCACATTCCTCTTGGCTTAGACGAAGCCTACTATCTTCCGCCACCCAATATGCCCGGAGGAGACGTTACTGAGTCTGCAATAAAGGAGTGGGCGTTGTGGAAAGGCTCGGCAGCAATCTTCAACCCATACAATTTGCTCAATGTACTCAGAATCTATTTCGGACTTACCCCAGGGTTAGGAGGCACCAGCAACGCCCTCGAGTTTCATAGCCTTGCCCAGCTAATGATGAAAGACTCGCCAGTCTATAAGCCTGTGCCGCTGCTACTCGGTCAACCGATTTGGCATACACCCGTAATTGGGCCTTGGGATTTCCACTTTGTCTTGGCTTATAACTACACCCAAAATCCAGATGGCACAAAGACGATATACATCTACGATCCCAACACACTTTTTGGCGAAGATTGGCACAATATTGGAGAAGATTGGATCACCCTGTCATCGGACTTCACTTTTGAAGGCACCCACCTTAATCCCGCGCGCACATCCGGCGGCTATAATTACACTCACTTTATGGCGTATCCAGAGTTTCCAGACTACCCCAGCATTACAGAACTCATCATTGAGATACTGCAACGATATATCGGGATCTCTCTGTTTTCTCCCGTAGAATTGCACATCACAGATCCTATGGGCAGAACCGTTGGACCTGGACCAGATGGAACTCTGCAGTTAGGATTCCCCGCTCTTTATATGCAACATGAAGAAAAGAAAAGTGTTCTAATGCCTTACGCCCCGAATCTTCCATACCAAATTAACCTGACTGGAACAGACACTGGCAACTACACGCTGGAGATCAATAGAGCTGTCAACGGTCAGCTAGTGACTAAAACCATCGAGGGCAACATCACCGCAGGAGAAACTGACACCTACAACCTAGAATTGACGGGTGTCGGAGTGAAACTAAACCCCCAAACAGTCTCTCTCAGCGATCCCACTGGCATTACTGCCGATTCCATGAAACTAGAATGGACCCCCTACACTGATCCAGACTTCGCCCGCTACGAAATCTACCAATCAACTTCTTGGGGCACCCTCGGCACAAACATCCACAACATAACCGACGCCTCAACCACAACCTACACCGCAACTGGACTCCAGCCACAGACCGCCTACCACTACACGACAAGAGTGGTCGACACTGCAAAGGAGTTTGCAGATTCCAACCAAGTCAGCGGCATAACCACCAAAGAGAGGAGGTTTCCAGACTGGTTATATGGCGCTATAATAGCAGTTGCAATTGGAGCAACTATCGTCGTTGTCGTCCTTGTCGTACGAAAGAGGAGATTATGATATGCCGCTCGCGCGCGCATGCAACCGTATTTATTGGTCTTGTTGAAGTGAATAGACTTGAGTGAGAAAAAAGCGTGTAGTTACGTCGCATTAGCCTTGTTACTTGTTTCGACATTGTCCTCAAACATTGTTTTCAAACCAGTTGTGGTTTTTGCGCATTCAGGGGATATCCTTACCGCCTGGGCCGCTGTAGCCCCAACCATCGATGGCGTTCTATCACCAGAAGAGTGGGACGACGCCGATTCAGAAAGTTTCCTCTTGGAATATTCGGATTTTTTGCCAGAAACATCGGCGCACGAAGCAAGGATATACGTTAAGAACAACGAAACATTCCTCTACCTAGCAGTTGTGATCGAGAACGACGACTATGACCCCTACGACTTTGGCAGTTGGCGGTTCGAGAACAACCATGACGGAGTCATTGAGGTAGGCGATGATGGGCTGTCGGTCAGAAGCGACGGCCTTTCAACAGATACATATCGAACGAACGCACAGATCGAAGGTTGGTGGTACTCGGACGCAAATTTCGGTGGGACTAATGACATAGTCGGCGGCGCGACTCACACGAATCCCAACGGCGTGGGAGACTACACCTTCGAGTGTATGCATCCTCTAGATACGACCGACGATGCCCACGATTTTAGTCTTGAGCTTGGAGACACCGTTGGATTCCATTTTCATTATACTGACGGAGGAGCCGAAGGAGGAAGCGACGAATGGCCCGGGGTCTCCGACTACGGTGACATAGTTATTGCCAGCCCCCCGACATACACATTGCATGTAAGCGTTCGAGATGAAAGGGGCAATCCAATAGAAGGAGCTTCAGTCTACCTCGACGGGCAGTTCAAAGGAGAAACCAATGTTGAAGGGGAGCTGGATATACACGGCGTTTCCGAAGGTGTCTATGTGATTCTGGTGGAAAAAGAGGGCTATCTGGACCAGGAGGTGATGATAGAGGTCACATCCAACTTGGTAGTGCCCGTTACGTTACAGCTTATTGCGAGGCTACCTGACCTCACGGTTTCCAGCCTCACCCTTTCAAATCAAAGGCCTCCGGAAGGTGAAGAGGTTGTTGTGTCAGCAGTCATCGCAAATGAAGGTGTCCGTCATGCTGGAGGGTTCTCTGTGTCCTTCAGGGTTGATGCGAACGAGTTTTTCTCTTTTCAAATAGTGAGACTTCAGGCTGGAGAAAGTCGAGTGTTGGAAGCCACTTGGACAGCTGAAGGTGTTGGCATTCGCACAATCTACACTCTTGTGGATTCAAATAATGATGTGGAAGAGTCATATGACGGAAACAACGAGCTAACACAAACCATCGAGGTGATTCCATACTTGCCAGATCTTATTTTGAGGGAGCTAAGCTTCGAACCTTCAGAACCCCGAGTTGGAGAAGAGGTCCATTTTTCTATGGCAATAGAAAACATTGGTGCCGCGGCGGCCGCAGGGTTCTACTGGTCCTTGGGGCCTTGTGGATGGGGATCGCAGACAAAGTTGAGCGGCTACGTTAGCGGGGGATTGGATGCAGGAGCCCTTATCACAGTCCAAACCAGTTTCACCTACGAGGATGCTGACAGCTATCTTGCAGTGGCGGTGGTCGACCCAGAAAATGAGGTTGAAGAAGCGAGTAATATGAACAACGCCCTGGGAATAACAATCACGGTAGCGAAGATCAAATTCACATTCTTGCTTGGTGGAAAAATAGTGGTAACTGACATTCCGATTTTTGGCTTGCCTGACGAAGATGACGACGGAATAAACGACTGCTGGGAAAAGGCAGCAACGAGAGAATTGAATCCTTACCTCGAATTCGATGAAGAGGAGGACTTGTTCGATCATCCAAATGATGCTGTTGCCAATTTTGTAAGGGTTACGCCGTATCCTAGTAAAGAGAATCCGGCCTATATCATTTTTTATAACTACTGGGCTTTCACCAGGGATTACGGCAGGTTCAAATACGACAAACACCATGGCGATAGCTCATTTGTCGCAATGGCTTGGGAGGTGCTCAATGAGGAAGCGATGAAACTACAGTGGGTTTACACCGGTGCTCACTGCGATGAAACTCGGCATGTCGGGGTATGGAGCGCATGGAGCGAGACGTGTAACACGGGACGCATTTGTCTATTATATGACTTCGTTTCCCTTGGCCTGTACCTTGCTGGTAAGCGGCCGTGTTACGCTGTCGCGGAGGAGCAATTCTGCTCAAAGCTTGAATTTCACGAAAACAGGCTAAAGGTTCAGGTGTCAGAGGACAAACACGCAATTTATCCCAAATGCCGAGTCTGCGAAGAAGTGCAGTTGATAAATTTTATTGGGATATCAGGATCGTTTGGCAGTATTCTTGATTTCTTAAATGCGTTGGGACGGTTCTTTAGGGACGTGTTTGACCTCCTTTTCGGCTGGATCAACTTTTCAGACGACAAGATCGGAGCGTCTCAGCAAGTGTTCTTGACCTACGATGCAGGCGATGCTTCCCGTCCTGGTCTAATACCGCCCCATGAGCTGCACTTCAGGGGCCATGGAGCGCACTACATCCTTTACTGGCACATACGGTATGGTCACGTCAATCGTCGCCACGTTGTAGTTGAGTTGGATATGCTGCACTGTAGGGAAGAGACGGACATGGATCACTGGGGTAGCTTGGATGATGATATCTATTTGATAGTCACCGGCTTTTCTCTTTATCCGGAAGTAGATGCTTGGGCGGTAATAGATGATCCTGTCGTTGACCAGTCTGTGGATAGTGGCGACGATTGCACAGAAATCTTTTCTAACTCGATAGTGGTCTTTGACGGCGAGATGTCTGAAGAATCGCTTATTGGCTTCAATGTTATCCTCATGGAGCATGATACGAGTAGCCGAGGCGATAGGAGAAACATGGTATCGCGCGTCCGAGACGAGATTTTCGAAGAAATAAGTAGCGTGGGAATATCACATGTGGGAGATTGCGGAGTTGGCGCTGGAAACTATGTCTCAAGTTGGCTTTTTGCAATAGGGGAGGACTGCGGGGATAAGACGGGTGGAGAGCATGTAATACAAGTCGAAGCTCACAATGTCGGCGAGCTGCGGCGCGACGAACAGGATCATCTGGTACTGGATCATCTTTTGCCTCCCTTCGATCAAATAGAGAGTCTGGAACAATTTGGCTTCGACGAGCCATTTGAAGGTGTATATTATGAAGGAACGCCATACCGCTTCTGCGGCGGGTTGCCGTGTGATAGTACCCGCACGCAATCTATTCCCAGCAAACTGTCGAAACTTCCGTCAGAGCTAACAGAAAAATTGGACGAAGAGTTGCAGCGGTGATGTTTATGGTCATGTTGCCTTGTAAAGGTCTAAACCTCGATTTTGATGCTCTACACTGGCAAATGGGTTGGAAGAGTGTTGAGAGATGATGGAAGGAAAAACGAACAAAACAATGTATAGAAGAATTATTCGTGCGTTGAAGTTTGACACGAGTGTATACGAAGAAGTTGCAAGTGACTCTGAAGCGACTAAGCAGGCAATACTTGTTCCGCTTGTAATGCAGCTTCTCATATTTGCCATTGTAAGCATTTCAGCAATTCCACTTGCAATTAATACTGAGAGTGATTGTTTACCGTGCGTTACTGCGCAGATAATTACAGGATATGGTATTTTCGTCTTGTTCTTATTTGCTCCATTTATCATCTGGGTTCCACTGTTGTTTGGTGTCGGCCGGTTTGCAGGAGCCAAAAACCTTAAGGTGAAACAAGTCCTAAGGACTATAGGGTTTGCATTCTCACCTTTGTTCATTCTTGCCTTTTTCATTGTGACCACAATGTACAGTACCGCCATAGTTGGTCCTGCAGCCTCAACCCCAATATTCTGGGCAGGAATAGTTATTGTTGCCACTCTAATAATGATCAACAGCGTAGCAGCCTTCAAAAAAGCAACCGGCGTAACCACTGGAGTTTCAATAATGTCAAATTTCTTCGCCCTAATCATCTTAGGGCTAATATTTGTTGCATTGATAATTACTTTTAGTCTCACAATACTAGAATTGTTAAAGAGCACCCTCTAGGTCATGCAGAAAAAGCATACACGCGCATTAGCATGCATGCATTTCATTGTTCCCAGCACTCTAGATTATGGTGTATATGATAAGTTTTCGACTGTCGGACACGGTCGTGAGTGCGTAGTTCAGAGGACTGGTAAACATAAATTGAAGAAAAAAGTGTATCAATAGATGCGTGCGCAACTTTTTTATGCAGGTATGTTCATTCCTGTGCTTTCTCGAACAAGTTGGTGAGAATGATGGTCGCGGAGTTGCCGGAGATTGGCGACCGGATTCCTATCGAAAAATTTCATGTGAGCAGGCTGAATGTTCGAGCTGCCGAAGATTTCGGTGAGAGTGAGGAAGACCGACGGTTGATAGCAAACCTGCGGCATGGAAAGATCATCGGACCTTTCAAAGCTAGATTGGAAGGCAAAGGTTATGGCGTTTTTGTCGGTAGACGAAGGTTCTTGGCAAGGAAGACGGATGGGGCAAAATCTTTCGTTGTAGGGGTTGACTGTTTGATTGAGGATGTCAGCGAGGCAGAAGCCCGAGAAGCCAGCTTAACCGAAAACTTGGAGATACTTCGCAAGACCATGAATCCTGTTACGAGAGCCAAACAGCTCAACGAGATCATCTCTTTCTCTACTGAGGGTCTGAGGGGCACAGCAAGACGACTTGGCATTCCAGCCTCTAATTTAAGCGAGTGGCTGAAGATCTTGGAGCTCAGCCCAAAGATGCAAGAAGCAGTGGCCAAAGAGTTGCTGGGTTACACGGAAGCCATGAAACTAGCACGCATGAAACTAGGCTTAGAGTTGCAAGACAAGTTGGCGGAAGTCTTAGAGAACGAAGGGGCCGATGTGTTCTGGAAAGAGCTCAGCAGACTTTCAACAGACAAAATGAAGAGAGGAATACCGAAAGGCGTTTACAAGATTGACCGGATCATGTGGGATAAGCGCAACAGAAAAGAGATGGACGACTATGACATCGTTAGAAAAGTGGCTCAAGCAAAGGGGATGAAGACCCCAGATTACATCAAAGATTTTGTGACAAAACATATCGACGACATAAAACAAGAAATAACCTGACTCATACGTATCCCTCTCATTTAACGCTGTCCTCGGTTCATCACATATAACTGACTTTAAATTTCGACACATGGTCCATTTAGGTCGGCACATGTTACATTCCAGGTTTACTTTTCCCTGTCGAAGAAAAGAAGCGTGCGCAAAATCCCATGTGCTCGCAAATCACACTCAACAGAACTGCTCGTTAGTACGCAGATCTTAGGTTGCCCTTTCTGTGTTTGATTACAAGTTCGTCTAGGTGACCGTCTTCAACCATAAGATTGATCAGACGAGCCAACGAGAGACCAGTTTTCTCTTCTGCCTTCCTCAGCTTCTCACGGTTCCCCTTACGGAGGAAAACACTTTCAGTGGGCATCCTCAAGCAACCATAATGACTAACGCGACGTAACATAATAAGCAAACACCCCGTTTCTCGGGGTTACTGTATGCAGCTTTCTTGATGGAGGTCTTGGCGTGCCTCGCGTTGACGTCGTTGCCACAGGCTGCAATGATCCAAGAGGTGGGTCCAATAACTCTCTGGAGCACCAAAACTTCTCTCGATACAGCGCAAGAATCTCGTAAGTCAGCTCCGCCAAGATCTCGGTGCGAATGTTCCCAGCCTTTCCAACTTTCTCGCATGCCTCCAAGACCCTCTTGCTATAGTAGATGGGTCGCAGCAGGAAGCGACAGCTTCCACACACCTTAGCCGGGTCGTGGGGCAGCCTTCTGCACCGGTCAGTGGTCATACAGAGTAATATGTCCATAATCGGGCATAACTGTTTCGGAGCCAGGAAACTCTCAGAAGACAATTGTTGTTCAATGGCGCCTTCATATTTGGATCATATAGGGCGAGGTATGTTGAAAAAGGGTAGAGGGGAGGGGGTATCTTTTTTCGAGTCGAAAGAATTCGCACAATCTCCGCCATTCTGATCTATCTGTGTCTCCCTACTGCCATCCTTCTATACGCGCTACTGGAACAGGTTACCCGCAACTTACGCTCGAGACCTCTTTAAGAAACTTAGAAGGTCTCTTGGAGCAAAAAACGCGCCATAATTATTGACAACTGAGCCTTGAATTGAAACCTTATCTTCAGCTATTAATCTCTTATAGGCCGTGAACATATTTGGATCCTAGTAGTAACTCTATGTTGAAAACGAGCTTTTTTCCAAAGGCCTCGTTATGAGAGGAATATTTCCCATAAATGAGATGTAGATTAGCAACAGCTGGAGAGGGATCGCTTCAAAACGTGCATGGAGCTCCTAGGAGAATACACAGAATACACAGAATACTTTATATATTTAATGATGTGATAGCTTCATGTGTAAGGTGAATGAAATGGGAAAGAACCTTACGATCTACCTTCCCAACGGTGTTGCCAAAAAAATGCAGAACTTTCCTGAAGTCAACTGGTCCGAGATTTGTCGAAAAGCCGTAGCAGACTACGTTGAAACCAGATCGGAAGCAGACCTGGCTCCAATCCTTGAAAGACTGAAGGAGGAGAGAAGTGAAGATTTCAAACAGGGTCAGCTAGTAATGTACACACAAATCATACCAATAATGGCTTGGAAGGACTTCGAATTTCTCTATCCACGGCTCAGCATAACTCTGAAGAAAGAACAACCTCTAGACCCATTCTTGGGCGAACAGCAACCCATCTCTGAAGAGACCGCAGAGCGCGACGCAGTTCTTGCAATGCGTATTTGGCTAAAAAAGTTTGGAGGCGAACATGAAATAAATGTTCCCTGGGATCTCGGCGACGCCTATGCCGAAGGAGCCATCGAAGCCTTCTGGGACCTCTACAACAAGACTAAAAAACAGAAACAACGGACGGAAAAACATGGCGGAAAATAGGTTTCTCAAAGAAAGAAAGGGGCTATTCATCCGAGGAAAATTCCTGGACAAAGAGAAACTCATCAAGGTGGCAAAGAGCCAAGCCAAAGCCTTGGGCTTGAAAGGAAAAATCGTAGTCTTAGACCTCGGCAATTACAACCCAGAAATTGAAGGACAAACAGTAGTTGTAGAATCTCTAGGTAGCAGATATAACGCTCTAGGTAGCGGGAGCAAAAGCCCAAGAGGATAGAATGACCAAAGGAGATGCGTCAGCCGCAAAAAAGAAGGAGCCTCAGGCAGCAAACAAAACTAGTTTTAAAACCCTTGAGGCGCTGCTCTTCGTCTTTACAGACTTCGCCAACGCATTAGAATCCGCTGTCGTCAACCTCCGCCAAAACCTCAAGGAACTATCCAAACCTCCGGAAGAGAAGCCAGCAGAAGTGTATGATGCACTTCATTGGGAGCAGCATGAAGGCTCTCGGGGACCCTTCCAAGCGATCAGCAAGCGCTCATGCGGAAACAGAAACCTCTACAGGCACTTGTTCAATGTGGTTAAGGTCAACACTGTGAACACCGGAAAATTCGCCCATAAAATCGGCGAGTGGCGCTACTGGATTGACACTAGGGACACGCCAACAGACCCAACAGCCATCTACAGACGCAAAACGAAACCACAAAACAATGAAAACACAAGATAGTAAGACAGTTGACGTCATGACAGTTGAGGGTCGACGTGATCGTGTCACCGTAAGGGTTAAGCCTCAGTTGAAAAAAGCTCTAAAACGGTTTTGTCGGGCAAACGGACTTAGCATATGCCATGTTTTCGAAACACTTGTAACCGGCTATTTAGTGGGCGTAAATCAGAAAATCAACCTTGACGTCAAACGTCCTACTATCAATTTGACTGTTGTGCGTGATGTTAAGCGTGTACGTCGCTATGGAACGTTGTCAAATGATCCCAGGATTGAGGAAGTTGTTGAAGATAGTGGCAGCTTCAGTTCTTGCAGTTTATGTGACAAGCGACCTATGATTGTGGTTTTCTACCATCCCTCTCGGTCCGTATGTCAACGCGTCTTTTACTGCCAAAACCACTGGCAGGAGCATAAAACTCGCGGGAGCTTTGACGGCTACAGACGGTTGTGAGGAGGACCCAAGGAGACTATGGCGGTATCTTCTTGTCCTGAATGCGGGTCCCCACGGATCTGGAAGGATGGCCTCCGCTACACAAGGAACAGAGAAAAACAACGTTACATCTGCCGAGAGTGCGGTTACCGATTCAGCGAAACAAGTTGGAACGGATCTGATGACCCTGAACGTATTCAAAGTGTTCATAGAGAGCCATTAAATACGCATCCCAGGCTACTTTCTACTCGCCGAATATGCGCCTCTCAGGCAACGAGGGCGAAAAATTTGGCCGAAGTGGAAACCCGAATCGAAAAGCAGGCTGCGGGGGCCACAACAAAACTTGGCAAAGCCGACACAAAGAGTGGGCTCTTTGAATTTGCCTGGTGGATGAAAAAACAAGGCTACGCCGAAACCACAATCGTCACAAGAGTGAAGCTATTGAAGGTTTTAGCCAAACGTGGCGCCGAGCTATTCGACCCAGAATCAGTCAAGGGAGCCATCGCCAAGCAAGAATGGTGCAATAAAAGGAAAGTCAACGCAGCTGATGCATACACCTGTTTTCTAAGGATGCACGGTCTGACGTGGAAGCCTCCGAGGTATAAAGTAACTCGCAAATTGCCTTTCGTTCCATCGGAAACCGAAATAGACCAACTGATCGCTGGATGTACTAGGAAGTTTACTCCCCTCCTCCAATTGTTGAAGGAAACGGGCGTTAGAATAGGCGAGGCAAGCCGACTCGGATGGATAGATGTTGATCTCGGAAACGGAACAATTCGAGTGACTCCTGAGAAGGGTAGCAATCCTAGGATGTTTCGAATGTCCAATAAACTCAGGGCAATGCTCATTCAGCTTCAAAGGACCGCACAATCCGACAAGGTGTTCCCAAAGAGCATCAGGAACCAGAGGCGAATCTTCCAACGCCAACGCAAAAAAGTGGCTGCAAAGCTGCACAACCTGAGGATCGACAAGATCACCTTCCACACGTTTAGACACTTCAAAGCCACTATGGAATACCACAAAACCAAGGACATCCTCCACGTAATGAAGGTGTTAGGCCATAGAAACATCAACAACACCCTAATCTACACTCAGCTAGTCGACTTTCAAGACGACGATTATGTTGTTAAAGTTGCAGAAAACGTCGAGGAAGACAAAGAGCTCATAGAAGCAGGATTCGAATATGTAACTGACAGGGACTGTCTAAAAATCTATAGGAAGCGAAAGTAATTAAATATCATCAAAAATGGGCCGGGTGAATTCGTAGTGGGCCGGGAGAGATTTGAACTCTCGACCTTTCG
>Ga0209636_10000876_pt1 | contig 29856 bp, 29 predicted proteins | sample DeeMarSWOR152_54_FD_187464 | JGI IMG/M metagenome (GOLD analysis project Ga0209636, IMG submission 187464) | Marine sediment microbial communities from White Oak River estuary, North Carolina - WOR-1-52-54 (SPAdes) (version 2) | ecosystem: Environmental > Aquatic > Marine > Intertidal zone >...
GATAGGTCGGCGTTAGATATGGATTACAAGGATATGCTTATGCTGGGAATGGAAAAGGAAGAGGCTGCTTTCAGGACTTACATAAATTTGATACCAAGCGTTGACGACGAGGAATCGCGAGAGGTGCTTCTGGCGATAGCGGAAGAAGAGGTCAAGCACAAGATACGGTTCGAAACGGAATATGATATGATGTTAAAGAAAAGCGAAGAATGAATTCGTGACCCGTGACTCGTGACTCGTGACTCGTGACTCGTGACTCGTGACCCGTGGCTCGTGACTCGTGAAGCGTATCTTGTATCTCGTATCCGCCAGACAGAAGCGGACTTATCAGTGTCGTATTGCGTATTGCATGAGTTGTCACGGACTGACACGGACTTTGGGGGGGGTCAACATCGACGGATTAGAAAATCTTTGGTAGTGTGCAAGAAAAATGTTAGGGGAAGAGCCCCGCGTTTTCACGGAGATTGTTTAATGACATCCAATGATTATTTTCCCGGGAGCAGTGTTGTAAATTGGTATACCACCGCTGAGAATATGCTTGCGGATGTGTTGCGAGTTGTCCCGTACTGCGCGGAGCACAAAAGTGTTTGGTCACCCGTGCTTGTCACAATTCTACAAGAAACTTGCAGTCAACTGGATTCGCTGTGGCGCTACCAAGTTAAAAGAAATATGACTGCCGTTGGAGGCGATCTGTGTATAAAGGATTATTTTGGGTTCTTTGGTCAGTGCATGGCACCCAAATGGATGGTTTTCTGGGGAGAGGAGCCCGAAAGGATTCAGCCGTTTAAAGCCTGGGCGGGATTAAAAAATTCGGGATTTAAAAAAGAGAATTACGATAGTGTGCCTAAGCTGGAATGGTGGAACGCTTATAACGAGGTTAAACATAATCGGCTAGAAAATCAAAAGAAGGCAACTTTGGGACGCACAGTTAGCGCGCTTGCGGGACTCTTTTTGGCGATTCTACGCTGTCCAGATTGCCGCGATGCCATACTGCAAAGTGAGTGGTTGTCCTGGAATATACATAGTTGTGACCCGCGTGATTGTTTGGACAAAGACTTTGGTACAGGAGAAGGAAAACCATTCAATAGATTTGATAGTGTAGCTGCTGAAACAAAATTATTCTCCTATCCTGTTGGATGGTCTGAGAGAGAAATAGAAGACTTTGTTTGGCAGGGCGATGCCAGTTACAGGTTTATCAAATGGTTCCATGAGCAGGCAAATTTAAATAAGGGAAAATAGGGTTCGTTGGGCCTGTTGAAAAAAGTCGATTATGTCTAAGAAGATAGATGCGTAGGGCTATTTATTTTGGTTTCTCCTTAGGTTGATGGATGAGTGATAGAACGTTCGGTTTGTTTCTTGGTGCTGGCTTTTCAAAGTGGGCAGCAGATTTGCCCGTGGCTAGCCAATTGTTCGATTTTGACATTGAGCCATGGGGTCTGCGCGAGAGTAAAAAGCTTGAGGTTGTAAAGTCAGTTAAAGAGAGTTGGGACGTAACGCACCCAAATGGGCTTACTGAGCAATTCATAGCAGATGCATTGAATTTTGATGAAAAGAGCAAACGAGCTGTTCTTTGGTATATTGTCCGCAGGCTTTCGGGGCAATTCATTTGGAAAGAGTTTCATGCACAGAAATGGCGCAGACGTGTTTTTATGATCGATGAGTACCGGAGATTTAGCGTCCCAGGAGTTGTGAAGGCAAAGAGTTTTCTCCAACGATTTTCCAGTACATCATTAGCTGGGATTATTACTACGAATTATGACATGATTGTTGAATATGCGCTTGGAACTAAGGGGTTTAATTACGGTGTCCGGAATCAAACATTGATAGGTCGAGGACCATACCCTATTTCACAGTGGAGAAATCCCGTAACACTTGAAGGAAAAGTCTCTTTAGCCAAGATTCATGGTAGTATTTCGTGGGACGAACATACTTGTTATACGGATGGAAGGCGAGGATTAACAGATCACGCGTTAATAGTGGCGCCGACACCAGAGAAACAACCACCCCAATCTTTGAAAACTGTGTGGGATTTAGCGGAACGGATTCTTCAGCGTATCAATGGTTTAATTGTTTTTGGTTTTGCGTTCAATCCATACGATGTGGCAGTTTTGAACTTGCTGAAATGTGCCGGATCTAATATGAAATCTGTTCTATTAGTTGATGTGGCCCCGAAGATCGACAGGGTCCGCCAATTATGGCCTCATCTTACGATTAAATCATGTCAGCCACCGATAGAAGGGGACGTAGAAATTCAGAATTACCTGATATCATAAGGAGCTAGCTAAGCATAAGTGAGCGGGGAATCAAATCACGAGCCACAAGCTACGAGGCACGAATTAAGCTCAGGCGATGTCGGTTATTCTCATAGGTCGGCTGGTGTTGTCGATGGGGTTGGTCTTGACAGAGATTCGTGTAAAGGTAAGATTTAGCCTGAATGGAGAACCAGATTTTGAGCGTTAATGTTCGGTAGAAAAGACGAAATTGTTCAGGCTTGATAATATCTTCGAAGCTATTTACCTCGTGGGTTTTGTTATAGGGTCAATTATCCGCAGACTGTATACGAGAAGATACAGACAGAACAAAATTGCGGATAAGCACAAGAGCCGGCTGGATATGATGCTGGTAAGCTTGGCTGGGGTGGGGTTGATTATGCCTCTGTTCTATCTATTCACCGGCTGGCTGAACTTTGCGGATTATCAACTGCCAGCAGTGGCCGGCTGGGTCGGCACGGCGGTTTTTATTGCAGCATTATGGCTGCTCTGGAGGTCACACGTTGAGCTTGGGCTTCACTGGTCAGCGAAGCTGGAGATTAGAGAGGGACACTCGCTTGTAACCAGCGGTGTTTACAAGCATATCCGGCATCCGATGTACGCTGCACACTGGCTGTGGGCAATCGCTCAAGCATTATTGCTGCAGAACTGGCTCGCTGGTCCGGCATTGCTGGTGACTTTTGCCGGCCTGTACCTGGTGCGGGTCCGGCGTGAGGAACAAATGATGCTCGAAAACTTTGGAGAAGAGTACCGTTTGTATATGAACCGAACCGACAGGATCATTCCGCGGCTTTGGAGATAAGGAACCCAGCGTAGAACGTGAGGCAGATTCCCACCTTCGAGGGGATAGGTTTTTGAGATTGGCAAACGTTAAAAATAAAACCCCGCGTGAAACGCGAGGCTAAATATGATTTCGTGTTGCGTCGTGCGTATTGCGTATTGCGGAAAAGCAGATATTTGGACAGGGAAGTGGGCCTGCCTATACCTGGTTACCTTTTATAAGTCGCTTCAGTTCTGCTCTGTCTCCCTCGGATGAGCGTGCTCATAGACCTCTTTGAGCTTTGTTGTGGTAAGATGTGTGTAAACCTGGGTCGTTGAGAGCGACTGATGGCCAAGCAACTCCTGGACACTCCGTAAATCAGCACCATTGTTTAACATGTGCGTCGCGAAGCTATGCCGCAAGGTATGCGGACTGATCGACGGGTCGAGTCCAGACATTTTAAGGTATTTGTCCATCTTGCGGCGGACACTGCGAGTGCTGAGCCGGCGGCCGTGCTTGTTGACAAACAAAACTTTGTTATCGAAATTGCTGTTGTTTTGCGCCCGTTTGTTCCTAAACTCCATATAATGTTGAATAACCTGCAAAGCAGATGAGCCGATAGGTGCAATTCTTTCTTTTTTGCCTTTGCCTCTGATATGCACGATCTCGCCCAAGAAGTCTATATCGTCCATATTCAGCGCGACAAGCTCACTGACTCTTATTCCGGTGCTGTAAAGCGTCTCAAGAATGGCTCTATCTCTTGCACCAAGCCAGTTATCGAGCGGTGGAGTCTCGAGTAATTTCTTGACTTCTTCGTATTCAAGAAATCGCGGCAGCTTTTTCTCCTGCTTTGGTGTTCTAACTGCTACAACGGGATTGGAGGTGACGTGGTTTCTCTTGACAAGAAACTTATAAAAGCTGCGCAGTGTAGCCAACTTTCGGGCTATTGTGGCTTTGCAATATTGCTTCTCATTTAGAAAAGCCAGATACGCCCTGACAGTATCTGTCCGTACCGAAAGAAGCAACTGGTCAACTTTGAGGTCGGTCTGGGTTGCCACAGCCGTAGCTGGTCCAGCGTGGTGCCGAGCAAGCGAAATCGGCTCGGCTGCCGGTGGGCTGCCATCAGAGGTGTGTATTAGAAACTCACCAAATTGGCTCAGATCGGCACCGTAACACTTGGCCGTGTGGTTGGAGAAATGCTTTTCAAATTTCAAATAATCTAAAAACTTTTGAACAATTATACTTTCTTCCATTGTAGTCTACCTATCTATTTAATTTTGCTGGGAGTTTTTTTAACTTTCCAAAACCACAATTGCACCGACCTCTACCCTGACAGATACTATTGGGACTAATCCACATGAATCTGGGCATCTGCATTTTCGCCTAAGAGCTCGTCCGCCTGGCCGATAAGCGACTGCGCCAGCTTGAAACTCAACACGGCAGCATCAAACCAATCGAAATCCGTCCGCTTATCCTTCGCCTGGTCAATCAGAGCATCCAGAAGCTCATCTTCCCGGCCGTTGTCATAGCGAAATATAAACTTCTCTGCTCCTTTGCTTAAAACCAGTTGTCGCTTCATTCTTTTCATTACTATAGGCAAAATCGACTAATAAATATTAATCCGTCATGTATCTCGTCGTAATAGGCCTGTATTTCTTATCGGTCTCAAAGCTGCTGACTAAAGTCCAAAGTTTATTTTTCTTCACATCAAATGCGATAAAATCGACAATTTGGAAAACGTTACAGGACTTTTATCGGCCAATAAGACTCTCGTCTTTACAAATTGGACGTGAATATTGGCAAATTTAGGTTAAATTTTGAGAAATTTGCTACAAGGTTGTCACTCTGCGCCCTCGGCTTCGCTTAAGGACAGGGGCTGAAAAGTTGAAGTCGCCGGGCGCACCAGCGGCAAGAATCACTGCGGCGGGAAATTCATGTTACGTGTAAGCCAGCTCCTCCACTTCGTTCAAGATAAGGCTTTGAAGAAGATTCTTCCGGCTTTCTCCTCGGAATTAATAACTCCCCGGCTTTGAAGGTGACTGATATATTTCAATGCTTCATTGCGGCCGATACCCAGACCTGAGCATATATCGTTCAGCGAGCAAGGCCTGCGTTTCAGCATTGATAATACCTCTTGGGCTTTAGTTTTAATCCCGCACGAATTGAGCTTAGGCTCGCGCCCAATTGGTGCCGGACCTTCGCGGCTCGATGAGAAATCAGCTATAACCTCACACTTTTTCCCGAGCTCTTCAGCTATGGCCTCCAGTTTTTCGATATCCACTCTTTTGATGTTGGGATCGGTTGCAGGTCGCACAACTGTATTGAGTTGAACCTTGTCGGGCCGAATGCGTTTTATGATATTCTTGATTTTTGCAATCTGCTCAGTATCAGCATTCATGCCTTCGACAAAAAACACTTCAAGCCATATCTGGCCGGAAAATTCATCTCTAAATGCGCATAAACCTGAAATCAGGTTTTCAATACTGATATCCTTATGCGGACGATTTATTTCCTCGAAAGCCTTTTCGTCACCAGCATCGAGAGAAGGCATGACCACATCGGCCTTTGCACAGTCCGCTCGCACATCCGGTCTATATAGCAGAGTGCCGTTGGTTAAAATAGCTACAGGAATATTGGTAATTTTCTTGATACCGTCTATAAGCTGCCCGAGCCATGAATTCAATGTCGGCTCGCCGGAACCACTGATAGTGATAAAATCAGCTTCCAAGCCTTCGGCCAATTTCACTTTTAGCTCGGCCAAAACCGGTTCGATAGGCACATAGTCCTTGCGTTCTATGGTTTTCACAGTGGTCTTGCCCAGCTGGCAATAGACGCAATCCAGCGTGCAGACCTTGAACGGCATGATATCAATACCGCAACTTCGGCCCAGCCTTCGTGAAGGCACCGGTCCATACAAATATTTTTTCTGCTCAGCCACTTTTTTATCCGCGTACAACCTCGAATATTTCTTTGCAGACTGTAAGCAAATCTTCGAGCCATTCGATCGGCATAATACAGGCGGCGTCTGATTTTGCTTTTTCCGGCTCGGTATGGACTTCAATAAAAAGGCCGTTAGCACCGGCTGCGGTCGCTGCTCTTGCAAGTATAGGGGCCATTTCCCGCCGGCCTGCGCTTGCATTGCCGAGTCCGCCAGGCTGCTGGCTACTATGCGTCGTATCGAAAACGACCGGACAGCCTAACTTTTTCATAGTCTCAATAGCTGTCATATCATTAACCAACTGATTGTAGCCGAAAAATGTGCCTCGTTCGGTAAGTATGATTTTCTCATTGTCGCAGGCGCGAATCTTCTCGACCACATTTTTCATCTCCGCAGGCGAGAGGAACTGACCTTTCTTTATATTTACAGGTTTGCCGGTTCGCCCGCAGGCACAAAGCAAATCGGTCTGCCTGCACAGAAAAGCAGGGACCTGAAGACAATCCACAACCTCACTGGCCACAGCGGCCTGAACCGGCTCGTGGACATCGGTCATAACAGGCAAGTTAGTCTGCCTACGAACCGCTGCAAGAATCTCCAGACCCTTCTGCAGGCCCGGCCCACGAAAGCTGGATATGCTGGAGCGATTGGCTTTGTCGAAGCTGGCCTTGAAAATTATTCCTATGTTGGTTCTCTGACCAATGCCAACAAGTCTATTCGCAATATCCAGACAAGAGGCTTTGCTTTCGATAACGCAAGGCCCTGCCATTACGAATAAAGGCGCATCCAAGCCGATCTCGACCTCACCGATTCTGAAATTCATTTTACTTACAACTTGTGCTCAAGCGCCTAATGTGAGCTAAAGTGACACGTTATTGTCATCCTGAGGCGAAGCCGAAGGATCTGGCCAATGAAAAAGAGATTCTTCACTTCGCTGCGCTGCGTTCAGAATGACAGCAAAGCTGTCAGTTTAGGCACTTTGGTTTATCCTATTGCTCTGACGATTCTTGTTCTTATGCCTGCCGGCTTGGCACCTTCCGGGACCATTACATTGACTGCCTGCGGTATTACTTCAATTTGCACCGGCAAAGGCGGGCCGGGGTCACCGTCAATTTCAGTAGCTATGCAAGCACCTTTCGAACTTACGGAGATGTTTTTGCCCTGACGATAGATAACATCGCGACTATCGGCGTGCTGCTTCAAGATTGTCATCAGCGAGTGCTTGGCCAAGTGGAGCTGAGACGCACATTTATAAATGCAGACATCCAGTAAACCATCGCCGAAATCAGCATAGTGCAATACCTGTAAGCCTACAGCATATCTTGAAATGTTTCCGACAAAAACCAATCCGCGACCATCGAAAATCTTCTCACCATCAACATCCACCTTCATTGGACTAAATTTATAATTCCAGAACGTTCGCCATATCGGCCAGAAGTAATCAATGTAATCTATATGTCCGGCTCGCTGCTCGGTAACACGTTTGACCACCTCACCATCAAATCCAAAACCAGCTATAGAAGTAAAACATTTGCCATTTGCACTTCCCAGGTCCAAAGGCCGAATGTATCCTGCCTCAAAGGTTTTTATTATTGTTTTCAATCTTTCGTCAAAACCTAATTCATTGGCCAGCAGATTTTCTGTGCCGTGGGGTATTATGAGCAATGGCTTGTCGCTGCCTTCGAGGCCGTGCGCAACCTCTCTAACAGTACCATCGCCGCCGACAACGACAACCATTGCACAGTCATAATCAACGGCTGCATCAGTAGCCAACTCACAGGCATGGTCCAAAGAGGTGGTCAGACTGACTCTGACTTCGAATCCTTTTTTGACGAGGTACTGCTGAAACCGGCGCCCGGTCAATTTACTGCTGGTGGCACCGGCCTTGGGGTTTACAATGTAGGCAACATAGCCATCATTCGGTTTCATTTTTCTTATTTACTATTTTCTATTTACTATTTGTTTTTTTGCCACTAAGGATGCGTAACTTTCTGTTATGTGCGGCAAATCTGCCAGCCCTAAACTTCTTTTGGCATCAGCGATTTTTACGTCATCAGGCCCTTCTATCTCAACAAAATCACCTAACAACGGCAACCGGTCCAAAGCAACTTCGCAATCACCATGTCGCCAAAGGCGGCGCGTTTTTTCAACAACCAAAACCTGTTCGTACCCTAATGCCGAAAGCAGCTTGCGTACCGAGTCGGCATCCTTGATTTCAATCTCTATCTCCTGCCTTTTTTTGAAGTTGCTTTCTTCCCTGGCACCTTTATAAGTCAAAAAAAATGTTTCGCTGTTGCCAATTATCTGTCGTCGTAATCGAAGACATCTGTCGCTTTTGTTCAGTGTAGAATTGACATCATCAAAAAAGTAATCAATCTGTAGCGGCTCTGCTTGGAACTCAGCGCCGAGGCCGGTCAGCTTATGCTCTATTTCCTCCAGTGAATCGACCTTTAGCTTCGCTTCGATTTCGGTACACATTAGTATTGTCTTCCCCAATTTGCTTATTTGTTAGAAGTCCGTGTCATTTATGTTTAGCCAAAAATAATTATATTTTATTTGCTTCTAATCTTTTTTACTGCTTTAAGTGCATCTAATATTGGATAACCGGAACTAATTGTATTGTAAGACTCAAAAAGGATTTTTTTGATTTCAAATGGAATTAGTTCTGGATTCAATTCCTTTAGCATAGCAATTACACCTGCCACAATGGGAGCGGTTTGAGATACTCCCCAGGTATTAGGAAAGGATGATTCATCGATAAAATTTGTACCAATAACAAATATATTATTGTTACTGTTGTACCTATTCGCAAACTCAATAGGAGATGTGACTATAACGTCTTTCCTTTTTCCCTGATAATTGATATATACGAAGGTAACTCCTTTTTCAGTTGCTTTTTTAATTGTTCCGTCTAAATCTTGCTGCTTTTCTCTGGGAATAGCTTGGTGACTCAGACTGATAATGTCAGCACCGTTTTCTATCGCATATTCAATACCCTTGATATATAGCTCAGCATCGCCGTAAATACCTTTTCCACAAATTTTGACAGGCATTATTTTCACATCCGGAGCTACCTTGACGAGGACCCTTGCCATCCAGGTTCCATGACCTGCTCTTGCTTTCGGTTCAAAAACAGGAGCATCCTGGAGAACACTTGCGGGTCTTACTAACCTATGTTTGAGGCTCTCGTCCTCTTTATCAAACAGGTGATCAAGAATTGCTACGATAACGCCTTTACCTGTTGCGATTTTTTGTGCCTCGGTGACGTTTAGAACCTGATAAGCCCATTGGCCATCATTCATCGGTTCCAATCCCAGTATCAAAGACGCATCGAGACAATTGAATTCAAAATCAATAACCTCTTCTATTTTAGGATTAAACTCTGGATGTTCTTCTTTGTACTTTTCTAAGTACTTTTCGTATTCTTTGATCGATTTTTTGCTTAATTTCGCCGAGTATTCTATCCGCTCCTTATTTCCTTCCCATTCAATATCAACGTGCATCCGATATACTTTTCTGCCCTTTTCACGAAAAGTTCGCTTGGTTTGCTCAGGAGACATTTCGGGAAATTTACTTTTCAATAATGCCGCGGTGCCAGCAGCTAAATAGGCCGAACCTTCAACATCAACATCTATCATCGCATCGGGCTTGAAGTACCTATCTCCATCTATACGAGGATTCAACGCATAAATATCAACAGGCAGAACTTTCCAAAAAGACAAATCTCCTAACTGATAAGCTCCACCATGAATACCAACAATTATGGCCCCTTTTTGAGAAGCTTCTTTGACAAACTTATGCCAAGCTTTGTAATTGACGCTTTTTTTAATAGGCCCAAAATATGCCGGGAGCAGCACAACACTTCCTCTTTCTGTAGATTTTCGGATTGAAGTAAGCGCTTGTTGATACTCATCTTCTCTAAAAGCTTCTAATAAAAGAAAAACTTGATTATTAAATATTTCATTCTTTGATAAGATGAATTCTGCTTTCTTTATCTTTCTAACCTCAGATTCTGGTGCCAAACTTAAAACCTTTGAAATCCAGTTTGATGCTTTTCCAGCATTGGAATACACAATACCAATATTTACATCTTTACCCTTAGTTACTGACCAGGCATGAGGGAAATTACAGAAATTGATACTAAAATCGTTTGATGGTTCAATAAACCTATTATTTCCAAAGCACACAATAGAAAAGAATAAACAAAAGTAAGCAGAGACAAATATTTTTTTCATAATATAGCCCCTTATAATAGAGTAATTTGAACTGCTATTTGCTGTTTGTTAAATCACTATATTCACCAGCCGTGATTTTATAACGATAATTTTCTTTGGCTCTTTGCCGGCCATAGCAGCGATTACCTTTTCACAGGTCATCGCCTTTTGCTTTATTTGCTCTTCGTCCGCCTCAGCGGCGACCACAATTCTGTCCTTTATTTTGCCGTTGACCTGCACCGCCAATTCAATTTCCTTTTCTTTGATAAGCTCCTCGTCATATTCTGGCCACGGTTCATAGGTCAAACTATTAGTATGGCCCAACCTCTGCCAGAGTTCCTCAGCAATATGAGGCGAGAACGGAGCAAGAATTAAAATGAATTTCTCAACGACTGATTTTGGCTTAATTGTTTGTTTGCTGAGATGATTTACAAAAATCATCATCGCGCTTATCGCAGTGTTAAAACCAAAGCTTTCGATGTCATCACCGACCTTTTTTATTGTCTGATTCAATAGTCTAAGTGTCGCCTCATCTGCTTCGGTCTCTCTCACGGCCTCAGTAAGCTGGCCGGTGTCTTGGTCAACAACCGCTCGCCAGGTCTTCTGCAAAAACCGATGTACCCCTTCGACACCCTGCATACTCCAGGGCTTGATTGCCTCCAGAGGCCCCATAAACATTTCATAAAGCCGCATTGAATCGGCACCGTAAACGGCGACAACCTTATCGGGATTGATTACATTGCCCCGGGACTTGCTCATCTTCTGGCCGTCCTCGCCTAAAATCATTCCCTGATTCACAAGCTTCTTGAACGGCTCTTTGCTGCTGACATAGCCCAGGTCGTATAGAAGTTTATGCCAGAACCGCGCATACAACAGATGCAGCACTGCATGCTCGGCACCGCCGATATACAGATCAACCCCGCCATTACCCATCCAGTATTTTTCCTTTTCCGGATCCCAGCCCTGCTGACTATTATTTGGGTCAAGGTACCTTAGATAATACCAACAACTGCCGGCCCATTGAGGCATTGTGTTTGTTTCACGTTTGGCTTTTGAGCCATCGTCCAACGTTACATTCACCCAATCGTCAATATTAGCTAACGGCGACTCACCTGTCCCTGAAGGTTTATAGTTTTCAACCACCGGCAGCTCCAGAGGCAAATCTTCTTCCGAAAGGCCGATGACGCGGCCATCTTCGGTATGCAAAATCGGGAAGGGCTCACCCCAGTAACGCTGCCTGCTGAAAAGCCAGTCACGAAGCTTATAGTTTACAGCCTTTCTGCCCTTACTTTGCTGCGCCAGCCAGTCCGTAATCCGTTCTTTAAATTCAGGTGTGGCTAAACCGTTGAACCGCTCGCTGTTAATTGCCTTGCCATCTCCTACAAAGCACAACTTACCCTGCCTGACCAGCTCGGCTTGCTCGCCATCATCAGGTTCAACAACGGGGACTATTGGCAGGTCGAATTTTTGAGCGAATTCAAAATCCCTCTCATCGTGGGCGGGAACTGCCATAATCGCACCGGTGCCGTAGCTTATCAAAACATAGTCGCTTATCCAGATCGGTATTCTTTCGGTATTGACGGGGTTTATCGCATAAGCACCCGTAAAAACACCAGTTTTCTCTTTTGCCAAATCGGTACGATCAAGGTCACTTTTCCGAGCCGCCTCCTCGCGATATTTCCTAACTGCCTCTTTTTGGTCATTCGTTGTAATCATATCCACCACTTCAAGTTCAGGTGCGAACACCATATAAGTAGCACCAAAAAGAGTATCCGGCCGGGTCGTAAATACCCAAAGATCCCAGTCGCAATTTTCTATTTCAAATTTAACGTTGGCACCAATACTTTTGCCTATCCAGTCCTGCTGTAGCTTTTTTATTGATTCCGGCCAATCGACTTCAGCTAAATCTTGAAGGAGCCTCTCAGCGTATTTTGTTATCCGCAACATCCACTGCCGCATCGGCTTTCTAATTACCGGATGGCCGCCGCGTTCACTATACCCACCGACAACTTCTTCATTTGCCAAGACAGTGCCAAGCGCCGGACACCAATTAACAGGAACCTCAGCTTCGTACGCCAGCCGATTGTCATCTATGAATTTCTGTCTATCCTGTTCGCTCAGCCCCTCCGGTATGCGCAGTTCTTCAATCGGCCTGGCTTTCTGCTCAGTTTCGTCAAAGTAACTGTTGAAGAATTTCAGAAATATCCACTGCGTCCACTTGTAGTAATCCGGGTCCGTAGTATTGACTTCACGGTCCCAGTCATAGCTGAAACCGAGCGATTTGATTTGCTTGCTGATATTGTCCACGTTCCTTTGTGTTGTTTCTTTAGGGTCTTCGCCGGTGCTAATAGCGTATTGTTCTGCCGGCAAACCAAACGCATCCCAGCCCATAGGGTGCAGGACATTGAAGCCTTTCATTCGTTTATACCGAGCCGCTATATCACTCGCGGTATAATTTTCTACGTGGCCAGCGTGTATCCCACCGCCACTGGGGTAGGGAAACATGTCCAGCACATAGTATTTGGGCCTGGAATCATCACAATCGCTGGCTTTGAATGTTTTGTGCTCTTCCCAGAACCACTGCCACTTCTTTTCAATTTCACCAAATTTATAAAGTCCCTTCTTCGAATACATTTAGCTTTACCGCTCCTTATCAAGGTAAAAAACAATCTTTTGTCACACAATAAAATAAATGTTCAGGAAAATCCACTAAAATTCATCGTCTATTGACTGTGGTAAACTTTGAAAAGTTTTTATTATGATATTATTCCGGAACAGGCGGAGCTTGCTCCCTATCACTCAGTACTGCAGGATAAGTCTTAGAGCGCTACCCTGTTCAGTAAAGCGGGAAAATAGAAAATGTTAGCAGCTTATCGGGACGACTGTCTATCCATGCGGAGCCGAAGACTTAATGCTCCCACATTCCATCGGGGCGTACCTGAAGGACGCCGGTATCGCTGTAAAATTTGAGTGTCGCGTTTGCATAATTTACCAATGCCTGAGTAGCCTCATTTTGCGCCTCAAATAAGTCACCCTGTGCATCCAGAACCCGGCGACTACTAACGCGTGCATACTGCATAAGCCGATTGGTCTTTCTAAAGCGCTCCTGAGCCACCTTAAGAGCCTCCGATTGAATGCTGTATCGCTCCCCTGCCTCAGCAAGATCACGGTAACTCTGACGGACTTCCAGCTTAATCGTATCTGCAGCCAGCTCATATTCTCGCTGTCGCTGATTCAGCATGATGAGGGCTTTTCTATAGACATTTTGTTCAGCCACACGATCCAGCGGCAAACCAAGCTCAAAGTCCAGATTATAGTCATCAGCAGCTTGCAAAGTCTGACGGCTACCCTGCTGCTGCGAGGCAACATTGGAGGTGCCCGAAACGCTCAAGTCAGCGCGAAGGGCATCTGCCGCCACGAAGACCTTACGCTGGGCATCAATAACACCCTCGGCGGTATTAACAAGGTCAAGACGCCGAAGCAAAGCGGCTTCGACAACCTCAGCCTCAGCAAAATCAGGCTTAGTCATTTCTGCAGCCCTTAAAGCTTCAAGCTCACCGACGTCTAACTGGAATTCTACCGTGGTTGGCACACTAAGTGTTATCTTGAATAAATCCAACAGCGACTCATATTCTTTCCTGGCTTGAACATGAATGTCCCTGGCTTTCAACATCTCCTGTCGCACTCTGTCAAGCTCTAACGTGGGCAAACGGCCGGCATTAGTTAATTTTTCAACGCGACCATATAACAAGGCAAGAGTATTGTAGTTAGATTCTGCGTTTCTGGTCAGATCGTACAGTTCCAGGACCTGGTAGTATTGTGCAATAACAGAAACCACAAACGTCTGACGAAACCGATTGAACGCCCGTACCTGATATAACGTGTCCCTTTCAGCCTGTGTGAGGTTCTCTAATACCACTTTCGGATTGCTGCCGCGAAGCAAAGGCTGGGTCACAGTTGCAGTCAAAATAGAGGCCAAGCCCCCTTTCAAATTACCGGTAAGCACATCAAGCCAAGCAGTTGACAGCTTAGCACTTATCAGAGTGCCTGTCGCTAATAACCTGTTAAAACCCGAATTGGTCTCAACTCCCCAAACCTCATCATTCCAGTCAGCGTCGTATCCGCCGCTCATCCCAGCAAAAAACTGCGTTTCAAACTGATGGCGGGCCAACCTTAAATCCAACGCCATCGTGTATAAAGTTTCCTTCTGCAATTGATAGTCACGATTGTGGGCGGTCGCAATTGCAACCGCCCGTGGAAGGCTCAGCTCGCCGCCGGCGGGTATGGTTTTCTCAATTTGAATGTCGCTGGGCGATGGAACCACGTCGCTGATTCTGTAATTGGCTTTGGTGCCGAAATTTTCCTGCCACTTTCGGTCGATGATATTATAAACTTGTTCGTCAGCTTCGGCCTTATAGTTATGTTGAGTGCATCCGGCCAGACTACACAAACCAGCAAGGCCGCATAAAATCAAATAAACCGGCTTTTTGGCAAAACAATTGCAAATCATATATCTACCGCCTATACTCAGCAATTTCCAAGTTGGGCTGTCCTCTCACCGGCGTTCCCAAAACAGGCAGTTTGCGTTCGGGGACACCTAGATTTCCTACTGGAGCATATATCCAGCTACAATATTCTCACTCCCACTAACTCACCCAGGATAAGGTCCAAATCCTGGGGGACCTCTATCAAGATAGGTCGTCCCCATAAAGGTATGTTTGGATTTCGCCACAGCCGCTCCGGCATTATTTCTATGGTGGGACCGACATATCTTACCTCACATCTTGCTTTCTGTTCAGGGTAGCGGTTTTTGATGATTTCAACAGTGGTTTTTTCTTTCACAAGTCCTAATTGGTTTTCGCTGATGTAGGCAACGATTTCGGTTGGTTTGAGTTCGGCTAATGCCATTATTGGTTCACCGACCCTGATGACCTCGCCTTCTCTGCGGATAACGTCCTCACCGGCTCGGCGTAAGATAGCTTGATTTGCTTGGCCTTGAACCGGAATAACTACACCATCGAACGGTGACTTCAACTCTAACGACCTGCGTGACTTCAACGCATCGAGTTGTGCAAAAAGCCCGCGCATCAATTCCTCCTGAACACATATCTCTTTTCGTACAACCTCAAGAACCCCATCCACCGAAGGATGCAACACCTGGCGTTGGACAAATGCGTCCAGCCTCTGCTGGGCCTGTTCCCAATCCTGCTCGGCCTGCTCCAGCATACGCTGATTTTCCGCAGTCTTTTTCGCTAAACTGTCGTATTGGACCTTCACTTTCTTCAGTTCATAAGGCGCAACAGCTTCTTCTTTTAGAAGATCCTCGGTTATTTTCACTTCTATCGCCAAGTCTTCCAGCACTATTTCGTCAGATGCTATTTGCGTTTTCAACGTCAGTATTTGAAGCCTGGCTTGCTCTACATCGACGACAAATCTCCTCATTTCCGCAACCCTGTTAGTTTCCCGTTCAGCCTCTTCGGTCAGCATGGTATCCTGAGTAGGGACTAACTGCGCCGTGAGGTGTTCTATTTCCGCCAGGGCAGTGGCTAGTTGCGACTGCAAATCAGCCTCCAGCAGTTGTTCATTATCGAGCACGGTATCCACGATGGCTAATGTCTGTCCGGCCTTAACTTTCTCAAACAATTGAACCGGTACGCTTTTCAGACGCCCCGTGCTGGTGGATGCTATTTGACGTACCTGGCCCTGGGCTATACCTAAGACTTCAAAACGTTGTGAGCGATGGTGAAACATTGCGACTACCGCTGCCACCGCCCCCAACCATACCAGAACAGGTAGCAAATGCGGCCGCAAAGCAAATAGATAACTTCTGGGGCTTATTTTTTTCATAGACGGCCTAAACCTCCAGCAGCCGTTCCTGCATCGTTAGACTGATATTCTCGATGCCTTCAACTTTTTCCAGCTCGGACAACATCAGCTCGTTTTTTGCGGCATTTCTTATAATCAACTGATAGGCGTATTCAATTTCGGAGGTGCCAAAGCCACTGTCTTGTGCCGATATTAGGGTGAAAGTGCCGCAGAAACGTTTAAGAATAGCGGGAATCGGGCTATCAGGTCCAATATGGCCCCTGAAAGTAAACCGCAAAAAGCCGTTATGCGGTTGATGTGTTCCGAAGCCGGTCAAATGCAGATATAGTGCTATCAAACTGAGAATAATAGTACCGACAATGGCGACGGCATAGCGCTGAGAGCCTGCTGCCATACCTACCACCAGTGCACAAAAGATGAAAGCTATGTCACGAGTATCCTTGATAATGTTGCGAAAACGTATAATTGCCAAGGCGCCCATCAACCCGACAGCAGTGATGATACTGGTACCAATGACGGCCATAACCATCGCTACTACGACAGTGATTAGAATAAGCGATTGGACAAAGGATTTTGAATAAGACAGGCCGCTATGAGAGAAGTAATAAACCCAGGCCAGGACCTGACCCAGAACAAAGGCCAGTAACAGCGACAAAAGAACAGCCTGGGGCGTAAAAGGCCCCCCTGCTAAAGGGGTATCTTCCAATATTTGCCAAAATTTATCCATATTGACTACCCCGCTAATTGGGGTGCACAGAACTTTAACAAACAAGAATCTTTAATTGAGGTAGCATACTTTGATATTGATCTTTGCCGTAAGTCGAAATACTTAACCATTTGGCTTAACCATAGAGGATAACGGTCCGTAAACTTGATCTCCAAAATAACACCGGCCAAGGTATAGGGATGGCGTTGCCAGCCTCCGCCGCCATGTCTAACTTTGGGCAAGCTGGTGATATTATAAGCAAGCTGTCTGTCAAAGGTTACTCTTACCCTGTTTTCCGAATCGCCTTCGTACGCCCGCCGGATGTAACGAGTTAGCACTACAGGCTTAGCCTTGATGCTGTTCAGATACAACTGGAACTGGTTGATTGTTTCCATGTCGACAGTATAATTTTGCGGTGGCAGAGTCAACCCTGCAAGCAAAGTCTGTACATCACGATCCATAATCCTGGCCCGACCCTTGATAATAACGCTGTTCATCCGGCGCTTGATCTCAACAAAGCGAGGATAATCCGTTTCGTCGGTGTAACTGCGGATACGTAGTTTAACGCGATTCTTATGTCCTCGTAGACTTTCTCCACAGAGCTGCAAATCATCCGAGTCAAAATAAAGACTTGCAACCGGATAATCACCGCTCCGCTGTAATTTACAGTACCGGTCAAGGTGCAAGTAAGGCTTAATAAACTGCGCAATCGCCTCAGCTTTTGACTCATTAATAAGATATTTCATCTCATAACGGCATCCGAGAGTACGATCGAACAGCTTCTCCGGCATTTCCGCCATGCTCGTATTGCTTTTATGATGATATAAGCCGGTTTTCTGCTCGGAAGCCTGTCTTAGTGATTTACCTTCGAACATAACAACCTTTGCTACGAAGCCACCTAATACTCAAGGAGGCAAAAATTGTTAACTCTATTTACTTGGGGTAGTTACCTCTCCTAATCCCTATTATCGGTCATATACCGATTTGTAAGATGCTTAAAGCCGGCTCTCTGTTCCGTGAACCCTGCTTTTCCTATTTAGGTCCTAATATCCAATCTCACTGCTTTGCCTATTCTAACATATATAGAATGGTTAAGTCAACACCTTTTTAGTGCCATAACTGTCCCAAAGATTGTGGGAGAGTAATGCCAGCCGGAAGTCCTTGCAAGTTTCGCTGCGAGCTGATATTATTCAGGGTTAATCTGCCCAGTACCAATCTGGCTCTTTCTTGGCCATCCTTCGCCAAGACGAGCGCCCGGCGCTTTTGATTAAAATGCAGGATTAAGGAAGATGCAGAGTGAAAGTATTCCGTTGTCCGTATAATCCTATAATTGAGCCGAAGGATGTTAAACCCTCAAGAGATGACTTCGAAGTTATCGGCGTCTTTAATGCTGGCGTTACCCGTTTTAACGAGGAGGTCACTCTACTTCTTCGAGTGGCGGAAAGGCCGATTAGCAAACATCCGGATGTTACCTTAACTGCCATATATGATGTTACGGAAGGCGAGGTCGCCACAAAAGGATTTTCGAAAGGTAATCCAGACAACGATTTTTCAGACCCCAGATTGATAATAACGCCAGCCGAAACATATTTGACGTCTATTTCCCATCTAAGACTTGCACGCAGCAAGGATGGTATGGCCTTCGAGATTGAAGATACCCCGGCGATTTCGCCGGCAAATGATTATGAAACCTTTGGCCTCGAAGACCCCAGAATTAGCCTTATTGATGGCACATACTATATCAGTTACGTTGCGGTTTGCCCACGCGGGGTGACAACCTGCCTAATATCCACGAAGGATTTTACCTCTTTCCAGCGTCATGGCGTTATCTTCGCTCCCGAAAACAAGGATGTAACACTTTTCCCAAGACAAATTGATGGCAAATTTTACGCTCTACACAGGCCCGTTTCACCTCTATTTAAGAGACATGATATCTGGCTGGCAGAATCATCCGACCTGCGCTGTTGGGGAAACCATCGCCATTTGATGAGGCCCCGCCAGAGCTACTGGGACGAGATAAAGATCGGCGCCAGCGCTGTTCCTTTCAAGATCGACCAGGGCTGGCTGGAAATCTATCATGGAGCGGATGCAAACAATCGCTATTGTCTGGGTGCGGTGCTGCTGGATAGTCAGGAGCCGTGGAAGATTATCGCAAGGACAGAAAAACCAATTCTTGAGCCACAGGCTGACTATGAAATTAAAGGTTTTTTTGGAAATGTGGTTTTTAGCTGCGGCCTGCTATTTGAAGATGACAAGCTCAAGATTTATTATGGTGTCGCCGATACCGCTATTTGTTATGCAGAGTTATCTTTGGAAGAGACCATCGAGAGCCTAAGTTTGTAAGGTAATTTTTGCAAAGCAGGTTTAAAGGCCCATCCGTTTTAGTCCTGATTCATCAGAATCCCCCATTTGACGAGCTAAACGCAGCAGAACACAACTCATATCTGAATACCCAAATCCGGTTTTTTTTGAATCTTTGATATTTCAACATCCCTTTCTGCCGATAAATAAAGAAAAGTCTAAAACCACAACAACGCGAAAAAGGAGGTAGCCCAATGAGAACGAACAAGAATCTATTAGCTGTTGCAATGGCCGTTGTGTGCTGCGCAATAGTAGTCTGGTTTTCTACATCAATAAGGGGCAGCCAAAAAACTTATGAGGTCCGGCCGCAAATTACAATACCCGAGTACAGAACCGATGCGGCCCGCGCTATAGACGCCTATGAGCGTTTGATGGAGCGGTATATGAACCTTACCGAAATGAATTTATTCAGGGTTGGCACAGACGTCCAGTGTGTAGTAAAAAAATTAGATTCCATCGATTATAAATTGACAGAGCTTTGTGCAAGAATAGTTAGGATCGAAAAGGCCCTTGGGATCGAACAACCTAAACCTAATCTGCCTGGCGAGAACAAGCTACAGTTCAAACCTTTTGACAAAAAAGCCCGCGAGAAATCTTCAGCACCCACCGCCACAGATTAAATCCCATCGCCTTGCAATCGGCACGACATCAGACCTGTATCATGGAGAGTTAAAGAATATAGTCTTGAATTTTTAACTGGGGCTTTGAACTTCCCGCTTTATGTTTTTAGCTTGCGGTCTCTACGCAAAAAAGTGATACCTATAAAGTATTTGTCATACGTTAAGTTTTTTCTCTGTCTTTTTTCTATCCAGCAACAAGCTTCAGCGAATAATCAGCAAGTCTTAGCCATAGGTTTTACCGGCTTCATCAACGAAAATAGTGCCCTTTGCCTGTTTTATCACTTTGATTGCCTTTGGTACCTCATCCAACTGTGGGACCTTGAATAGCTTGCCGCACTTACGACACTTTATCCTTCTGTCGGCGGCGCTACTATCAAGCAGCCAGGTGCTACCACACCTTGGGCATTGGGCAATAATCTGCATCAGTAAATTCCTTATTGCCAAGAGCCAGATACTGACTGAAAGGAGACGCCGCAGTAAGGCGCAAAACAGGAATCCCATTCTAAATCAACTTAAACACATATTATTCTATCGTTGTGTTCGACAGTTATACATTATAAATTTCCTTCTTGTCCTATAATATCACTCCATCAGAAACAATATCGCCCTAAGCGTGAAAGACTGAGGTCTGTGGCTCAGGCCGGTGAGATTTTCCTTGATTTAGCTGTTTGAATCCGCTAAAATGGTTTTTGTTGGGGTGGTGAAATGAGAAAGAAAATCTCATGCAAAGTTGTTAGATCTATTCCTCTTAGCGAAAGCAGTGAGATTCTGCGCCATTCAAGCAAGTCAAATGATAAGCACCACAAAATCAGCGATGTTGCTGCCGAGACCCCAACCGCAAAAAAGTCTGTTTGGGAGGGTTCCCATTTTGCGAAAGACTGCAAAATGGGGTCCGAGCCGTCTGCAAATGTTCAGGTGCAGCACTCCAGTAATCCTGTTACCTACACAGAGAGGCTGGGCATAGCAAGAGTGTCCATCGAAGATGGCCTAACGGCACAGATTCTTGATTTTTACGTTTGACACTCGACTTTCTAATTTATGAGCAACAGGCTTTAAGGCTGGATAGCAGCTTATATCAAATCTTTTAGATAGCGTCTTAGAAAGTATATGAGAACTTGTGATTTTTGTTGTTGTAACCCTGAGCGAAACGAAGGGTCTCCCAGAAAGCGCAAAAAAACGGCGAGGAATGGGTAACTTTAGGTGTGCTAAATTTACACACTTCCTCGCCGAGTTTATAAAATCCATTCAGGCCCCTTGTATTGACCCTCCATGGTCGGCCTTGCTATTTAATATAATCAATTTAAGGCATCTATATACCAAATGTTATGATGTTTTCTGCTGCTTCACAGATGTTTTCCGGACATTCAAGCTGACCGGACAACAAAAGCTCTCGTGCCCGCTGGACGGTCCGGCTGTCGGTTTTCGGAGTTTGCATTGCCTTGTCAATGAGAGAAGCATAATTGACCTGGAAAGATACATCAGGGGTCCCAAAATCGTTATTTGGAACAGCCCGCGTGGAGCTGGACTGTCTGGATGATGATTTTTCCAAAAGATCTTGAATTTGATTGGTATCTATTTTCTTTATCATTTCACTATAGTTTTTTCAGAATTTTTGATCCACGATTGTTTTTCGCACATTTTTGACAAAACTTTAGGATTTTTTGTCGCTATTTCATTTTTTTCTAAAGTTAACGGCCTTTTTTGACGAAATTATTTGTTTGGAAACTTTTTTCGAACTCTTTTCCAAACACACTTTACATTTTAGGCCCCGGCTATAGTGTTTCAGCTACCTCATAACTTACAAACTTGAGAAATTCAATCGGACTGACAGCCGCTAATCGTTCACGCAAAGGCAAATCCGAATATTTTTGTGATCGAAAATAGTGTTTTATGCGATATTCAGTTGCTTTGTCGGCGCTGTCCCAAACCTGCTCAAGAGCCCATAACAACTGCCCATCTCTCAGATCCAAAAGCTTTAAGCGAAGACCAACAATCATATGAGGATAAGGCTTAAATTCGGTGATGGTTCCAATCAATACTCCATTGCACTTTAACGTCTCACGGATTGCCGATATCTGATCCAGGGTATATGTTGACCGGACCACAAGCGCATTATTTTGCATTTGAGAACTCCAGTCAAGATCCAACTGCAAACTTCGCCACGAAGGGTCATGCTGGCGGACAACCGTTAAACCGAAAACCTGTTCCTTTTGCAGTGCCCGGAAAAGCGCTTGGGTTACATCAGTAGAGATCTGGGGATAACTCGAATCGTTGTCCAATTCAACAATAGCAACCCTTCCAATTGCGGTTAAATCCTTATCCCGATTTAGGTAATAGTAGGCCGCTGTCGGCGCAGGAGCTCTATAAGTAACGCAACCTGAAAAAAGAACCAGAAATGATGATAATATTTTGATCCGTGACTCGTGACTCGTGAGCCGAGCGACGAGCGACGAGCGATAAGCCCCCACACATGATAATACTGTTCTTGAGCTATTCATTTCGTTTACCTAAGCTTGGAGTTTACTGGGATTCATTCTGGCCAGGTGTACCTGACGACGCAACGGATGAAGTTGTATCCTTACTTTGGGCCGATTCTGCTGTAGCCTCTCCGCCGAGAATTTCAAGTATCTTAAGCAATGCTTCCAGTTGGGCGGTACCAGCGTCCCTCATCTCGTCACGAAAACCCAGGATATCGACTTTCCAGTTATTCAATTCAATACGCATCTCAATCAGAAGGTCATTTGCTTCGGTTAATTCCTTTTGCGTCTGCTGCAATTGAGCCTCAAGAGCAATGGCCCGGTCCTTAAGCTGTTGGTTCCTGGCGGTAAGGTCCTGATTTTGCTGCCGCAGCACAGCCGCTTCTTCAGAGAGTTTGGCGTGTTTTTTCGACAGCTCTATTGCGGACTCCACCACAGTTGGGCCTTGTGCTGCAGATTCCGGGAACCTTTTTGCAACAGAATCACTCTGCTGTTTTTCAATAGAAATGGGGGGCTGGATAATAACCTCCACTGGTTTTTGACCAGGTGAGCAGCCTGATTGCAGAAATATGAACATTAATGAAATCAGTAAGAGGATAATCGTTTTGTTACTTTGCATTGTACTTCTCCCTTAAATCGTTTGGTCAGATACGTTATTAGAGACCTCAAACGCGCCATTCTACGTTTGGGAATCCTCTGCAGGTGTTTCAGCACCAGCATATTCACATCTTAAATACGTTCCTGCACCGCAGGAACAGATTACTTCTATAACAGCGAATTCGGGATGGTTTTCTACAATACGCACCTGTGGCGCAGCCGAGGCCGTGCCTTGCTGTTTTTGTACGCTTTTTGCGGCCTCGGCCTGCGCCACATCGAGATGAAATTGGCCGCCAAGTCTAACATTGTCGCCCTTTAGAATCCGTCTTGCTGTTTTTGCCATTATTATTCTAACCCTTTTAATTGATTATTGATTATTTTCAATTGACTATGTCTTTTCTAATCATCCACAAGCAATTTCCGGTCAAGCACAGTAATCAATCCCGATACTGCCGGGATTCCTGTCATTTTCGTTTTCAGTCCGCCCTTGCGGCGTATTGTCCAAGTTCGATTCATCAACTGACTCGCCCATCTCTTGTTCGCGTTCTTCCTTATTCTCCTTGGATAATTGCTGTCGGCGTTTTCTCTCTTCACGCCGTTTTGCGGGAGTTAAACCCGCAATATTCTGCAAGCCTTTTACCGGCTTTATTATACTGGAATCATAATCTGCCATCTTTCCATTGCCTCAATTTAACAGACAAGCTAAATAAAGCACTTGCGTGTAGCTGGCTGACGCGGGACTCGGTAATTTCGAAAATCTCGGCAATCTGTTTCATCGTCAAGTGCTGCTGGTAATAAAGCAGGATGATTTGCCGCTGTCTCTCGGCCAACTGCTGTATCGCTCCAGCTAACTTATCCAGAAGCTCTGCTCGTTCGATCTGCTCATCAGGGGTGGTCGTATTGGCTGCAGCCAAAAGATTACCCAGCGCCGGTGAATCCCCTCCGAATCCGTCAAGGGAAACAAAATGCTGTGCACGTGCGTTTTCAAGCATTTCGTAAAGCTCATCAATAGTTATTCCAAGTTTTTCGGCTAATTCCTCGTCACTGGGGGCAGTACCTGTCTGGTCGGAGATCTTCCGACTGAGCCGTAGGGCATTACGAATCTGTTTGTCGAGATTTGCAGGCAGCAAAGATGAGCCTCTCAGCTCATCGAGAACAGCTCCTTTGATCCTGATATAGGCATAGGTTTTAAACTCCACCTGGCGAGATGGGTCGAAATCGCGGGCGGCCCTAACCAGCCCAACAGTTCCTGCGGAGACCATATCTTCAAATGACAACGGAGGTTTCAGATATGTTACCACCTGCCGAACTATCCTGTGAACCATAGGTAAAAGCTCGGCTATCTGCTCATTTTCGACTTCGTCTTTGGCAGAACTTTTTTGGCCAGCATATGCCCGCAGGGCAACGCTATAACTCGCAGCTTGCTGCTCATCGCTCGTTACTCGTACATCGCTCGAGTGCCTCGGCACGGGTCCCACGGTACGGGGCACGGGATTTTCAGTCTTTACGGCCACTATCCTTTTCCTTGGACTCCCTTTTGCTATTTTTTGCAAAATGGGAATCCTTTTGTCGATTCACCTGATTTGTAATCATCGCATTTATCAAAATAGCATTTATCGCTTTTACAACCCACGTCCCTGCTATATATGCAAGCACCGCCCCCACCAAAGCCCTCTTACAGCAGGTAAATGGCGAAAGACCACTACTCCAACTGATTAAGCTCAAGCCGAAAAAAAACATCACAGCAATGCTTACCGCAATTGACCGAACGTGTAACGGCATAATCAATTTCCTATTTTCAATTTCCAATTTTCATTTTTCATTTTAAAGCGGCTACAAGTTCGTGTTCTTTGGGCGCTGTCGGCTCAGTCTGCTGGATGGATATGGTTTCTATCGGTTCTACTTCGGTTCCAAGCACAATTTCGTCATAAGCTACGACCGGCAACAGCGAGACTGTCCGTGATAACATTACCGCCAGCGGTGAGCGTAATCTTGAATCACACAGTAAAACTACCTTGTCCTCACCTTTGTCCATTGCTTCTTTCCAAACCTGTGCGGCTTTTCTACTTAGATCCATTGCCATATCAGCCGGCAAAGCGAGGTTTATTTCATCTGCTTCCTGCCGCAATGTCGAGGCCATCTGATGTTCGAGGGCGGTATCCAGTGTTATGGCCCAAATTTTACCGGCCTCGTCTTTATATTGCTCGGTAATGGTTCTGCTGAGGTGTTTGCGAACCAGCTCTGTTAAAGCAGCAGTGTTTTTGGTTTTTGAAGCGTATTCTCCCAGCGCTTCAAGAATAGCAGTTAATTCGCGAATTGGTATTCCATCCCGTAGGAGGTTCTTAAGTACACGTTGAAGCAGTCCAATAGATACCTCTCGATCGGGTCCAACAACTTCTCCGACCAATGACGGTTGGGTCTTGCGAAGTCTGTCAACAAGGAGCTGAACATCCTCGCGGGTCAGCAATTCGTGGGCGTATTTGCGAAGCGTTTCAGACAGATGCGTAATAAAAACTGATTCAGGATCAATTACAGTATATCCATTCAATTCAGCTTTTTCCTTGTTGGCTGGAGTAATCCACAAAGCCGGTAGTCCATAAACAGGTTCGGCAGTTTCTATGCCCTCCACTTTGGTTTGGACAGTACCCGGATCCATAGCGAGGAACATATCAGGCTCTAATCGCCCCTTTGCCACCGGCAGCTCCGCGATTCGAATCTCGTACGCAGTTGGTTCAAGGTTAATATTGTCCCGCAGCCGAACCAGAGGCATAATGATACCGAGCTGCTGGGCAAACTTTCTGCGCAAAGCCCCGATGCGATCAAATATAGCACTATCTTTGCGAGGGTCCACCATACTAATCAATCGCACACCGACCTGCACAGAAACTCTGTCGACGTCGAGCAGCTCTTCGACCGGCTGTTTCTCAGCCTTTGCTTGTGTAGGCGTAACACGTTTTTTCACACGGCCCTTTTCAGATTGAGCTGTGACCCGTCCGAGCAGAGCTGTCCCCGTACCCAATAATAAAAAAGGTATTTTAGGCAGGCCCGGCACCAACGCCATTGAAGCAATGATGAAAGCCGCCGTAATCAGGGGCTGGCTGGTTTTAAGAAACTGCCTGGATAGGTCCTGACCGACGCTGTGTCGTGAAGATATTTTAGTTACCAAAAATCCCGAACTTACCGAGATAATTACCGATGGTATCTGGCTGACGAGTCCATCACCGATGGAAAGAATAGAATAAGTCCTTACGGCACCGGCAATGGTCATACCGCGTGTATAACCCATAGCTATGCCGCCAATTATATTAACGGCGGTGATTATCAGCCCCGCCTTGGCATCGCCTCGAATGAATTTGCTGGCACCATCCATCGCACCATAGAACTCACTTTCCTTGACGATTTTTGCTCTGCGTTCGTTGGCTTGCGTTTCTGTAATGGTCCCCGCATTAAGGTCTGCGTCAATCGCCATTTGCTTGCCGGGCATAGCATCAAGGGTAAAACGCGCAGCAACTTCGCTTATGCGCTCGGCACCTTTCGTGATGACTACGAACTGGATAACAACAAGGATTAAGAAGATTACCAGGCCGACGACTAAACTGCCCCCAGCAACGAAATCACCGAAGGTCTGGATAATTTTTCCGGCATTACCGTATAGAAGTATCAGTCTGGTAGATGCCACATTTAGAGAAAGGCGAAACAGGGTTACGAAAAGAAGTAGCGAAGGAAAGGTGGATAATTCGAGAGCTTCTTTTGACGAGAGGGTAACAATCAAAACAGCCACAGCCAAGGAGATACTACAAGCCAAAAGCATATCCAATAGGGGGGTGGGCAGAGGAATTATAAGTGTGGCAAGAACCGCCACCAGACCAAAAGCTAAAATAATATTGCTATAGGCTGCCAGTGGCGTATTGAGCGGGTTGAGTCCCGTTGATCCTGGTGAATTTGATTGTACAGAGCCAGCCATCACAATTGGTTCCCGCAAAGCGGGGTACCTTCCTTCTAACTTAAATTCAGGCCTTGGCAGTAGAATTACCGAGGCCAAGAATCTGTTTTACCTTGACGGCGAACCGGCCATCGACCACCACTATAGTTCCCGTGGCAAACCTGGTGTCCCCCAGGTACAAATCTGCCGCTTCATCAATAGATTTGTCGAGTTCCAATACTGAGCCTGGTCCAAGCCGCAACAGCCGCCGAACAGGTATCTCCGTTTGTCCAAGAGCAACAGTAACAGACATGTCCACATCCAGTAAGATGTCAATACTTCCGCCGGCACCTGGATCCCCTGCTGGAGCAACTTCGGAAAATTCAACAGGTTGTGCCTGCGTTTTTGAGTCTTCCTGTGCTCCGCCATCCGGCGGATTTCCCTGGTCTTGCTTTTCTTCGGCCTTTTCTGCTGCTTCAGTTGCTTTTGCCATATTTTGATTTCCTTTTAGTTATTTAGTACCTGTAACTGGTTTTATATTTAACTCTGTATTTCAAGACAGTTCTGGGTTCTCATTTTGCGACTTATTGCAAAACGGGGTCCCTGTAATTACCACAGCGTACTTTCCGGCCAATTTTGCAGGCCAGACGCGAAAGGCCGTTCGGCCCCCTATTACCAACTCAACCGGCTCGTCAATTCTTTTGTCAAATAACAATACATCATCTACTTCAAGGCCCATTATTTCTTCAAGAGTAAGCGTTGTAGAAGCCAGTTGAGCAGTAACAGAAACCGGCATTTGCTGCATATGGCCAAGGATTGCTTTCGAAACATCCTCGGCTGAGAATCGACCAACAACCTGTGCGGTTTTCCCTACGAGAGGTTTCAGCTCACGACAGAGTATCAAAAAGTTAGCTTCGGTACTGTTCTCTAAGTCAGCCTTCTTGACACGAAAAGTAATTTTGCAGATTTCTTCTGTGCCTTGCAGTTCAAGAGGCAACTGTCTTCTGACAATATTCATGGCCGGCTGGAAATCACGAACGCTATAAGCGACGGAAAGTGCCGCAACAATGGCAGATGTGATGTCTAATAAAAGCGATTCCTCCAACAGCGATAATTCTACTCTCGAATCTTCTACGGATTCGGTATCTCCAAGCAATTGTCTTGTCCAGATGAATGCTGTTTGGGCAGGTATGCTAATTAGTCCGCATAGATGCTCCTTATCGGTTCCGAAAGCCAGGTAATAGTCATTCTGCTCGCTGTCTAAGGCCTGGGCAAGAAGCTCGGCAGCAAAGTGCTGGGTGGTCGAAACAACCGTCACATCGAACTCGCTGTGGCAAAAGTGAGTGAATTTTTTAGCGACCGCTCTGGCTAAGTCTTCAGTGAAATCGTCGAGTTTATTGAGCTGGTTGTGATCAAAATAGTGAGGCTGATGCCAATTGTATTCTGTGGCCTCTATTTGGGTGGTATCTTCTGCTGGCTCGGAACCGACAGCAGCAAGGAGCTTGTGCATCATTTCTTTACTTAAATTTTTAGCTGTTCTGCTACTCATTGTACGGCGAATTCTTTAAATAAAACGTTCTTGACCAGAGGTTTGGAATCAGGAAAAAGCTTTTCGTTAAAAGCGTCGAGCACCTGCGATTGAATTCTCTTGAGGTTCCTATCACCTCTGATATCCTCAAGACTTAGACTTGCAAGGTAAATGGTAAGCCAGTTCGTCAAGATGGGCTTTTTCTCATCAAGAAAAACAGCGCCTTTCTTCCCGTCCATCCCGGAACTTATCTCGAGTATTAAAGAGGCCCGAACATAGCGTGTTACGTTAGTTACGTTGAGATTTGACACAACAGGGTCCAAATGATAATACCAGGTTTTTTGAGAGCCAGTTGCCGAACCGGCCACTGTCAGATCCTCTACCTGAACCGACTGATCTTGTTCAGAAGATCCGGCTGTCTCGGTCGTTCCAAAACCGGCAAATAATCGACCAAGTCCAAAACCGGCACCTGCGAAAAGTACTACAACAACAGCTATTATTACCCACGGCAGAAACCGGCCGCGCGAGGCCTTTTTACCACCCGATTCAGCCTTTGGTTCCCCTTGTTGCTCTTCCTGCTCTCTCGTATCATCCGCATCTGCCATTTCTGTCTTTCCTTTCCTCCACACATCTACATGTGTGGTATACTTCTATTTCCCCACACGTAAGTGTGTGGTCCTATGCTAACTGCAAACAGCCTTTTTGCCGATATCGATGTATTTTATCCCGTAATGTTCGGTCACTGATGCCTAAGACCTTTGCGGCTTTCGTCCGGTTGCCACCTGTCTGGCGTAAAGTATCCAATATTGCCCGCCGTTCCACCTGCTCAAGCGGAATTCCTCCCAGTCCGGAATCGTATTGCGTATTGCGTATCGGCCAGACAGAAGTGGATTTATCAGTATCATATTGTGTATGTTTTTCGCATGACGGCACCCGAACGACGCACGACGAATCATAATTACAGCTCTTTTCCTGCGGGAGCGGCTGTAATTCATCAAATAGCCACGAGACATCAGCTAATGAGAGGATTCGGCCAACGCCCAAAATCAACGATGTTCGCACAACATTGCGCAATTGCCGGACATTGCCAGGCCAATGATATTTAGCGAAAATGTCCATCATCGCAGGGGCAAGCTCAGTGATATGACGCTGCACTTCGCGGGCATAAAGATTAACAAAATACCATACAAGGTCAGGCAAATCATCCTTACGTTCTCTCAGAGGACAGATAACTAATCTTACTCCGCTGAGCCGATAATAAAGGTCCTGACGGAACCGGCCCTGTTGAACTTCCTGCAACAAATCCTTATTTGTAGTACTTATTATTCGAACATCGACTCTAACACTTTCGTTTCCGCCAACACGTTCAAAATCCTGCTGCTCGAGCACTCGCAATAACTTGGCCTGAAATCTCATTGGTGTTTCAGCAATTTCATCCAAGAGCAGGGTTCCGCCATGGGCCATTTCGAATCGACCTTTGCGCTGAACATAGGCGCCAGTGAAGGCGCCCTTCTCATGTCCAAACAGCTCGCTTTCAAGAAGTGAGTCACTTAATGCCGCACAATTGATTTTAATATATGGACCCTGGGCTCTTCTGCTTTCGCGATAGATCAGATAAGCAATCAGCTCCTTGCCTGTCC
>Ga0209636_10000877_pt1 | contig 29843 bp, 23 predicted proteins | sample DeeMarSWOR152_54_FD_187464 | JGI IMG/M metagenome (GOLD analysis project Ga0209636, IMG submission 187464) | Marine sediment microbial communities from White Oak River estuary, North Carolina - WOR-1-52-54 (SPAdes) (version 2) | ecosystem: Environmental > Aquatic > Marine > Intertidal zone >...
ACTCGTCAATTACAAAGATATCTCTGCCTCAGAAGCGGCATCGAGGCTGAACCTTCATATTCAAACCGCCCAGGATTTCCTGGAAGCCATGACCTCTTTAGGCATTCTGTCCAAAAAAGAGGTGTACGAAAAAAAACGCCCTTATTTCCGGTATTCTCTGAAAAAGAAAAAAATCGTCATGGATATCGACCTGGCCTCCTTGTTGGAGCAAAAAAAGCCTGAAGTTAAGCTATCCAAAAAAATACGCGAGAATAAAAATTCAGGAGCCAGGTTCGTGACAGCTCGATACGATCCCTATTTCAGCAGTGTCGTCATCTGGATCGGAGAGGGACGAGACCGGAAGGAAAGGAAAATCATCCTGACAATCCCCCAAGGGAAATTCCTCTACCAACTGCCTTTCCCCACAGCGGAATTCCTGACTATAGCCGAGATCATGCAAAAATCAGGAGTGGATAAGGTCCATTCACCGGAAATCCTCGATGTTGTGGAACTGCTCGAAAAATACGGCGTTATTCAAGTGAAATAACAGGCATGTTCCCTGCGGGGAGTTAGGCAGGAATGTTATTTCTTTTCTTCCTGCAGGAGGATGTTCATCAATTGCAGACGGTTTTTTACGCCGATTTTTTTGTAGACGTTATAAATGTGTTTCTTAACGGTTTCTAAAGAGATATAGACTTGACTTGCGATTTCTCCGTTGGAGTTGCCGTACAGAACAAGAGAAATTATTTCCTGTTCCCGCGGGGATAGACTGTATTTGTCTTTAAGTTTTGGCAGGTTTTCCGGAAGCCTATAATCCTGGACTCTGCCTTGCCATCTTCTAAACCAAGCTCTTAGGACAAAAAAACCCGGAACATTCATCCCAAGAGACAAAAAGCTGTATCTAGCGAATATCCACAGAAAGTTCACATTACCAATCTGGGGATTGAAGAGAAACAGCACAAGCACAGCCAAACCGCCAATAGTCAGGTATGAAAAAAGACGAATATTCTTTTTTAGGATAGGATCTTTAAGTCTGCCCGCTGCAAAGATGGCGTAGATCAGCCAAAAAAATACAAGCAAAAGCATCAACTTTCCGGAATGGGGAGCCGAAACATCCACAAGCCTGGGTTCCGGGTCATGGATTAAACGATTGACTGCGTGTCGGGTGTATGTCACCTGAATGATTAAAAAAGGTAAAAAGAGAAGGGCTTTCACAAGCCAGGACAGATTTTTCTGAAGCCATTTGCGGATAAAATTCGCAAAAAAAATGACAATCAGACCGTGGACCATAATACATAGAATTCCCATAAAGAGGAGATAGCCGAGCTTGCCGCTTTTCGGAATATACCCGAGATAATAGATGAACACAAATTCAAAAATAGCATAGAGATCCCATAAAACAATAAATACGAGGTAGGAAAAGAGAACCAGAGCGGTGTGGCGGCGGAAAAGGACAGCGACAGCTTCAATCTGGATGACTGCGGCTGTCAATAGTCCAATGATGATTAAAAGGGCTTCCATCTTTCCATCTTTTTTTTCTTTCTTTTTAACAGGTAAAGGCTGTTCCGCAAATCTCTCTTCTGAACTTTCTCTTAAGAAATAAACTGCTCAAAAAGTAGAACTCCGGAAATTTCCATTCCTTCTATATGTCTGTATGCTTCGCATATTTATTAATACGTGATTCACATAGAACAAGTTACGAAAAAATTTATTCCGTTTTCAATATCTTGAATTCCTGGAAAGTGATAGAAAATTTCAAGGACTTATTGAATTTGATCTAAACAGATAAAAGCTGTTCTGTAAATCTCTCCTCTGAAACCTCTCTTAGGAAATAAGCTGCTCAAAAAGTAGAATTCCGGAAATTTCCACTTTTTTGGTATTTTCACATTCGAGGAATAAGGCTAAACTCAGTAAGAGTATCAAAACTGGAAAATAACAAAATTGAGGAGATCTCAATGAGAAAAAAATTGCAGTTTCTGTTCGTTGTTTTTTGTTTTATTTGCTGTAATCTTTCAGCCGTTGCCAGGGATTTCCCTTCCGAGATGGACCGGGTGATGGACCATTTCACAAAACTGGAGTTATTTTCCGGAGTCGTCCTTGTCGCCCAAGAGGGCAAAGTGCTTTATGCCAAGGCCTTCGGCGAAGCCAATAAGGATTTCCATATCCCGAATACTCTCCACACGCGGTTCGAACTTGCTTCGATTTCCAAGCTGTTCACAGGTATCGCTGTCATCCAGCTTGTGGAAAAGGGGAAGATCGGGCTGGACGATCCGGTCCAAAAACACCTGCCGGATTTTCCCTTCGGAGACAAGATCACAATCCTCCATCTGCTGACCCACACCTCCGGCCTGCCGGATTGGACCTCCCATCCCCGCTTCCGCTCTATCTGGACTCAAGTAAAGACGATCGACCAAATGAAATCCCTGGTCTTCGATCAAAAGTTAAAACACGAATCACCTGGAGAAAAATTTGAATACAGCAGCGCGGGTTTCATTCTTTTGGGAGCCATCCTGGAGCGAATCTACGGAAAAAGTTTTGCCGCCGTTATCAAAGACACTATCCTGGATCCCCTGGGAATGACAGAAACAACAATTGCGAATCCTGAAAATGTGGTGGAAAACCGGGCCACCGGATACGTCAAATCCTCTACCGGCAGATTTTCGACCAACGTCTACTGGCTGCTCCCTTATGTCGCCTCGGCCGGAATCCAGTCTACAGCCGGAGACATGCTCAAGCTCGATCAGGCTTTGTACGGCGATAAGCTTCTCAGCCAGGAATCCCAGGAAAAGATGTACAAACCTTTTATTGGTAAAGACTGGGGAATTCTGTGGAGGCTGTGGGAAGTCCACGGCAACCGGATCGCCTGGCATGGGGGAGAAACCACAGGTGTCAGCGCTATGTTCAGAAGATACCTGGAGGATAAGTATACACTTATCATACTTTCGAATTACCACCGGGCCGGCCGTCCGCTGACATCGGTGGTTGAACCTCTCCTGTTTGGCGACGAGTATGAACTGCCCAAACCGACTCTGAGGGAGTATCTTTTCCGGAATATGACAGAGAAAGGGATCAAGAATACCCTTCGTAATTTTGATAATCTGATCAAAAAAGAAGGGTATACCGTCGATTCACAGGACAATCTCAATGGATTCGGGTATGAACTTATGCGTGAGGAGAGGATGGATATGGCCCTGGGGATTTTCAGGCTGAACTGCCGTCTCTTTCCAGATGAAGCCAACACCTATGACAGCCTGGCTGAGGCCTTTTTAAAAATTGGCGATCTGGAATCAGCTCTAATCAATTATGAAAAAGCCCTGGAGCTGGATCCAAAACTCGATTCAGCAAAAATCGGAATTAAAAGAATAAATATTTTACTGAAGAAATAAATGGATCCGTATACACCAAATCCAAATACAAAAAGGAGGATATCATGAAACGCATGACAAGATTGGCTCTTTTTCTGACAGTGGCAATCGGTGTGTCTTTTAACCTGATGGCCCAGAAACCCGCCGATTTAGTCGGGACATGGGTGGGTTTGTCCACACTCGAGGGAATGGCCAGTGCCAATGAAATCACTCTGGTTCTGGAGATGAAGGAAGGAAGTCTTGCAGGACACATGACTGACCAGTTCGGATTTATGAGCAAGACCCCCATCTTCGAGGTCAAGCTGGAAGAAAGCGTATTCAGTTTTTCTGTCATTATCTCAGGCCCGAGCGGGAAAAAAGCGACTATGGTCTTGAAAATGAATGTCGAGAGAGATTCCATGAAGGGAACTCTGGAAATCCCGGATATCGAGATGAAAGGCAAATGGGAGGCGACAAAGAAAAAATAACTGTGCTTCTTCAGGGAACTGTTGTTACCCCATATTCCCTATATTAAACACATAAATGAGCTAACAAAATCACCGATTAAAGCATTTTTTTCTTTATAAATCCCCTTTATTTCTTTACATCTATTCAAAAAAGGTTTTGTTTGGTTCTTTTTATTCAACCTTAAGACTATCGACAGGGTTTGCAGAAGCGGCTTTTAATGTCCTGGATATTACAGCTAAAAAACCGGTCACAAGTGAAAGAAGCCCCGCAAAGATAAAAATTTCTAAATTAATACCTGTTTTTTCTACCCATGCCCAGTTAAGAAACAGCTTTGATACAAAATAAGCTAACGGCCAGGCTATAATGTTGGAAAGAATTATCAATATGAATGATTCATTCAGAAGCATTTTTACTATCCCCGGTACGGAAGCTCCAAGCACCTTCCTTATCCCGATTTCTTTCGTTCTCCTTTCTGTAGTATAGGAAACCAGTCCTAAGAGCCCGACACAAGAAATGAAGATTGCCCATATACTGAAAGAGCCGATAAACTCCCGCCCTTTTACGGTTGAATTAAAGACCCATTTGAAATGGTTTTCCAATTTTTCTGATTCTAGAGGAAACTCCGGCATAATTGTATCCCATCTTTGTCTTAGATATTCATTCACGGTGGCCTCTGTTCCGGGCGCCATCCGGATTAACATATAATTAGGCCATCTATTTTGGAAATATAAAAGTGCAGGCATCTTTTTATGAAAAACATGTTTGAAATGAAAATGTTTAACCATTCCGATTACAATACCGTCATAATCACCTAACTTAATTTTTTTCCCTAGAGGATCTTTCCATTTTAATTGCCGGGCAAGATCTTCAGTTATTATCATGCTTCTTTCTTCGTTAAATTCACGCGAAAAACTTCTGCCTTTTATTAATTCCAAATTGAGTGTTTCGATGAAATCATAATCAGCATCATAAGCATTCGCTCTGAAATTATCTTTTTCATCCATACCTTCAGGAATTATCAGGTTACCCATAGGACCTCCCCAGTCACCGGGGATCCAGCCGGCTCCACAAACACGAGTTATTTCCGGGTATTGCAAGAGTTCTTCCCTGATTGCTTCCAGACGAGGACGGGCTTCAGGATGAAGCCTTACTGTCAGCACATTGTCCCTCTGGTATCCTAAGTCTACATTCACAAGATGATCAAATTGCCTATTAGTAATAACGGCAAAAACGATCAGTATGATAGTTAGAATGAACTGAGAAACAACGAGCAGTTTTCTTGCCGGTGCACCTTTGGAACCTACGAGCAAATTCCCTTTCATAACCTGAACGGGATTAAACCTCGATAAAAAGAAAGCAGGATAACTGCCGGAAACTATCCCGACAATAAAAGTGATAGCAATTATAAAAAGTAATTTTTCCGGTTTATTCGATAGTGTCAATTCCAGGTCAGGTCCCATAATGGCAATAAAGACCGGACGTATCAACATAAAAACACCTATTGCTGCTGGTAAGGCAATAAATGCAGTTATGACCGATTCTGCAAGAAATTGCGAGACCAGCTGGTATTTATGCGCTCCGGCGACCTTCCTTATACCAACTTCCCGTCCCCTGTTTATGTATCTGGCTGTGGATAGATTCATGAAGTTTAGACATACTACCACCAATAAAGCAGCAGCTAATCCAAGAATGATATAAAACTGGACAGGTGTGGTTTTAGTAAAAGGGCTGCCGACATGCATGGGTATTAAGTGCAAACCGGTCAGGGGAGTAAGATAAATACTTGCCGGTTTAAAATCGTATTCAGCCATATTCTTATCAAGAATAGCAGGGAAATGTTCCCTAATTTTTTCAGGTGTTTTTCCCTCGCCAATCAGGATGAAAATATTACAAAAATTATTCCATCTTTCCCACCGGTCCTGTGTTTTCATTGAAATAAGATAACTGTACTTTAACTTCGAATTTATCGGAACATCCTCAGTAACGCCGGTGACTGCAGCCGTAATATCATTATCAAAGATCAGGTGTTTGCCGATTGGGTCTTCATTCCCGAAATATTTTTCGGCAATTGATTCGGTTATCACAACAGAGTTGGGAGCCGAAAGTGCAGTCCCTGCTTCGCCTTTTATCATTTTAAACGAAAACATTGAGAAAAAGCGGTCGTCAGCATACCATATTCCCGATTCATAAAACTTTTTTTCGTTATACCGTACGATTTTCCTGCCTGCCCCACTCATTCTTGTACCACTTTCAACATCCGGGACTTCATCGAGTATTGTTTGCAGCATGGCTCCCGGAGCCCATAGATTTTCCGAACCCGATTTTGATACGCCCGTAAGGCAGTAAATCCTGTCTGAATTTTTTTGAAACTTGTCATAGCTGAAATTAAAATCCATATAAAGCAGGGCAAGAATAAAAAGAGCTAAAGCTACGGCAAGCGCGGAAATATTGATGAGGGAATATAGTTTATGCTTTGAAATATTCCTTATGGCGATTTTAAAATAATTTTTGAGCATGGCAATTGCCTCTTTATATGATCGTTTTGAATAATGAAAATTTTTTTTCAATCATAAACAGTCTCGCAAAAAAAAAGACTCTGATTCATTTAAATGGGGTTGATCATGGTGATATTTCCCTCCGGAATACTTCAATCTTTTTTTCCTTTTTCCGGGTTGTTATTGTTCAACCTATTGTACGCTTCAGCTTCTCGAAAGTTCCACTTTAAAGCCTATTTATACAAAGAATAAATAAATTTTGATAAACGACAAAAATCTTATTTTTTAAAAATCATACTTTTATCTTAGCGTTAATATTCAAAGGCTTATCTAATTCACAACGGTGCGCCCGTAGCTCAGTGGATAGAGCAGCAGATTCCGAATCCAAAGGTTGGGGATTCAAATCCCTCCGGGCGTACTCCTTTCATCCTCTTATTAATTCTCTTCTCCATTAGGATTCTGATTTTATAGTGAACATTTGTTGACTCGACAATCCTTCCATCAGCTCCTCATCTGAGCCGTACCTTGAACACTGATAGCGAACCTTAATAAAAGAAACTAATAAAAACACTTGAAATACCTAAATATTCTAGGTATAATACATAGATATTATAGGTATCGGAGTGAAAAAATGGTATCGAAAAACTTGATGGCTGCCTCGACAAAGCCCATGATCCTGGCCATTCTGGCCAACGGAGAGATCTACGGGTACCAGATCATCCAGAGCGTCATAGAAATTTCCGGGGGCACCCTGGAATGGTCCGAAGGGATGCTCTACCCTGTCCTCCACCGGCTGGAAAAGGAAAACTTTATCCAGTCCCAGTGGAAAATATCCGAGGAGGGACGGCGGCGAAAATATTACAGGCTGACTGAATCAGGAAAAAAAGAATTGGAAAAAGAAAAAAAACAATGGTTGAGTGTCCACAAAGTGCTTTCCAGAATATGGGGTCCTCTGCCTGCCTTCGACTGAAAGAAAAAGCGAAAAAAATAGGAGCGTCGAATGTTTGATCTCGAAAAAGCGATACAAGACTGGCGGAAAGCCTTGAATAAGAATGAAGCTCTGGAAGATGGCTACAAGGAAGAACTGGAGTGCCATCTCAGAGATAAAATCGATTATCTGATAGGTCTTGGCTCCTCGGAAGAAAAGGCTTTTAAAGAAGCCGCAAAAAAAATCGGGGGCCCAGACAGCCTTGGTGCTGAATACTTCAAAACCGACACCAGGAGTGTAAGCGGGCGGCCGCCCTGGAAAAAACAGCTCCTGCCTACAGCCCTTATCCCCAATTATTTCAAGATCGCCTTCCGGAAAATAAAGCGCCAAAAGGTTTTTTCCTGTATCAATATCGCTGGCTTGGCTGTAGGCTTGGCCTGCTGCGCGGTGATCATTCTTTATGTCGCCAATGAGCTCACCTACGATACTTTCCATAAGGATAAAGACCGTATCTTCAGGGTCAACACCCATCAAATCAATCAGGTGGGTGAATTTTACATGGCCACCAGTCCCGGGCCTCTCGGTTCCATGCTCAAAAACAATTTCTCTCAAATCGAAGAGGCCACACGAGTGATTCCTCCTTACGAAAATCCGGATAGCGTCCTGGTGGTCAGAAAAGAGAAGCGATTTTTCGAAACCCGTGTGTTCTTTGTGGACAACGCGGCATTCCGGATCTTTCATATGCCTTTTCTAAAAGGCAACCCGGAACACGCTCTGGCCCGTCCCCACACTGTGGTCCTGACAGAATCCACAGCAGATAAATACTTTAATGAAGAAAATCCCATAGGGAAAATCCTTCAGATTGAGATTGATTATGACATCGGTATACAAGAGGTGGAGCTCCAGGATTACGAAGTGACAGGTGTGATCAAAAATGCGCCGGTTAACACTCATTTTAAATACGATATGCTCCTGTCCATGTCCACCTTTCTCGCCAACCGTCCGAGCTTTGATACAGAATGGGTCAATCCCCACACCAAATACACTTACATCAAGCTGCAGCAAAAAGCTGATCTCTCAAACTTCAAGGGAAATCTGGCTCAGGCTTCTCAGATAGTGTCCCGCCAGTATGAAGAGCGACTCAACCGCTCTCTGCCGCTTATAGAATTTTATCTTCAGCCCATCACCCGAATCCATATGTTTTCCCAGGTCCGAAGAGAAATGGAATCTCCCGGCAGCTGGCATTATGTTTATATCTATTCTATGGTGGCGTTCCTTATACTTTTGATCGGCTGCATGAATTTTGTCAACCTCTCGGCTGCACTGTCCGCTACTAGGACCAGCGAGGTGGGTCTTCGCAAGGTCATCGGCGCCCAGCGTCAGCAGCTGATCTGGCAGTTTTTGGGGGAGTCATCTCTGATCACTTTCCTGGCCTTTTTCCTCTCTTTGGTCTTGATGAACATTCTCCTCGGGCCCTTTAACAGGATGGCAGGAACAGAGCTGTCCCTCACCGGATTGGCACGGCCCCTTGTTTTCATTCCTATGGTCACACTTCTTGTTCTGGTGGCGTTGGGCTCTGGTGCCTATCCGGCTCTTATTCTGACAGCCTTCAAACCGGCTGACGTGCTTCAAGGGAGACTGGCGCCGAAATTAAGAGGAACCGGAGTTCAAAAAGTGCTGGTGGTGGGCCAGTTTGCTATTTCCATATTCCTGGTCATCTGCACCATGACCGTGTTCAAGCAGCTCGGTTTCATGAGGGGACTGGCTCTGGGCTTTGATATCAATCAGAAGCTTATTCTCCGGATCAAAAGCAACCTTGATCACCTGCGTAGCGATTATGAAGCTATAAAGCTGGACTTTCTCAATAATCCTTATGTCACAGGAGCGACTGTCTCTTCCTCTGTGCCTGGCGACCATGATGAAGGCGGCTACTACATGACCAGCCGGGAGGAGGATTTCAGCGATGCGCTCCGGCTCAAGGTCAACACTGTGGATTATGATTTCATCCCGGAATATGGCATCCAGATGGTTGCTGGCCGCCCTTTTCAAAAAGAAAATAGAAGCGACATCAATGAGGCTTACGTGATCAACAAAGCAGGACTTAAAGAACTGGGCATTCCCACACCTGAGGATGCCCTTGGCATGCGCTTTCAGGCCCATTACCACAGGATGTGGAAGACCATTGTGGGAGTCACTGAAGATTTTCACTATCGGGGGATGCAGGAGGCTGTGGAGCCGCTTTTGCTGGATATCGAGACTTCACTCATGGACACCATAACTCTTTCCATCAACACAGAGAATATGCCTGCCCTGATGAGAGAAGTCCGTTCTACCTGGGAAGAACATTTTCCAGGTGTTCCCTTGGTTTATTCTTTTCTAGACGAGAATTTTGATCGTGTGTATCGCTATGAATCCCAGATGGGGCGTATGCTGAGCATCACCACAACCCTGGGCTTGATCATCGCCTGCCTGGGGCTTTTCGGGCTGGCTTATTTTGTAGCCAACTTCAAAAGAAAAGAGATTGGCATCCGCAAAGTGCTGGGAGCTTCGATTTGGGATATTGTGAGCATGCTTTCGAGACGATTTACCAAATTGGTTCTGATATCTGTGTTTGTGGCCGGGCCTTTGGCTTGGTATGCCATGACCCGATGGCTTCAGGATTTTGCCTATCGTGTGGATTTGGGGTGGTTTGTTTTTGCAGCAGCGGCTGTGGGGGCGCTGGCCATAGCCCTGGCGACAGTCTGTATTCAGGGAATCCGGGCCGCTGTGGCCAACCCTGCAAATTCACTCCGTAACGAATAACAATTCACTCTCATTTTTTATCCGGAAAAGCCCAGAAACACACGGAGTGACTGGTGTTGGATAAATCAACGAGTCCTTTCTTCAGACTTTTGCGGCTGGAAAAAAAGATAAAAGGATAAAATTCGGGGCATGATGTTTTGCGAATGATGTAATTTTTCTCGCCAACAGCAAGTTTGAATAATCGAGGTGTATAGGAGATGTTACGATTCTTCTAACGACCTATACCCTCGATCATCAAGGCCGTACAATAAAGCTTTGTGAGGCTTATTCAGAGATCAGATTGAGGCGCAATTTCTTATCGTATTCCCCATCGTAGTCCGGGTTCAATCCTGGGGGAACCGGTGCCCGCAGGGATTCCCGCCAGGAGATAAGTCTTTGGTGCAGCTCTTTCGTTTTCTCAGGATATTTCTGGGCAAGATTGTACTTCTCTCCGATGTCTTCTCTGAGGTTGTAGAGCTCGAGGCCGCTGTCTTCAAAATACTCATGCAGTTTCCAATCGCCCATTCGCACTGCCGACCCGGGGCGCGTCCTGAAAACAGGATCACGGGTTTCTCTGTTTCCACCCTCCAGGTAGACAGGGAAATGCCAGAACAGGGGCCTTTCGTCTATTCTGCCGGTTTGACTAAAAAGAGGGAACAAGCTGAGCCCGTCGAGAGCCTTTCCTTCTGTTTTCGGTGTTTGCGTCATCTCCAGGATGGTGGGATAAAGGTCAACTCCGTGCACCGGGATTTCACATTTTATCCCGGGCTCAATCTTTCCGGGCCAGCGGATGATGAAAGGCACCCGGATTCCGCCCTCATAATACGAGCCTTTTCCAGCCCTCAGGGGAGCCATGGAAGTGATCCTCCTTACGCCGCCGTTATCGGAGGAAAAGACCACAGCCGTTTTTTGTGCGAGGTTCAATTTTTCCAGTGCTTCCAGGATGCGGCCGATGTTCTCATCCATGCTCTCTATCATGGCGGCGTACTTTGCGTTGTTCTGGCCGGGTGCACCTTGCTTCTTGAGGTATTTATCCAGCTTATCGGGTTTGGGCTGGAGAGGGGTATGGACGGCGTAAAAAGCAAGATAAAGAAAAAAAGGCTGAGTTTGATTATTGCTGATGAATTGAACCGCTTCGTCGGTGAGCCGGTCAGTGAGATACTCTCCCGTTGGCCCGTCTTCAAGACGGGGATTCTGATAGGGACTGAAATAGCTCCTCGGATGGCCGATACCGCTGCCTCCGATATTGATATCAAAACCCTGGGAAGTCGGATCATCACCCAGGTGCCATTTTCCGATATGGGCGGTCGCGTAGCCGGTGGCCTTTAGATTCTCGGCGATCGTCACTTGACCATCCGGAAGATAGGTTCGATTCTTAACCGGAATGAGCTTTCGAGTCCTGGGATTGCCTCTGTCGGAATTGTTGACGGTGTAAATCCCGTGGCGCGGCGGATACTGGCCGGCGAGACAGCAGGCTCGGCTCGGGGCGCAATTCGCAGCCGGTGCGTAGGCGTTGGTGAAGACGACTCCCTCCTGAGCCAGAGCATCGACATGCGGAGTTTCATAGAATTCGCTTCCCATAAAACCGAGGTCTTTCCAGCCCAGGTCATCGATATTGATGTAGATGACATTGGGCCTTTCCTCTCTCTTCCGGGCACAAAAGTGAAGACTCCCCATCCAAAGCGAGACGGTCCCTGCTCCGATAGTTCTGAGAAAATCCCGGCGGTTTAATCCTGAAGAGTACATTTCTTTTTTATCGAGGATTGAGATTTTTCTTGACAGTGGCGATTTATCACCGATTTTCCCAAATTTTGCCCATTGATATCTCTAAAGAGAAATATCACAGGCAGGAGAGCGAGTCAATTTCTGAAATTCACTAAATCGCTTCTGAAAAGCGACAAATTCTGTTTTTCCTTTCGGATTAAAATTCGCTTTGATTTCCTTGTAGAAATGTTTTGGACCTTCTTTTAAACCTATATTCCCCATATTAAATACAAAAAAGCATTTTACAAAATCACTCTAACTTGTTATTATATAATAAGATAGATGTTGATTAAGGCACAAAAAATGAAAAAACATTTTAATTATGTCGGTATGATAATATCGAGTCCTGGGAGGCTGTCATGAACCATCCACTCCGGCCCATATTAGTATGTCTGTTTGTATGCGCCGCTCTACTGATTCTTGTTCTTGCCGCTGCAGCAGAAGATATCCACGACGCAGTCAGGAGGGGCGATCTGGAAAAGGTCAAAACAATCCTTCAGAGCCAAGCCGAACGGCTGAACAGCCCGGATCAAAACCAAAAAACACCCCTCCATCTCGCCCTTGAATCGGGCCGCGCAGACATAGCCAAGTATCTCATCGAGCAGGGCGCGGACATCAACCTGAAAGACAAGGACAAGGCTGCCCCCCTCCACAACGCCGCCTACCTGGGCAACTTCGAAATCGTGGACATTTTGCTCAAAAAGGGCACCGTTTCTCTCAACGAGGGCAATTTCCGGGGACAGACGCCCCTTCACTTTGCCTGCGAACGGGGACACCCCGAAGTCGCGAACCGCCTTCTCGATGCCGGGGCCGATATAGAAGCAAGAGACATGGTTGGCCGGACACCCCTCATGACCACGGGCATTAGCAAAAATATCGATATCGCGAAAGATCTGATCAAAAAAGGGGCCGATATCAACGCTGTCGCCAAACGCGGCCCTGCCACCTACACGACCTTAACTGTCGCGGCCATGTATGGTTTCAAGGACCTGGTCGACCTCCTGATCGACAAAGACGCTTCTATTTCCAAAGACACCCTGGAGCCGACGCTCGCCTTCGCTGTGCAGATGGATCATTCCCGGTTGTTCGAATATGTCCTGAAAAATGGAGTGGACCTCGCCCTCGTGAGGAAAAAAGATCCGAGCTTCGTTTTTAATGTGGCCGCCGGCGGTTCGGTCGAAATCATGAAGGCGCTGCTCGGTCATGGCTTCAATTTGGACCAAAAAGACAAGGATGGCTGGACGCCTCTCCACATAGCCGCCGTTGAGGGGAAGATCGAGATGATCGATTTCCTGATCAGCAAGGGAATAAACAAGGACGCCAGAAACATGAAAGGCGAGACGGCCTACCACGTGGCCTTGGCCGCAGAGGCGGTCGAGGCGGCAGCCTTCTTGAAGAAGGCCGGCGCGGACACCTCGGCCCCCCGCTTCCCGGAGCTCAAGGGCCCTTATATGGGACAAACGCCTCCCGGTGACAAGCCGGAGCGGTTCCTGCCCGGCATAGTCTCAGGACATTATAATGCCCACTCTGCCATCGTCTTTTCTCCTGACGGCAGGGAGGCTCAGTGGACCGAAATGAGCCCGCCGGAAGGAAGGGTCATGGGGATGAAAAGGGTGGGAGAAAAATGGACCTATCCGCAGCCGGTCTTCGAGGGGCGGGATTCGTCGTTCTCCCCCGACGGTCAAAGGGTCTATTTCATCCGGCTCCGTCCGTTCCGTGAGGGAGAAAAACCCGCCGGTGAACAGGACGGCTGGGAATGCTACTGGTACATGGAGAGGACACCTTCAGGCTGGTCCGAGCCGGTCTCGGTGGGCGAGGCCGTGAATTCGATCGGCGTCCACTGGCAGCCGTCGGTCGACAAGGACGGCCATCTCTATTTTTCCGAGTTCGAAAAAAATATCTACCGCTCCGAGTACAAGGACGGAGAATATAAGAAGCCGGTCAAAATCACTGAGCTTTTCAAGAACGACACCCTCCAGGGAAGGTCTCCGTTTATCTCGCCGGCTGCAGACTACCTGTTTTTTTCCGCCGAGGAAAAGCTTCATATCAGCTTCAAGAAGAAAGACGGGACCTGGACAGACAAAATTTCGCTCGGAGACAAGATCAACGTCCGCGGCCTGAACAACAGCCCCCAGGTGACCCCGGACGGAAAATACATCTTCTTCGTCAGCGCCGGTGAGGGCAGGCCCTGGGGGATCTACTGGGTTTCGGCCGACATCATCGACCGTCTAAAGAAAGAACACCTCCAAGACCACCAGTAAATAGGACCGGCCCCATTTTCTTTCTCATTTCTTTAACGAATAGAAACTGGCATCCGGGAGCATGTCGATTTTTGTTTTAGAATCTGGAATAATACGTTTTATGCCTGTTTATTTGGATAAAGATATTAAAAAGTATTCATGTCAAAAGCAATAAAGGGCATCATAACTGGAGAGGAGGAATCCGTGAATAAGAAAAAACCATGTGTGGCATTAGCTGTCATAATGATTCTCTTGATTTCAGTATCAGGAAAGGCCCAAGATCAAGAAACTCCGTATGTCGGAGTGAATCTCAGCCTGTTCAATTCCGTAATCACTGATAACTTCACTCGCCATGTCAACGGAATACTGAATGAAAGAAGTACTTTCGAGGATGATTACAAGGGGCAGTTTGGAGGGACCTATTTCGGATATAAGCTGATAGATACAAAAAGGACCTTCCTCCACCTCCAGGCCCATGTCAATCTTTACAATAAAGAGTTCAGTACCGAAACGCCAAACAGCACTCTAACCCGCAAACTCAACTACAGCTTCGGGATTGACCTCCAACCCGGTTTTTATGTCCAATCCGGATTTATCTGTTATTTCAATTTCTCGGCCGAAGCAGGAAAATTCGAGTTCTCAAAAACGGGCACGTCTACGACCTACGATATGGAGCCTCCTGTTCTCGGTTATGGTTTGGGCGCGGGGATAGGCTATCAGGTCAATCCTTCGGTCTGTTTCAAGCTGCAGTACCAGCACAATCAATACTGCACCACTGAAATCGCAGCCACTCTTGTGGGGATTGACACAATAATCGATTATGCAGAATTATCTCCCAGATACGATATCTTTATGCTGTCCCTTCAGTACAATTTTCGTTAAGCTGAATTAAAAACTATAACCCAATCTCACAAAAACACTTCTGGCTGGCACGGAATAAAGCACCTCTCTTCCCGCATCATAACCATCCTTATCGAAGAGATTCACAGCCCTTACGGTCAGGTCCAGGCCTTTCATAATTCCGGGTAAGTACAGGGCAAAGTCAGCCGTGACGTATCCCGGGGCACTGAGGGTGGGATCATTGAGAACCTGGTACGGACTTCCAGGCTCATTGAACTCTGTATAAGGCAAGAGGCTTTCGCCTGTATACCGGGTTTGGAGGGTAAAGAACGCCTTTTCTTTCAAGTTATAGCGGATTCCGACCGCTCCTGACTTTTCAGCCGTATAATTCAACCTGATATCAGTGTCCGCATCCTTGGCTTCCCTGTAGGTTCCGCTGGCAAACACGGTGAAATTGTCAAAAGGCAGGACTTTTAGTGTTACCTCAATCCCTCTCGTCTTCCAATGACCGATATTATCCTGCTGGTTATAATCCGTGGTCCCGTCGGGTCTTTGGGATAGGGGAAATTCATCTTCAGAGATCAACGGGTCTGACCCCTGCCTTTGGGTATAAGCGATCACATCCCTCATTTCCACATCGAATAAACTGGCTGTTATCTCTCCGAGCCCTTTGAGTTTATACCCGAATTGAATCTCCATTGTTTCATTCTTCTCGGGTGTAAGGGCGGGATTTCCATAGTAGGCATTTGCCCTGAAGTAATACAGCTCATGCATTGACGGGGCCTTAAATGCCGTTCCGTAGAGGAATTTAACAAAGATGTTGTCTTGAGGGGTCAAAACCAGGGCGAATCGTGGACTATTGACACTTTTATAGGTTGAATGAACATCATGACGAAAGCTGGCATTTATCCTTGCCCAGGATAAAGGAGCATAATCCCCCTGCAGATAAAGAGCCCAAAGGTTTGTGTCGAACTCCGGAGTATCCAGTCCGGCCACTGCCCAAACCTCAGGGTAATACCATCTGGTGAAGTTTCTCGTTTCATAGTCAAAGCCCCCTACGAAAGCCAGGTTTTCGGAAACGGAATAATTGACCTGGCTCTTGAACCCGAAAACATCATCCCCGCCCTTCATATGCCGGATATAGTGGCCGTCAAGGGGAGGGCTTCCGGGGTCTGTGATCACGCCGTTGTAAGGATTATCCTCGTATTGAGCCCCCTTGCCCCAGGCATAGTGATCATAATATCCAGAGAGCTTTAATCGGATATCTCCTTTAAGATTATGCTCCCAGCCCAACACCAGAAATTTCTTATCCATGACAAACCGTGTATAATCCGCTCCCACTGCGAATGTGGAGATGGCCTGGTAGGAATCAGCCGAATTGAGACCCCCGGCTAGAAAAAAATCTCCCATACTGAGTTTCAGATAGACATTGCTGTTTATCCTTTCATTGGAATGCAGGATGACATCACTGCCCGCCACATCTGACCATTCGGACACTTTCCTGGGGATATCATCGGTGTAATAGGAGGAAAAAAAGGAGAGGCTTGCCTTGTTCCCGATTCTCTGAACGATCGAGCCATTGGCATTATAGGTATCGAAGGATCCTCCGGCAAAGGATACAGAGATGCCTTCTCCTTTTTCAGCAGACTTGGTGATTATATTGATCATTCCCAGGCAGGCATTCGCGCCCCAAAGAGCGGAAGAGGGACCTCTTATTACCTCAATCCTTTCCACAGCATCAAGTGGAATCCAGGCCGTGGATACATGGTTCCGGTAAAACTGCCTCCATGACATGTCCTGCCCATCGAGCAGCACCTGAAAATATTTACCCATGGAGAGCGTCTCATTGATACCTCTGAGGCCAAAATCCATCTGTCCCTGTCCGGGATTATTGACATCCATGCCAACAATATCCCGCAGCACCTCGACGAAGTTGTGGTACCCCATCTTCTTCAGCTCATCGCCGGTGATCACGGTTATGTTCGCCGGCGCTTCTTTCGCCGTCTGCTCCATCTTTGAAGGGGTTACGACTTTCTCATTCCAAATGTGTTCCATCTCTTCATCCGAAAGCTCAGCCTGCAGTTCAGAATGCAAAATGGACACAGCAAACAGAATAGCAACCAGAATGAATACTGACTTGATAAAATGATTCATGATTCCTCCTTTCCTCATTAGCTTAATACTGTTTTATCCTCTAATATGCAATCAAAGATTGTGCCGGACAGGATTATATACTCCTTTCCAGTCATTTACATCAAAAAAGAAGAGCGATGATCACCGACCCATCGGCCAAATAAAACGTTGGACAAGACCCCAGATAAAACTGAGAAAGAAAATGATAAAGCCTGCCGTCACGGCCCAGAAAAAGACAATGACCGCTCTGGTAGTGCTGTCCTCCGGATTCTTGAACTCGGCCAGATCATTCCGGAAGCGGCCGAAAATCTCTTTGCACCACAGCACGCCGATAAAGAGTATGGCTATCTTTATAAGATCACCGAAAGTGATAAACATGCTTCGCTTCGGATATGGCCTTTTTTAATATTACGTTTATCATAACGCTCAAACCTGAGTCAAAAGGAAAACATTGCTGGCCGCTGATAAAACATATCTCGTCTGAAGCTCAAATATATTTTTCGTATAATGGTCATCATCAACAGTGAGAATCCGGCTGATTTCAAAACAGGATTACGACGAAAATCTCTGTTGTCCAGTTTATTACGCTTTGTTAGAATAAACACGTGGAAAAAAAAGTAAAAAAGCTAACATTCGATGAGGCCGAAAGGGAAGATATCGCACACTGGAAATCAAAGACTCCCGAAGAAAAGCTGGAGATGCTTCAATATCTGAGAGAAATATACTATACGTTAAAAAATGAGAGTCGAGAAGGATTTCAAAGAGTTTATCGCATTATTAAACAGGAGTGAAGTCCGCTACCTGGTCATCGGCGGATTCGCCTACAGTTTTTATGCGGAGCCTCGCTTTACAAAGGACATCGACATCCTCATCGAACCCTCCCAAGAGAACGCCAAAAAAATACTGGAGGCCATCAAAGAGTTTGGTTTTACAGATGTCGATTTATCTAGTAAAGATTTTCTGAAGCCAGGTCAAATCATTCAACTTGGCGTGGCTCCACTCAGGATTGACATTGTGACCTCTATAAAAGGTGTGGAATTCTCTGCCGCCTGGAAGAATCGGGTGACCGGGCGCTTCGGCGACATCGATGCGCATTTTATATCCAAAGAAGACCTGATCAAGAACAAGCGAGCTCTGGGCAGGAAGCAGGACCTTGCAGACATCGAAAAATTAGAAAAGATATAACTGCCAGGATTTTCGCCCGGTGAAATCGTAAAAGCAAATATCGTAGGTTAAAAAGCGAGATAATCTAGAAGAAAAGATATTGTTTTACTCTATAGATGTCTTCAGCTAAGAAATAATTCAGGCCCTTTCGACTATTTCCTAACAACAGTGGCTCTGATCATCACATCCCGGTCACCGACGTTTGCCACTTCCTCGATTCTTTCCCATGGAGAACGAAAATCGGTCTTCCACCAGCTCCGCCTATCTGGTTTTCCATAATCCACTCCGATAAACTGGGCGTTCTCCCCGTGAACTCCGGGCGGGGTGAGCCACTCCATAGCCACAGAAAAGTCTCCACTGGCAATAATGATATTTCGGTCTGAAAGGTCGACTTCAACCCACTTGTTTCCGAAAGGTGCTGATGCTTTCACCTCTGAGGCCAAAAGGTCCTGACTTTCGTCCGGCTCCCCGGATACTGTGGCGCCGAATACCCTCACTCGAAATTCGGTGCCGGGAATCCCGTTGATCCCTATCAGGAATCGCACCTTAGTCAGAACTGCCGGATAGAATGTCGGCGTGAACACTACGGCGAGCTGGCCGCCTGGTTCATCAGTCCACGGTGAGTGTTGAGCCTCAGGCAAGCCGTCATCATAGAAAATCTCTTCTCCATTCGTCTTCAGCGCATCGGCCTTCATGACCACCTCCGGAGAATTCTGAGAAGACTCTCTGCAGCCCGTTAAGGCGAACAGCAGGATGATAATTCCCAGTCCGGCAGGGATCCTCATCCCGGTGATTCTCCAGAATGAATTTCTATCCATCACTCATCTCCCATGTATACCATCTATTGTCAGGTAACGATTTGCAAGTCCTTGTATTTATGTAAGTCAATCGAAAATCTCATTCCGCTGCTGGCAGCGGCCGATACCGCGTTTAATCAGCAGGCAGAGTGATCCGGCAAAGGGCGCCCGGGCCTTCTCTGTCCAGGAAGGCGATAGCGCCAGCGTTGGCCTTCACTGCCCACTGAGCAATGGCCAGACCGAGTCCTGCGCCGCCTTCTTCCCTGGAGAGGGCGCCTTTGATCCGGTAGAAGCGGTCGAATATCTTGGTGCGTTCGGATTCAGGGATCCCCGGGCCGTCGTCGATGACATCGATGACAGCATTTCCATCTTCTGCCTTTGCTGTATGGACCTCGATATGCCCCCCTCGCGGAGTGTAGACGATGGCATTATGGAGGACATTGGAGAGTGCCTGCCGGAGAGTGGGCTCATCTGCGGTCACCATGATCGAAGACCGAAATGAGGTGGCTAAGCTTTGCTTTTTCTCCTCAGATAATATACGAAGCTCCTCGACGACCTCGCCGACCAAGACGCTGAGATCCAGGGCATGAGGTGTCAGATTGGCCTTTCCGGCATCACCCCGGGCCAGGGTCAGCAGGCTGTCCACGAGCTGCGTGAGGCGCTCCGTCTCCTCCAGCATGCTGCCGATGGCTTCCTGGCAGGATTTTCTATCCATAGGCCCTTGGAGAGCGACCTCTCCCACACTGCGGATGGAGGTCAAAGGAGTCCGCAGCTCATGCGAGGCATCGGATGTGAAGCGGCGCAGCTGTTGGAATGAATTATCGAGTCGAGCAAAAGTATCGTTGAAGACAGAGGCAAGGCGACCGATTTCATCGCCCGGATTCTGAACAGGAAGCTGCTCTGAAAGGCTTTCCGCGTTGATTTCACCTGCTTTTCTGGTGATAGCCTTTACAGGCGCGAGTGCGCGCGCGGCCAGAAAGTAGCCGCCCAGGACAGCCAGTATGAGCGCTAAGGGGATCCCGGCCATCAGGATAAGAGCCAGGTTCTTGATGTTTTTTATTGTGGAAGTGACGTCCTGGGCGATGATTATCTCAAAGCCGAATACAGGCTCCTTCCCTTTCTTCAGCCAGTAAAGAGAGCCCTCAGGGGACTGCCACGAGCCAGACTTACCGAAACGCTCGTCTATATTTGTTCCTGACCACAGCCTATCCTGCCAGGTCAATGTCTGGTAGACCGCCCTGCCTTCCCGAGCAAGCTGGAACATACTTTCCTGTCCGAGATGGTAGATATCGGATATGTCTCCGCCCGAACTCTTGATGACAGTCTCGACAGTCGCATAGCTGCTGTCCAATTTGCCTCTCTCCATGGATTCCAATCGACCCCGAATGAAGAAATAGGTGCCGAGGGAGATGATGCTGAGAATAACCATCAGGACGACCGCGTACCAGATGGTCAGCCGCAGGCGGATGCTTAAATTTCCCAGAATCATGCGTCTCCCTCCTTGAGGACAAAACCCACGCCGCGGATCGTCTTCAACAGCTTCTTCCTGAAAGGAGCGTCTAATTTCTTGCGCAGCCTGGCGATGTGAACATCGATCACGTTATCCAGCGGTGTCGCCCGTGATATCACCTTCCAGACGTCACGAGCCAGCATATCACGCGAGACGATATGACCCTGGTGTCGAAGGAGATACTCGAGCAGGTCGAACTCTCTCGCTGTCAAATCTATATCCTGTTTTCCCCGTCTGACCTTCCTGGTGACGCAGTCGACCTCAAGGTCGGCGAACCTGAGTCTCAAAGCCTGCTCGGGCCTGCCGCGCCTGGTCAGGGCCCGGATGCGGGCCAGAAGCTCTGAAAAAGCAAAAGGCTTGACCACGTAATCGTCAGCGCCTGTGTCCAGCCCCAAGACCCGGTCTTCAACCGCATCCCTGGCCGTGAGGATCAGCACCGGTGTCTGGCATTTCTGCTCGCGAAGAGAGGCCAGGATCTCGAGTCCGCTTCGCCCGGGAAGCAAGAGGTCGAGAAGGATAAGGTCAAAAGCCCGGGTGGTTGCCAGAAAATAGCCCTCTTCACCGGTCGAGGCCACGGCCACCTGGTAGTTCTCTGACTCCAATCCTTTGCGGATCGCCTGGGCGACCTTGGGCTCGTCTTCAATGACAAGGATGTGCACTATATCTCTCCATATCGGTCTCCGAAAATTTCACCGCTTACAATATCACAATCAGCGTTTTCATCCAACGATAGACCTTCGCCTCCATGGCTGAATAAAACCTTCAATCCGTTGGCACTGGTAAAAAGCTGCCAGATGCAAGATACCGGCATATTCATTTTATTTGCGTTTTATACTTACCGAAAAGCCTTCGGCGCTTATCTCGTGAAACGTCGTTTCGAGTCCGGGATCGTTCTGGATGGCCTCCAGGAACTCCTGCATGTCCCGCGCATAATTGATGACATTATGAGCGACGATAGCGCCTCCCGGCCTGACTCTGTCCTTGAGCAGGTCAAGAAACCTGATATAGTCCTCCTTGTTCGCATCGATGAAGATAAAATCAAATTCTCCCTCGATCTTCGGTATCTCCTCAAAGGCGTCGTTAATCCTGGAATCGATCACATCCTCCAATCCGGCTTTCTCGAAATTCCGGCGGGCCTGCTCGCCGCTCGTTCTGTCATACTCGACAGTTATCACCCGGCCGCCGGTCTTGCGAAAAGCGACGCCGAGCCAGAGTGTGGAATAGCCGTTAAATGTGCCGATCTCAAGACCGCGCCTGTAGCCGTTCTTAAGGATGAGGTCGTAGAGGAAGCGGCCGTCCCGGCAGGGGATGTTCATCTCCCCATGTTCATAAGTCAGGTCCTTCATCATCAGCATGGGCAGCGTCTTCTCGTCTTCGATGCCCTCGAAAGCGTCGGAGAACGCGTCAGCCGCGTCGGGAAAGGCGAACTGCATTTCATCGATGGGAACATTGTGCTCGACTGTGTCAAAGGCAAAATAGCTTTCCCCGCCTTTCCGGCTGGTGGCGATGCGGAAGGGGAACCGGACACCGTCCACTTCCCGGTAGTCGCGCAATTCCCAAGCATTGCTGATCCAGTTCAACAGGCCGGTCTCGACGTCAAAATAGAGAATTTTCTCAGTCTTATTCTTAACCGCGTAGACCGATCGCCCGGATAACACTTCTTTCGTTTCCAGTTTCATTTCGGGGAAGTAATCCTCTATGCGAAGGGCACCCTGCGGGTTCAGAAGATAGCCAAGCCAGGACCGGCTCATCCGGTCATCCCGTTCGATACGGTCGGGATTTACCTTCCAGCCAATTTGACCGTTGAACCCGTTTTGTTCGGTCCCCTTTGAAGCTTCCAGGGTTATGACCCACTTGTCAGGAATCTCAGCCAAAGCTTTCAGAGGGTAAGTCTGCACTGGAGGATCTGTCCACGACAGGTCATCGACATACCGTCCCTTGCAGACCCGGCTCTGCAGATTCTCGATGGCGTCACGCCCGCCCAGGGCCTGGATGTATCTCTCCAGAACCCAATCCAAGGCAGGCAAGGCTTCGAACTCGGCTGCGGTTTTTTCGCCTACGACAACATCCAATCGAGGCCACTCATCTGGATATTTGCCGGGATCCAGATTAAAGCGGATCTCTGCCCGGCCGTCTTCTTGTTGGAGTACGCCCTGATCGATAATTCCGTTCACATTTCGGAGCGTCACAGGCTCGCCGATCAATCTGCTCGAACCGAGAACGGAAATCATACACTGACCGAGACTGATCTCACGGTCGACACGGCAGAGCACAGCTTCACTCGGACTGTCGGAAAGCCGAATCCGGTACATGTTGAGGCGGCTGTTCGGTTCAATGCCCGCGAACCAGGCCACACGCAGGGATCCGTTTGAACCGAGGGAGTTTCCGTCATCATCATTGGCCACGAATTGAAAAGCCAGTTCCACCCCGGGACTTGGTTCAATTCCCAGATTTTCCCAGGGAAGGAGGGTTTCAACAGCATAACCTCCCTTGAACACCCGACTGGCGGACCGGGCCGTCAGTTCTGACGTTTTATACTGCGGGTGCCGCCAATCATAAATCCGCTGACGAGTCTTCTTGTAGTGGGGGTCCGCGCCTGAGGCGATGACCACCTGGTAGCGGTTCATCGAATTCAAGTGTTCGGATACAAAGAGTTCCACGCAGTCTGTCCGCCACAGCCTGGACATATCTTCGTGCTCTACGGCGGTATCATCGCTCACCACTGCCAGCACATAAAGGCCTTGATTGTCCCAGGCAAGCCGGAATTTCACGTCAAAATCGTCTGCGGGCAAAGTCTTACCGTCCGGATCGGTCAAGATCTCGACGCGGAAGCCTTGTCTCCCCCAGTCGCTATCAGACCCATCCACGATAAGCCCTTCTATCCTTGGGATCTGGAAGACTTCAGGACCGGAATCCGCAAAGCCTGGCGAAAGGCCAAGACAAAGAGATACGGCCAGCAGCAGATAAAAGTTGAATCGGTTTCTCATGACAAGCTCCTTTATCATCATATTGCACTCCTTTTTTGAGTCTCAAGTTCATTATCGGGGACGATTCCTTGATATTCAACTTAATCATTCCTTAAGAAATCGTAAGAATTCGGCGTTTTTCTCATATAGAAAACCATGTTATTCTTACCTTTATAGCTGATAAAACATGGAATCCGTCAAAGCGGCTGGTTCCCCTCCATCCTTGCCAAGATCTCCCCACCCTCCTCCATGGGCTCCGGATGGAGGAGAACCGGTGCCCCACTTCTCAACTCATATTAACGCAATCATTCGTGTGACATCTTCTGTTGAGCGGACCTGGATGCCGCCCTCGAGCCCCCGTAGCGGAGGGGGGACCCGTCGGCTTATCCGACGGGGGGAACCGACGGGACTGGTTCCCTCGGGGGCCGGGGGCTGAGGGCGGTATTCAGGTCGCACAGAGATTGTGGACTTATTTACTGGGTTACCATTAGGTCAGATGTTTCCTAATCATGGAAATAGAGATGTTTACAGTTCACCCTGGTGGTGACTTGAAAAAATGGGGGAGCTGGTGTATATAACAAAGTTAAATCTGGAAAAGACAGATTATGCTTCCCCGATTGAGGGGCATCCTATTCCTCACCAAAAGGAGAGAATACATGGAGAAAAAAGAACTCAAAGAGGTTTCGATTCCAGCTTCTTTGTATGAAAAAATAGAGGAGAAGATCAAAGGTTCTGACATCGACTCTGTCTCGAGCTACGTGATCAAGGTCCTGGAAGAGAGTCTTTCCAAAGGAGAGGGGACAGCGGAGAGCTTGAGCAAAGAGGATGAAGAGAAGGTCAAGGAAAGGCTGAGGGCATTGGGGTACCTGGATTGACCAGGATTGTTGGCTCCTTCAGCCGCGCCCTCATTTGGAGAAATGCCTTTTTTCAGAACGGCTTCTTCATGAATCCTTCTGAGTCTCTGAAAATAAAGGCTGCTCAAGCAGCCTTATTGTATATGATTTCAATAGTGGAGTGATAATATGAAACCTGTTTACATTGTATCTGGTTTGCCCCGGTCAGGCACTTCTTTGCTCATGCAGGCACTGCAGGCAGGAGGGCTTCCTGTCGCTACCGACGGGAAAAGAGAGCCGGATGAGAATAATCCAAAGGGCTACCTGGAGATCGAGAGTATCATTGATAAGCTCAGAGACAATCCCGAGATGGTGTTCGACTTCGAGGGTCAAGTCGTCAAGGTCATCGCTTACGGTCTTCAGTATCTTCCCCGCGGCAATTACAGAGTGGTGTACATGGAAAGGAACATCGAAGAGATTCTGGACTCCATGGAGAAAATGATTAACGCCAAGGATGAGGAGAGAGAGAGCACGAAGGCCGCTTTTATTAAACTCAACGAAAAGTCAAAAACTGACATCACCAGCAGGGAGGATATGGAGGTGCTGTTTGTGAGCTATAATGAAATCCTGTCCAATCCTAGAGAGCAGCTGGAAAAGGTCCATCGCTTCTTTGCTGAAAGGGATTTGGACCTGGGCAGAATGGTTGAGGCTGTGGACAGCAAACTCTACCGCCAAAGAAGAGAATAGGGGTCGCATCTTAACATTTAACATTTATCAGTATTGATTGCATCAATAGGTGCCAAGTCGTGTCATTCACCATTTCTTCATTGAATTTGAATAGAGATTTATTTTATTTTAAGGTTTATAAAGAAAACAGAATCCAAGAAATGGGAAATGTTAAATGTTAAGATCCGACCCCTCATTAAAGTTTCTGGTTACAGGCGGGGCGGGTTTCATCGGCTCCCACCTCGCTGAAGAGTTGGTGCAGCGCGGTCATCAGGTCAGGATTGTTGATGATTTTTCAACGGGGAAAAAGAAGAACATCGCCTCTTTCCTGGATAAGATAGAGCTCATCGAGGGTGATATCAGGGATGCCGAGGTCTGCACGCGGGCTGCGGAAGGCATGGATTATGTCCTTCATCAGGCTGCCCTGACTTCTGTTCCGCATTCTATAGAGAATCCGCTCCTGACGAACGATATCAACATCAAAGGAACCCTGAACCTCCTTCTGGCTTCGCGGCAGGCGAAAGTCCGACGGTTTGTTTTCGCCTCGTCTGCCGCTGTTTACGGCGATGATCCTCATCTCCCGAAAAAAGAAGAGGCGCTGGGAGCCTCCCTTTCGCCTTATGCTTTGAGCAAGCGCGTAGGAGAGATGTCCTGCCAGCTTTTTGCGCGGACCTTTGGCCTTTCTACGGTTTGTCTCCGGTATTTCAACATTTTCGGGCCTCGTCAGGACCCGGCTTCCCAATATGCTTCGGTGATACCTCTTTTCATCTCCAGGATGCTCAAGAATGAGAAGCCAGTCATATTCGGTGATGGTGAACAGACTCGCGATTTTTTATTTGTCTCCAATGTGGTGGAAGCCAATATGCGGGCTGTTGAGGCGGATAGCTTGAAGGGTGAGGTTTTCAATATCGGCTTTGGAGAGGAAACATCGGTCAATGAGCTTATCCGAAGAATAAATGAAATACTCAAAAAGAACATCCGTCCGGCATATGATGAGCCCCGTCTGGGAGATATCAAGCGTTCCTTTGCCGATATCTCCTGGGCCAGAAAAATGTTAAAATATGAGCCCATAGTCGGTTTCAGCGAAGGATTGAAGAGAACTATTTGCTGGAATAGGGAAGGGGAATAAGGAATGAGCAAAAAAGCTTTGGATTTAGAGCGCAAAATAAAGAACAGAAAGGCCCACATCGGCATTATCGGGATGGGCTATGTGGGACTTCCCCTGGTCAAACTCTTTCTGGGCAAAGGATTTGAAGTCCTGGGATTCGACATCGATGAGAAAAAAGTCAAGATGCTGAATCAGGGCAAGAGCTATATCAAGCACGTGACCGCGGATGAATTAAAAGGCTTTATCAAAGATAAAAAGTTTCAGGCCACAGCCGATTTTCAGTCTCTTTCCGGGATAGACGTGGTCATCATCTGCGTCCCGACTCCGCTGGACTCACACAAGAATCCTGACCTGTCTTTTGTCCTGCAAACGACTGAAACCATATCTCAATACTTGAAAAAAGGGCAGCTTGTCATATTGGAGAGCACTACCTATCCGGGTACGACAGAGGAAAAGGTGCTCCCGATCCTGGAGACTGGCGGCTTAAAGGCAGGAGAGGATTTCTTCCTGGCCTATTCGCCGGAAAGGGAGAACCCAGGGGACAAGGTCTTCACTACCGATAGGATCCCAAAAATCGTGGGGGGCGTCACTCTCAAATGCAAACGCTTGGCCAAAGCTCTCTATGACCAGGTTGTGAGCAATACTGTTCCGGTTTCTTCGCCAAAGGTGGCTGAAGCCACCAAGATATTGGAGAATGTCTTTCGGTCCGTGAATATCGCCATGGTCAATGAGATGAAGATGATCTTTGACCGCATGGGGATAAACATATGGGAGGTGATCCAGGCTGCCTCGACCAAGCCCTTTGGTTATATGCCCTTCTACCCCGGTCCCGGGCTGGGGGGCCACTGCATCCCTGTTGACCCCTTTTATCTGACCTGGAAGGCAAAGGAGGTCGATTATCCGACGAAGTTTATCGAGCTCGCCGGAGAGATCAACACCTTCATGCCCTATTATGTGGTGAGCAGGACAATCGAAGCCTTGAACAGGAATGGAAAATCCGTCAAAGGAGCCAAGATACTGATCCTCGGCCTGGCCTATAAAGAAGATGTCGATGACCAGAGAGAATCACCCGCGCTCAAGATCATTAGCCTTTTCAAGGAATATGGGGCCAGAGTTTCCTACAACGATCCTTACGTGCCCTCAGCCTCCGGATACAGAGACTATCCGGGTTTGGCGCTGAAGTCGACAGCTTTGACTGCGCAGAGGCTCAAAGAAAGCGATGCTGTGGTCATCGTCACAGCCCATTCTGCCTATGACTTTGACTGGATCACCAGGAATGCCGCTCTTGTCATCGACACCAGAAACGCCGTAAAAAAGAGTCGCAGGAATGTCGTCAAAGCATGAAGGAGAATGGTGATTCCCTGATTTGTCCCTCAATTTAAGAAGGAGAGAGTCATGAAGATTGCGGTGATAGGAACTGGCTATGTGGGATTGGTCACAGCCGTGTGCCTTGCTGAATTCGGCCATGATGTCGTCGGAACCGATGTGGCGGCGGATAAGATCGCTAAAGCATCTCAGGGAACTCCTCACATCTACGAGCCAGGTCTTGAGGAATTGCTGAAAAAGAACCTCAAAAAAGGCAACCTGACCTTCATCCATGACCTCGATAAAACCATCCAGTCCGCTGATGTGCTTTTCGTCTGCGTCAACACGCCCCAAAGGAAGGATGGGAGCGCAGATATGGTGTATGTGGAGGGTGTTTCCCGGAGAATTGCCGAGAATTTGAACGATTACAAGGTGGTGGTGGAGAAAAGCACGGTTCCGGTGAAGACATCCATGTGGATCAAGCGAACCATAGACCTGCACAAAAAGAAGGATGTGGAGTTTGATGTGGCCTCCAATCCTGAGTTTCTCCGGGAAGGATCGGCTGTCTCTGATTTTCTCAACCCTGACCGTATCGTTATCGGAGTGGAGTCGGAACGGGCCAGGGATATCCTGGTCAAAATTTATGAGAGATACAAGGACAGGATTCTGGTGACCAACATCGACACGGCCGAACTCATCAAACATGCCTCCAATTCATTCCTGGCCTTGAAGATATCCTACATCAACCTCATCTCCGAGCTGTGCGAGAAAACGGACGCCGATACCGAGCAGGTGGCCAAAGGTATGGGAATGGACCCGCGGATAGGGAGCCATTTCCTGAAGGCAGGTCTTGGCTATGGAGGCTCCTGTTTCCCCAAGGATATCCGGGCGCTGGTTAAGATCGGAGAAGACCTGGGTGTTAAGTTGGATTTGCTCAAAGAGGCTGATAAGATCAACCTGAGAAGGATTGATATTTTTGTGGATAAGATAAAAAAAGCGCTCTGGATACTGAAAGATAAGACCATTGCTGTTTTGGGATTATCGTTCAAGCCGGAGACGGACGATATCCGGGAAGCTCCCAGTCTTAAAGTCATTAACAGGCTGCTGGAGGAAGGAGCCTTGCTCCGGCTCTATGACCCTCAAGCCATGAAAAACGTCAAAGAAGTCATCCCTGACCAGCCGCCGCAGGTATACTATGCCAAATCTGCCTACGACGCGGTGGAAAAGGCCAATGCCCTGCTCATCATAACAGAATGGAGCGAGTTCGGAGAATTAGATTTGAAGAAGATAAAAGGCCTGATGGACAATCCCATCATCGTTGACGGGCGGAATATCTATGAGTCGGCGAAGATGAGAGAGCTTGGCTTTGAGTATTATTCTGTCGGCCGGAAATAGCTTTTCTGGATCAGCAAATACGGGGAAGAAGCTCTGAGGTCAGCGGCTCCAGGAGCCTCAATCCTCCTGAATAGGTCGTGAGAAGGAGCTCTCCCGGTTTTCCAGTCTTATCGTCCACTTCTCCGATGATCTCTGCCTTCCTCCCCAGAGGATTCTTCCTGATCTCAGCCAGGATTTCTCCGGCGCTTTTCCGGGGGACGATAAGCACCGCTCTTCCTTCGCAAGCCAGGTAGAGGGGGTCGATTCCCAAAAGCTCTGTGGCGCCTCTGACAGACCGGGAGAGAGGGATTTTTTCCTCATCGATCAAGAGCGAATAGGAGATCTTTTCGGCCATTTCGCAGAGGACCGTGGATAGTCCGCCGCGGGTGATGTCCCTCATCCAGCGGACTCCCTTTTTCCAGAGAGGCAGCAAGAAGTTCAACGGTGCACAGTCGCTTTTGACGCTCGATTCCAGGCCGAAATCTCCTCTGGCCAGCATGACCGCCAGGCTGTGCTCTCCGAGTGTCCCGGTGAGGATGATCTTATCTCCGGGCCGAGTCTTGTGGAGGGAGGGCCTGGTCCAGACCTTTCCCACCCCGGAGGTGTTGATGTAGATTTTATCCCCCTGGCCTCGTCTGACGACTTTGGTATCGCCGGTTGCTATCTCGACTCGGGCTTTAGCAGCGGCCTTATTAATGGATTTAAGAATGGTTTCCAGGTCGTCCCAGTCCATTCCTTCTTCGATTATCAACGACAGGGAGATGAATTGAGGCTCAGCTCCTGAGACGACAAGGTCGTTGACCGTTCCGTTGATGCAGAGAGTCCCGATGTCCCCTCCGGGAAAGAAAATGGGGTCGACCACGTAGCTGTCGGTGGTGAAGGCGATTTGATGGGGGAGGAGGGCGGAGTCGGACAGCTCATCCAGAAAGGGATTTTTGAACGTTTTGACTATATGTTGGGCGATGAAATCTCTCATCAATTTCCCGCCGCTTCCAAGTTCCAGGCTGACTTTTTTCATTGTCGTTTCCTTTTTATTTGAATTGGGAACAATTAAATTGGGGACAGTCCCCAATTATTTGATGGGGACA
>Ga0209636_10000878_pt1 | contig 29824 bp, 18 predicted proteins | sample DeeMarSWOR152_54_FD_187464 | JGI IMG/M metagenome (GOLD analysis project Ga0209636, IMG submission 187464) | Marine sediment microbial communities from White Oak River estuary, North Carolina - WOR-1-52-54 (SPAdes) (version 2) | ecosystem: Environmental > Aquatic > Marine > Intertidal zone >...
GAATCAGTATTCGTCGGCGTAAGCTTCACACCAGAGATCTCATCGTCAGACTGAAAAAACACCAAAGACTGTCCCTGGTTTCCGGAAAGGTGGAACTGACGCTGAAACACCTGCACCACTTCAAGCTTGAATCCTGCCCTGTCTGCCAGAAAGAAGTAGTCGCCGGAGACGTCTATACCACCAGTCCAGGCGCCAGTCTCATAGCTTCCCACCAGAGCAAGGTTTGTAGGGTCGCTGATGTCAAAGACGATCGCACCATAGTTTGTAGGCACATAGGCGTAGTCCCCACGGACAACCACGTCGTAACAAGCCATGGGGGACGTAACGTATGTGTCTAACAGGGAAGGACTGGATGGACTAGCTATGTTAACTGCCTGAAGGCCCAAAGTTGTCGCAACGTAAGCATAGTCCCCGACTACTGCAACGTCATTCGCATTACCGTAGGTACTGAAGTGTCCTAACGAGTCAACATCCTGTGGACCGGTGACATCGTAAATCACGAGACCCGCCGACCGAGCAGCCACGAAGAGATAGTCTCCCTCACTGGCGACTCCTTGTACGTAATCTGGCGTGGCAAAGTAGCTGATTTCTGAAGGAGCCGTGGGATCCATGATGTCAATTATGTGAACGACCTTGTTGATGTTGTCCTCCCCCACGTAGGCCAGGTCTCCCGATACGGCAACGGCCCAGCTCGCTCCTCCTCCCGTATTATCCCAGAATCCCACCGAATCAGGGTCGGAGGGATCGCTGATGTCAACCACCAAGAGGCCTTGGCCGAGCCCCAAATAGGCACAATTTCCATCCACGTTGACATCGACCACGTTGTGAACAGTGCTCAGACTCCCAGCCAGGGACGGATGCGAAGGAACGGTCACGTCGATCGCCCAGAGGCGCCCGTACGTGTCACCCATGTAGGCGTAGTTGCCAGAAACGTCTATTCCTGTCGCTGGTCCCGATACACTGTAGCTCCCCGCGTACATGAGGGGCACCCTGTCAGCAACGTGAACGACCCAGAAGGCACTCCCGGTCCCCACGTAAGCATACTCCTCAGCGACCGCTACTCCTCGAGCTCCCGACATTACCTGCCCGTAGTGGCCTACCAAAGTCGGACTCGAAGGGTCGCTGACATCGACGGCGTAGACTCCATAGCCCGACTCTGTGATATAAACGTGGTCTCCTGAAACAGCAAGGCCAGTCATTGTGCCGAATAACGGATCGTACTCCCCCTCAAACGTCGGGGTCTCAGGAACGGTAATGTCTATTACCTGAAGACCAGTGAGTCCATCTGCTACGAAGGCGTAGTTTCCAGAGATTTCAACGTCCGTGGCGTTGCCAGGAGTATCGTAGCTTCCTGCAAAGGCAAGGGCGGCCGGGTCGGTGATGTCTATCACCTGAAGACCCGAGCCCCCGTCCGCTATGTAGACGTAATTCCCAGAAACTGCCACTGCGTGGGCCGTGCCGGGAGTGTCATAGAAGCTCGCAGTTCTGGGCGTCGTGGGAACGGATACATCAAGAACCCTGAGTCCCGCACCAGCTTCTGCCACGTAGGCGTAGTTTCCAGCAATCTCAACATCATTGGCTGTGGTAAGGGTATCGAAGCTTCCCGCATACAGGGGATCCGTCGGATCACTGATGTTCAGCACAAGAAGTTGAATACTTCCGTCTGCGAGATAGGCGTAGTCCCCGGCAATGTCGAGTCCCTTAGTTTCGTTAAGACTGACAAAACCCCCCGCGATAAACGGCGAAGTTGGATCGCTTATGTCCACAACGCGGAGACCGCTCGTTCCATCTGCCACGTAAGCGTAGTCACCGGAAAGGATCACCTCGTAGGCGACGTTGCCGGTCAGAGCACAGTAGCCCACTCTGTCCAACTCGAACGGCCAGAGTTTGACCTCACCCTCACCTGTGCTGTCCCACCAGGCGGTCGTGTTTAGGGTGTCGTGATAAGCATGGGTGGTGAAGTTCTCTGAGAAGCTGTGTACCAACGCCGTGCTCGATGCAGGAAGCAAAACCGAAACGACCGCAACGATGGCAAAAGCAAGGATTGCGCTCCGTGTTCTTTCATGGCGTCGCATGTCCGTTCTCCCTTCTCCTCACGGTTGACTGAAGCGGCATCGGCCCCTCAAGCCGGATGCCCCAACAAAACGCAAAAAGGCCTCACTGCACCAATGAGGCCTGCGCCTTAAAATAAACACAGTTGTGACAAAGGAAGCAAGCATACTCGTCTCCGATGTGTGGATTTCAGCGAATGGGGAACTGCTGTCAGCTTCCGTATGCCGCCACAACTTGCTATTATATCATAGAGTTACGGGAAAGTCAATCGGGAGCTGCTAACCTGGCCTCCTGTCACAAGTAACTGGGCCGCAGAAGCCTGCAAAAATGTCACAACTAACTAGGCCGCAGAACACTTGCAAAGACTCACAACTGACTAGGGCGCACAAGCTTTCCAAAGACAAAAAGGGGGCAGCAATCCTCCCGTGTAACAACCTTGTCCCTGCCAGGACGGCTCTGGACTGCTGCCCCCCAGCGTTTGTTGAGGCCGGCCGGATTGAGATCTTAACGATCACACCCTCCGGGCAACGTTCTCAAAGCTGAGTGGTAAGCTCTAAGCCTTTCGAGTCTTCTCCTTCTTCGACTCCTTGACGTCGTTCGTCTTCTTCACTTTGTTGGTCTTTTCAGGCTTCTTTACGTTCTTTGCCTTATTAGAGTTCTTGACTTCTTCTTTCTTCTGTTTTGTTCGCGCCTCTACCTTCTTTACTTCTTTCCCGGCGTTTGGTTCCTTTGGTTTCGACGCCGGTTCAAGTTTTGACTTGGAATTCTGCTCCGGTTTCGACGTCTGCTTCAGCTGCGGCTTCGTGCTGCTTTTGGAGCTCGTTCCTTTCGTATCCTTCTGTTTGGACGGCGCTACCTCTTTCTTGGGCGTCTTGGACTGCTTGGGCTTCACCTCTTGCTTCGGTCTCACCTCCTTCTTGGGTCTTGCCGGTTCGGCCTTCTGCTTAGGCGTCTCCTTGTAGCGTTTAGCCTTTAGAACGCCCTGGGACTCGAGCTTCTTTCTCAGACTCTCCACTTTCTCGGTCGAAGGACTTTTGCCGGGCTTCCACTGCTTCAGCCGAGAAGGTCCCCAATCCTTGAGGTATTTCTGCTTACCGCTGTCAGGTATGTTGAACTTGGGAGGTCCCGTCTCAGGCTTGACAGGGGCGAACTCCTTCTTGAGCCTCCGCAACCCGTCCTTCGATGACCAGAAGTGGCGCGAACCCTTGTACTTCAGAGGAGCGGTATCCTTTATGTGATAGTAGTATCTCGGCCTGTAGTCCCGAATCACGAGTCGCGGCGAGTAGACCCACGTTCTGTCAATTCGAATGTCAAAGACCAGACATCCCATGCCGTAAGGATCAAATCTGGGATGGTGCCAGTGACAGTCGTAGCAGAGGTAGCGCGGATACGCCACTCTCCTCCCCACATAGAACGACGTGTACGCGGTCGCATAGTACCAGGAAGGATAGTCGGACGGCACCATTCGCTGGTTTATACTTTGAATACCCAGAAAGGGATCTCCGCGCACCATTCCCCTATCGATGAAGTAATCATAGTCCTCGGCGTAATACTCGTAGTCCTCTCCGAAAAGAGTCCACGGATCTTCACCCCAGTCTCCCCAATCTCCGTATTCGGGATCGAGGTACCAAGGAAGTCTGCTGTGAAACGGCTCCACAGATGCTACCGCCTCCACGTACTCGACTCCGTGGAGCCCGCCGACTGTTAGGTCAAAGGGATCACGTCGGGACGGAATCCTGTAAGTCACTCCACCCATGATGAAATGCGACTCAAAGGGCCTTGAAGGGTAGAGCAGATGCACGTAACCCTGGGTATCTATGTTGTAGAGAGTCACGTAGCAATCCCTCGAGGCCCTGAAATACACCCTGATCCTTTCGCCGGGATAATAGACCGCACCCTCTCCCTTGTCCGTCCACACATCTATCACGAGGGGAGAGTGATGGTAGATGTCCCTTTCTCTGTCAACGTAGACACCCTCGGTTTCTATGCCGCGGGCCGATGAAACGAGGCCCACAAGTATTGCAACACTCAGGACCGCTACGATCGCGCTGCGTTTCATTCTACTCCCTCCCTTCAGTATTGCTGTTGTCACCCATCGTTGTCTCTCCAGTATGCCTCACAGTTCACCAATGGGTGCTCGGGTGTTCTATTTCTTTGTGGACTTTTTCTTGGTTTCACCAGTTCTCTTCTGACTTTGCCCAGATTTTCTCTTCACCTCAGTGGATTTTTTCTTGCCAGAATAGAACGTCCTTCCTTCTGACTTCTTCCACCTATTGTAGTCAACCGGGCTCTTGTACTGTGCATCTTTCCTGTAGCCTGGCTTATATTTATACTCACCGAAGTGCGGTGTAATTCTTCTGATTCTGGGAAGGTACCGCCGGTGATAACTCCTCAAAGACGAGTATCTATCCCATCTCATCCTGAAACCGAAATGGGCACAGTAGTCATAATAAGGGTCGAAGTACCTGTATCCATGACAGTCATAACAGAAGTACTTCGGGTGCGGCCTGTAGTGGTAATCGTGCGCATGAAAGTAGAACGGGAATCGCGTGTGAACATGCGCCACACAGCCGCATAGAACCGGCAGTGCCGCGATCGAGGCAAAGAGTAAGGTGTACGGTAACAACCTGATTCTGCGGGCTTTCCCGAGTGCACACCTCACTCTTTGCACTACAGCATTCCCGCTGAGGTCCTTAAGGAGATTTCCTACTCTGATCCTGCTTTTTGGGTGACTGCCGCGATTCATTTCTTCGTCCCCCCAGTCTGCGCGAACCGGGCCGGGTCGCCCGACGCGTCGCCTTTGACCGTTCGGAGTTTCTTCATGAGCTCCTGATTTCCTTCGTCAGTTTGATAAGCCCAATCTATGATGACAAAACCTGGCTCTACATGACTCACGTAAAACTTGGCGTAGTTATCAGTTCTTGTCCAAACGTAGTAGCTGTGTCCTTCGATAAGGGCAGCCTTATAGTTGTCGGCCCATCCATCGGGCGGTGCCCAGTCGAGTTCGTGAAGCTCTCTGTATCCGGCATCCTGGATGTCGGTTGTTGGCCACTCAGGAACAGGATTCCAGGCGAACATCACGTACTCGCCGCCGACATAGCCGTAGTAGATGTCGGTGAGAACCGACGCGTAGTACTGCCTTTCGTACGAGCTGAAATCGTAGCCGCTAAGAGAGGAGCTTGGCCCATTGTAGTCGTACAACACCAGATTGAAGCCTTCCGGTCTCGGGGTGTCACGCACGTCCTCCTCGCTGAGCTCACTCTCGTTGCCAGACCTGTCAAAGGCCGACACGGCGTAGTAATACGTCATGCCGTTTGAAACATCCGTGTCCGTGTAGAACGTGTTGGACGTTGTCGCCATATAATGGAAGTAACCGGTGGGCTCGTCGTTCCAGTAGACTCGATATCCGGCCAGATCCGGTTCACAGTTCTCGAGCCAGTAAAGGTCCACCTGTTCGTCCCCCGTAACGCTGAAGACTCCCTGCGGAGCACGAGGCGGAGTCCTATCTACGTAATGGCCGTCTTCGTCGTGACATCCTGTGAAGAGGAAGAGCCCCACGACGCCGACGAGAAGTAGTGAGTAATGTAGCCCGCTTTTCATTTCTCTCACCTCCGCCTACGACTCAAAGCAAGCCTCATGCCACGGAAGGGCTTCCCTAGTGAGGATTACGAAGTGTGAGCTCAGCTTCCAGTAACAGGCCGACATACAATCAGTTACACGGCTGCCGTTCCAATCTGTGGGAAAGCGACTTCGCGCGGCTCAGTCTCGCCAAGCAAGAGACAGTGGAGTCCCGGAAACACTTGTGGCCGTCGAGACACAGGTTCAACTGTGGTGCGTACAACGAGGCAAGAAAACGCACGCGGCTCGCCTGGAGAAGCAAGCGAAGAGAAAAGGCCTAATCACTGCAGCAGAAGAGCCGCTGTGAAGAGGGGCGGCAAAGCCGGGCAATCGGAACGCAAGAGCCTCCCAAAGGACAGAACGAAACGCGGAGACGACAAAAAGGGCAAAAAAAAGGGAAGCGGCTATGTGTGGAAGCAATCACCAGCAGGCATTTGAACGAGGTCACTTGCTTATATGAAGGGAGCCGCTTCCCAGTCCCAACGTATGATTACGTCGGAATCTCAACAGCGTTTTTTCTATTGTTCGGGTCTTCGGGAAGAGATGCGGTGGCCCGGGCTAGTCGGTAGCCATGCATCTCACTGTCATCTTTTGAGGCCGGGGCTCAAATCTACAGTTTCCGCTTGACCGACACCGACCAACCCAGGTCGCACTTTCGGAAGCCCCACGCTCCGTGAGAGCACCGATTGTGCCAACGGTGGAAGGAGAGTGGGAATAAAATCACCACGGGCAACGTGCAGCGAATTAATGGATTACGCGAGTTCGTGGAACCTGATGGTCACTCCCCGAACGAGGGAAAGAGCAGCAGGATATCAAGGGGTTTTATACTCGCCGCTGGTGTGCTTCCAACACCTTGATCCTTCACACATTGCGCCTATAAAGTTGCTTTACACCATATGGTGGGGGTGATAAAGGCTCTTTACCCCTTCGAGCGGAGCCTTCTATCAAGATTGAGTTCTTTGATCTTCTTAAGAAGCGTAGGATAGCTCACATTAAGAAACTTGGCGGCGCGTGCCTTGTTCCACGCGTGCCTTTCTAGCGCCTCACCGATAACCCTGCGCTCCGTCCTCTCGACCTCGGTCCTGAGCGACCCTCCCTCGACAAATACAGACTCTGTTTGGTTGATCTCACGCGGCAGAAGCTCGGACGTGAGCTCCCCTTCTGGGCTGGCCAGAACGAGCATCCTCTTCACAGTCTTCTCTAGCTCCCTCACGTTACCGGGCCAATCATGGTCCATGAGCAACTGCATCGCTCCCCGGGTAACAGCTCTAGAGATTTTGTCTTTGGGGCCGTACTCCTTGAGGTAATGCTGGACAAGTAACGGTATGTCGTCTCTTCTCTCCCTCAGGGGCGGCACGGAAATGGTGATGTCACTCAGCCTGTAGTAGAGATCCTCGAGGAACTCACCCTCTTTTATCAACTGCATGAGGTCCATGTTGGTGGCGCAGATGATTCGAGCATCTACTTTCTTCCACTTCGTCGAACCGACAGCGCGGATTTCTTTCTTGTCAAGAAAATGAAGGAGCTTAGCCTGCACACTCTTGGTAGTCTTTGCGACTTCGTCGAGGAATACTGTTCCTCCTTCGGCCTCCTCGAAAAGCCCCCTCTTGTCACGTATGGCACCCGTGAAAGCGCCCTGAACGTGTCCAAAGAGCTCGCTTTCCAGAAGCGATTCGGGGATGGCGGAACAGCTTATCGGCATGAACGGCTTCTCTCGCCTCGGGCTGCAGCCGTGAAGCGCCTCGGCAACGAGGGCCTTTCCAGTTCCCGTTTCTCCCTCCACCAGAACAGTGGCGGAGCTTACTCCAACTTTTTCCACAAGACTCAGAATCTCGATCATCTCGTTGTTCTGGGTCACTATTCCGTCGAATGGATACTTGAGCTGCAGTCTGTCACGACGAGCGGCGTTCTCGTGCCTCTGAACAGCCCGTTCGGCCTCAATCGCGGCGAGAGTAGCGATGCCCGAAATAACAGCAAGCAGGTTGAGTTCCCTCTGCTTGAAGGCACCGAGACGATTGCCCGAAAGTCTGTCTGCGTAGACCAATCCGTTCCGGCCTGAAGGAAGGCTCAGCGGCACGACCACGAAACTCTGAACCCGCTCGAAGGCAGATAGCTGCGAGAATACCTTGTCTGAACGCACGTTCGTTACAACACGAGGTGAAGCGTTCTCTTCAAGCACCAGCGCTTCGTCCAGCGAACGAACGATGTTCGTGGCCTCGCTTTGAGAGACCCTTCGTGCCGCCCAGACGCGCGGTGGAGCATCGCGTGAGACGAAAGCAATGAGCCCTCTGTCAGCATCAGAGCGAGCTAGGATCAGCTCCATCAGCTCATCCAGCATCTTCTCGGCATCCTCATCTCCACCCAGCAGTTTCCCGAGCTCTTCAAGGATCCTGAACTCACCCGAGGAAGACAACGTTGAACTTACAAACGTCTCCTCCAGAGCCGCTCTAACGGCGGCAAGCTGGCTATGAATTTCTCTTTCCTCTACATCTATCAATAGCTTCTCGGCTTCCTCAACGTAACTGAGCGATTCATCGGGCATCTTCCTAATGAGATAGAGTCTTGCCAGCTCTGCCGTAGCGAGCGCGGCCCATCCCTTTGCGTCGAAGCTGAGGAATATCCCCATCCCTTGCCTCAAGAACGAGACCGCCATGTCAGAGAACTCAGCGCTCACATCACCGCTGGGCAGTCGAGAAACGACGGCCTGTCCTGAGAGCAGGAGCGTCCTTGCGGTCTCGAATCTCTCACCAATCCTAGTCAGCGTAGAAAGAACATCTTCTATGATTCGCCAGCCCTTTTGCCATTCGCCTTCATGCCACAGGGCTATTCCGATAGTCCTTTTCGCAAGCGCCTCCTCGCACCTGTCACCAAGAGCGCGCGCGATCTCAGCAGCCTTCTCCCCTGCTTCCATCGCCTCGCCGGCCTCGCCTTGAGCTAGATGGACCTCTCCCGTGCGCCTGAGTATCTCCATCACGAGGTCTCCCCTGGGAGCAATCTCAAGCGCCAGGGACTTCGCCTCGCCAAGCAAGTCCATCGCCGCCCCGGGGTTGCCTCGAGCAAGCTCCAGCTCCCCGAGAAACTCCATCGCCAAGGCCTCTTCTCGCCTGTAGCCCAATGCCTTGCTCACAGCGAGCACTTCGCGGTAAGCCGCCTCGCCTGTTTCCCATTCTCTCCTGCGTAGATTGATGTTCGCCATGGCCAGCTTGTTTCTTGCAACGCCGCCCCTGTTTCCGGTTTGAGTACAGACCTGAACGCTTCTCGCGAAATGCCTCTCAGCAGATTCCCACTCACCAAGCCTGAAATGAACGATGCCCAGGTTGAGTGCATACGTGGCAACGCGACCGAAGTTACCGGTCTTCTCACTGATCCTGAGAGCTTTTTCGAAGAACCCGGCGGCCTGCCGCCATTCGGAGAGGTTTTTCTGAAGAATACCGAGGTTATTGAGGACCTGCGAAACTCCCTCGTCGTGCTTTATGCTTCTGAAAGCGGTGAGTGCATCCTCGAAGTATTCCCTTGCCCTGGAGATGTTCCCGAGTCGAGTGTGAATGGTACCGAGCCAGTTCTCGATTCTTCCCAGTTCGAGAAACTCACCGGTCCCCTTGAGCAGTTTCTGACCAGTCTCACAGAGCCTGCGGCCTTTTCTGTAAGAGCCTATCTCGGCGTGGAGGATGCCCTCGAGGCAGTAGGACTTACCAAGGCCGATGAGGTCATCGCTGTCGCGGAAGGCCTGCTTGGCGGAGCAAGCCTGCTCTATAGCCGAGGTGTAATCGCCCTTCTGCTTGTGACAGGAGGCAATCTTGAGGTCCAGGTAAGCAGCCTTCGCAGCTAGGGATAGCCCCAAGGCGTTCTTCTTGGCCTTCGTGTAGTAGTCCAGCGCCCCGGAGAAGTTGGAGGCATCGAAATGGATATCTCCGATTTCCTCGTCCTTCTCCACGGACGAAACAGGACGCAGTTCATCAGGACATAAGTCCTTATCCCTGCGGGAGTCGTTTTTCATCTACTGGGCCTCCGAATGAAGAAACGCTCTCCGACTAAAAGGACTTACTTAATCTGTTCAATTTCTCCCACGTGGAAACAGCTCAGAATAAACGCAATCACTGCGCTGTCCACTCCACCTGATCCAGGTCCCGAATTCCAACCGTAGACGCGGATCCAATCCTGTCCACCAAGATCGTCCCCGGGGTTGCCTCCGGATCCGGTGGCTAACTCGTCGGGATCCCCGGTGACAGAGATCATAGACCCGCCCACACGGCTGGGCGCGACACACTCATCCTTTACCCTGGACGTACGTTCCCCCAAGAGAGGTGTGGCAAGGGAATCGCTGCAAGAAGAAAACAGAAAAACCAGGGTGAGGAGAGCGATGATCGCAACGATCGTCCTGCGATGAACCATCTCTCACCAGCTCCTTCGTACAGATGTTCTCTAAGAGAGAACAACATCGGGGTGTTCCGCGGGGAACGAAACACCAGAGAAAGGTCCAAGCCCCCTATCTGTATCAGCTATCAAGGCAACAGAGCGAAGAAACTCTACCCCAAAGATGACAAAGTTGCGCCGTTTGGATGCACTTCTGCCTTTCACTGGCATTATAGACCATAAATCGGCCAAAGTCAATGTAAAACGTCAGCTTCTGTCCCTGTAATCGGGCCGCGTTCTATGACGCTATAACCAGTTGATACTTAAGCGAAATGGTTGCACGGCCGAACCTCAACACGGGCCAGAAGTGCCTAAGCGCGTGCGCCCCGGGAGGTCTCTCACACCGGACCTTCCGGGGGGACCGTCGTCTGACGCCTGCTGACGTCCCGCCGAAGTCAACGGGCTGTCTATGCTTACCTGTCTATCTTACTTTCTCGGATATCGTCTTTGCCTGCGTGAAAAGCATCAAGTAGTCTCTTCCGCCTGCCTTCGAATCTGTGCCACTCATGTTGAAGCCACCGAAAGGATGGACTCCCACCAAAGCAGCGGTGCATTTCCTGTTGAAGTAAAGGTTTCCAACGTGAAAGAGTCTCTTGGCCTTTTCGATTCTGTTTCTGCTTTTCGTGTACACTGCACCGGTGAGACCGTACTCAGTGTCGTTCGCAATGGCTATGGCATCATCGAAGTCGTTTGCCTTCGTTATGGCGAGCACGGGCCCGAAAATCTCCTCCTGAGAGATTCTCGCCTTGGGATGCACGTCCTTGAAGATGGTCGGCCGTATAAAGTAACCGTTGCCGGGTGCCGCCGTGCCGCCCAGAATCAGCTTCCCTTCCTTCTTCCCGATTTCGATGTACTCCATGATAGTATTCATCGCAGCTTTGTTAATGACGGGCCCCATCGTGTTCTCGTAATCTTCCGTCGGTCCGACCTTGATGGCCCTCACCTTGGGAATCAGCTTCTCTATGAACTTCTGATAAACGCCCTTAACAACGATCGCTCGCGAGCAGGCCGAACACTTCTGCCCCTGAAATCCGAAAGCAGACGCACACACACCAGCAGCTGCCTCATCGAGGTTCACACCCGAATCCACTACTATCGCGTCCTTGCCGCCCATCTCCGCAATGACTCTTTTTATCCATATTTGACCCGGCTGGGTATGAGCTGCCAGAACGTTGATGCCAAGCCCCACTTCCTTGGAGCCGGTGAACGCAATGAATCTCGTCTTCGGATGTCCTACCAGTGCGCTGCCGACGACGCTGCCACTTCCCGGCAAGAAATTGAGAACGCCCTTCGGAAGCTTGACTTCCTTCATAATCTCAACAAACTTTGCGGCAATGGTGGGAGAATCGCTCGAGGGCTTGAGCACCACCGTGTTTCCACTTACGATGGCTGCTGTGGTCATCCCCACAAGAATCGCCAGCGGGAAATTCCAGGGCGGAATAATGATTCCGACTCCGAGCGGTATATACTTAAGCTCATTCTTTTCACCGGCGAGCCTTGTGAGAGGCTGGGGCCCGGCGTAGCGAAGCATTTCTCTTCCGTAGAACTCCATGAAGTCGATCGCCTCGGCGACGTCTGCGTCTGCTTCGACCCAGGACTTGCCGACTTCATAAACCATCCACGCGGCCAGCTCGAGCCTCCTGCGTCGCATGACCTGAGTTCCCTTGAAGAGATAGGCCGCCCTTTTGGCAGGGTCCACGAGGCTCCAGCTTCCAAACGTCTCCGCAGCTACCTTCACGGCCATGTCGGCATGATTTTCGTCGCTCTTCTGGAACAGCCCGACCACTTGGTCCTTCTCGGCGGGGTTGTGGGAGGCAAACTTCTGCCTGAGAAAGAGCTCCTGATTTCCGACGAGTGAAGGATATTCCTTGCCAAGCTGGCCCCTCACCGATGTAAGAGCTTTCTCCATCTTCTTTCTGTTCGTTGCCTTGGAAAAGTCGATTAGTTTTTCGTTCTTGAAGGGCGCTTTTCTCATCTCTACCTCCCTTAGGTGACTTCGCGCGTACGATCCCTCGACACCTTGAAAGTCAGGTGGCCACAGCCACACACTAACGCCGGGCTCGCTGCGCTCAGACGGCCGAGTTCACTTTCTCAAGTTCAGCCCGTGCAGGAAAACTATGTCCGGCTCTTAATCAAGCAATCGACAGCGCAGCGAAGCTGTGTTGAGCTCATACGTTACTCTATTACGCTGTACTTCTTCCCGATCTTCACAAAAGCATCGATTGCCTTGTCCAGATGTTCCTTGCTATGTGCTGCAGAAATCTGGACCCTTATCCTTGCTTCCCCACGCGGAACGACAGGATAACTGAAGCCTATGACGTATATCCCTTCTGAAAGAAGGTCGCGCGCCATGTCGTGGGCAAGCTTTTCGTCACCCAGCATGATGGGGACTATAGGATGGACACCCGGTGTGATTTTAAATCCCTTCTCCGTAAGCGACTTCCGGAAATAATTCGTGTTCTTCTCGAGCGTGTCCCTAAGCTCCGTGGTTTCCTTCAGCATCTTGAATGCTTCTATGGCGGTGTAGACAACAACTGGGGCGACGGTGTTGGAGAAGAGATACGGTCGCGAGCGCTGCCGGAGAATCTCGATGATCTCTCTCCGGCCGCTCGTGAAACCTCCTGAGGCACCGCCCATGGCCTTACCCATCGTGCTCGTGATGATGTCAACTTTGTCCATCACGCCACGGTACTCCGCACTCCCACGACCAGTCTTGCCCACAAAACCCGTTGCATGAGAATCATCAACCATAACAAGAGCATCATGCTTCTCTGCAAGAGGACATATCTCGTCCAGCTTCGCAATGTCGCCGTCCATACTGAACACGCCGTCGGTAGCGATCAGCCTCAGCTTAGAGTCCTTGGTCTCTTGGAGATTCTTCTCCAAATCCTCCATGTCATTGTGGTTGAAGCGGCGTCTCTCAGCCTTGCAGAGTCTGATGCCGTCTATGATGCTTGCATGATTGAGCTGGTCACTTATAACCGCGCTCTCAGCATCCAGCAAAGTCTCGAACAGCCCCGCGTTGGCATCAAAACAGGAGGAGTAGAGAATCGTGTCGTCTGTCTCCAGAAACGTGGATATCTGCTTCTCCAGCTCCTTGTGGATGTCCTGAGTTCCGCAGATGAAACGCACGGAAGACATGCCGTATCCGCGCTTGTCCAGAGCTTCTTTGGCAGCCTTGATGAGTCTGGGATGAGCCGCAAGGCCAAGGTAGTTGTTCGCGCAGAAGTTTATGACCGTACCTTCTTTGACCTTTATGTCAGCTCCCTGCGGTGTAAGGATGATCCTCTCATCTTTGTAGAGGCCTGCATCTCGAATACTGCTGAGTTCCTTCACCAACGATTCCTTCAGAGCACCGTACATATCTCTTCCTCCTTCTCAGTGATCAGGCGACGTGGCTAGCTAACAGAAGACAACTACGAACACAGATAAAGGTGTAATTACATGTTGAGACCCAAGCGCGGACGGGGGGGAAGCTCGGCTCAAGCCTTCGCCCGACAGCACAGCTCGCAAAAAGCGCTAAGATTCTATACCAAGAGACAGGTATCTGCAAACGATTTCGGAAGGAGTGGGGAGAAGAATCGTCAGGACCCTGTAAACGTGCCCTCGTGCAAAAGTAGCGGAGGGTTGTGTCCCGCGTTACAGAACTGCAATTCCTTTTGCCGCTCGCGCGCTCTCCTCTGAAGAAAGACGTACTGGTAGGCTTCGATCGCTGTGTATGCCAGAGCACCAAAATCAAGGCGACACCCGTTGCGGGCACCTCGCCGACCAGACCACTACAGCAAGAAATCCTCCAGCTCTCTCCTGGGCGTGTCCTTCTTTTTGCGCCGTGCCGAGGTCCTTCGAGTAACGGTCTTAGGCGGCCTCGAGCCTCGTGCTGCGGCCCCACGTTGAGTGACGCTTCCGGCAACTGACCGGCGCCTCCGAGCACCACGTGCCCCGGAGCCAGAACCTCCTTTACCGGCGGCCACACTCGTCGAACCGGCGGCCTCGACCGGTCCTTTGACTTCAGCAGGCGCGCCAAATCCGCGGGAAGCCATCCTCGTGCCGGCTGAAGAGTCCTCTCCCCTGCGCGACGTCGCCGCGGCGAAAAGACTACTTACGGCCGCTACCGCAGTGCTGCCAGGCAGTCCTTGTGATGGCTCGGCCAGCTCATACCACACCCACTTGCCTCGTCTTACATCTCGCACCAGCCCCGCGTCTCTCAATATTCTAAGATGCCTCGAAACCTTGGGCTGAGACACTCCGACGAGTGAGGTGAGTTGAGTCACGTTTCTAGGGGCCTTCGCGACCAACCGAACGATCTCGACTCTTGTCACGTCTGACAAAGCGCCGAAGATCCGGGCCGTCTCCTTGGATGAGAGTTTCAATGTGTCCTCCTTTGCAGAGGGCGCTATCGAAGGAACCGACGCCCAAGGGACCGGCCCTCTGGCGCGAGGAACGGCCCCCTTAGGGACTGGCGTCTGGTGCGAGGAACCGACCCATGAGGGACTGGCCTGTCGGGCGATGTTTGCGCGCTCGTCCTTACACGCTATTTGACGCACGCTTAAGTCCCTATGTTGACAGACAGAATGCCCCTCGAAAAGCATTCTTATATACACATGTATGGCATATGAAGCCGTGCTTGACTGGTAGTCCTGTGCAAGCTATCATACCGTCCAATTGTTGTAAAGCTTAAACCTTTCATTTCCAGTGATCATGCAAGTCACTACTTCTCGAAAGCACAAGGACATCCTCGGGCTGGACCCCCAGGAAATCGCCGCACTCATAGAGCCGGTGTCTCCGAAGACGTATACCTCCAGGCAGATATTCGGCTGGGTCTATGCCAAGGGCGTCTACGATTTCTACTGCATGCACAATCTCTCCAAGCCCCTGAGAAGAGCCCTCAGCAGCAAATTTACCATCCGCTTACCGGCTCTAGTAAGAAGCGTTTCCTCGCACCGGGAACGCGTTTCCAAGTACCTTCTTTCCCTCTCGGACAGAAGTTCCATCGAGTGTGTTCTCATCGGGATGCGCGACAAGGACACTTTCTGTGTCTCCACCCAGGTGGGATGCCGCTTCGGCTGCGCCTTCTGTGCAACGGGGAGGATGGGGTTTGAGAGGAACCTGTCAGCGTCCGAGATTCTGGGCCAGGTGCTCTTTCTGAGGTCGGCCTCTGAGCGAGACCGACAGCTGGTCCAACGACCTTTCCTCGATGGGGCGCGCCCGGACAAGCTCAAGTCGGCCGAGGACGAGAGCCCGGGCAGGCAAGACGAGAGCTCTCTCGCCCCGACCTTGAGCCCCCGAGGCTTCAACGTCGTCTTCATGGGGATGGGTGAGCCGCTCGACAACTACGAGAACACGGTGAAGGCTATAAGGATCATGCAGCACCCTGACGGGCTGGCAATCGGGGGAAGAAGAATCACCGTCTCTACCTGCGGCATTCCCGCCAAGATAAAGAGACTAGCGAGGGAAGATTTGGGCGTAGGGCTTGCGCTGTCTCTCAATGCCACGACAGACGAGCTGAGGACTAAGCTCACTCCCGCAGGCCGGCAGTTTCCTCTGAAAAGGGTACTGGAGGCAACCAGATACTTCGCCGAGAAATCCGGCCGACGCATCACACTAGAGTACGTGCTCATTGCCGGAATAAACGACAGACCCAGCGACGCCAAGCGACTTGTCTCTATAGCCTCCTCCCTTCCGTGTAAGATCAATCTCATCGCGCTCAACAGCTCCCCAGGAGTCAAGCTCGAGCCCCCGTCTGACGAAGCCGTCCGGCGCTTCGTCCAGGTGCTATACCCACGCGCACCTACAGTTACCTTGAGAAAAAGCAAAGGGAGCGATATAATGGCCGCCTGCGGTCAGCTCCGGACGGACATCGCGCCAGACAAACCAGGAGTCGATAAGAGGCGAAGAGAGAAGGTGCCAGAGAGAGCGCGCAGCCGAGCCAGAACACATACGCCCCGCCGCCGAACCGAACCAAACAAGAGACGCGGTCGGGCCCGCGGCGAAAGAGAAGACCGTCAGGCCCGAACAGGTCGACGCGGACGCGCGACCGACAACAGACGCGCTCCGGGGCGAACCGGGGCACCGCATCGAACTAGTAAGAGACCGCCAACAGCACGAACGTCGACCCGCCGAGGGAGAAGCCCATGAATCTCTATTTCGGAATGATGCTCGCGTACATGTTGATTCTTGTGGTCGTTGGAACAATCAAGGGTCGTTCCATCAAGACCCAGGAAGACTTTGCGGTGGCGGGACGCACGCTTTCGACGTTCGTGGTCTTTGCCACGATGCTTGCAACGTGGACGGGCACGGGTTCCATATTCGGAAACGCCGAAAAGACCTACCGCACGGGCATAGCAGCTCTCATTCTTCCCCTGGGCGAGCTAACGGGCATCGCCCTTCTCTCACTCATCGCGGCAAAGGCGCGGCGGCTGTCAAAGATCACGGTGCAGGACGTGCTGGAAGAGCGCTACAACGCGACCGCCAGAGTTTTCGGGGCAATCACCCTGGTGGCCGCGGCCGTGACGATCGTCTCTTACCAGTACCGCGCGGCAGGAGCAGTCCTGGATCTGGCGCTCCCAGGCCTGGGCGTGAGCACAACGATTATCATCGCTGCGATTTTTATCGTGGTCTATACGGCTCTAGCCGGGATGTATTCCGTGGCGTATACGGACGTCGTGATGGGTGTGACAATGATTGTCGGCATCACCGTCGCCCTACCCTTTTTCTGGGCCAAGGCGGGCGGTACCGCGGGAATAGGCCAGGTTCTCCCGTCCGATCACCTCAAGCTCTTCGGACCAATCGGCCCGATGGAGGCCCTCTTTCTTTTCCTTCCTCCAATGCTTCTGGCCCTTGGCGATGCCAACATGTATCAACGCTTCTTCTCGGCAAGAAGCTCCGGAGTTGCGCGCAAGGCCACCCTCTGGACCCTGGTTGGAGTCGCCTACATCGACACTATGATAGTGCTCACGGCCTGGGTGGCTTCGGCCATCAAATGGCAGAGCCCAGACTTGGGCGGAATTGAAGGAAGAATAATCGCTGTCGCCGCGCGCTACGAGCTCCCACAGGTACTCGGTGCCATACTTCTCACGACCATACTCGCAATCGTCATATCCACGGCAATTGGCTATCTTCTGGTCCCAGCGACGGTGATAATCCGCGACATATACCACAGGTTCATCAACCCGAAGGCCTCCGGAAGAAAGATGGTCTGGCTGTCACGGGCCATGGTCTGCGCCCTGGGCGCGGTAGCTTTCGGCATATCAACGCTTTCGGATGAATTTCTATCAGTCGCCCTGTATGCTTACACAATCTATGGCGCCGGCATCACGCCCGCTCTGGTTGCTGCTCTCGTCTGGAGACGCGCGACCACACAGGGGGCCATAGCCTCCATTGTAGGAGGGACCGGCGTTACACTTCTTTGGAAAATGAGCGGCCTGGAGGGAACGACCGGCATCGACACGGTGCTTCCGGCTATTGCTGTTTCGGTCGTGCTTCTGGTCTTCGTGTCCCTCGCAACGCCTAGGCAGACGCCGGAGAAACTCGCTCCGTTCTTTGGTAATGAAGGGAAGGAAATAGGCAGAACAGGCTGATGAGGACGGCGGGGCAGCCCCCGTCAGCTGTGGTGTTCTGGAATCTTCTTGAAGTGAACACAATTCTGAGGTATAATTGTCAACGCCGGGGTAGAAGTACAGCTCTTGATGGGGGGGGTGCCTTGCGGCCGTTGCCCGCAGAGGAGAGGACTACTATCTTCGGACGTCCCCCAAGTTTACGTACAAAGCTGACTTTACTTTTTCTTGCAGCTTCGCTAATACCCTTTCTCGGGTTGACCATTGTCGCCTCGAGAAGGCTTAGTCAGAGCATAGACGTTTGGCAGAGTCCCGGCACTAAGAGAGCGCTCGAGAGCTCTCTTGTGCTAGCAAGGAAGTCGCTGAGCAAGTATGAGGCGGACCTGCGCCTGCTCTCCGCGGAGCTAGACGGCCATCCTAGCCTTTTGCCGTCTGTCAGAGCCGGCCGCTGGGACGACGTAGAGTTTCTTCTATCCCGTAAGCTCCAGCCTCTCGCCGTTGACTTCCTTCAAGTCTACGAAAGAGAAGAAGACTCTTGGACTTTGCGAACGGAGGTAGCCAACTCCTCAGTGAGTGCGCCCGGCGCTTTCTCGCCCGAGCTTATCAGGCGTGCGCTCGAGAGCGAGGACGCAATGCGGAGCGAAGCAGGGTACGTGGCGGTGCCCTTCGTGCTCAGAGAGGCGGACGGGACGCTCGTCGTGGCGGGCTACTGGCTCGGTGAAGACTTCTTTGCAAACGTCGGGGAGGTTACCGAAGGAATCCTCCACTACGGACAGCTAGAGGTCTACAAGCGCGTGGCCAAGCAGTCCGTGTGGGTGACCGCCGCGCTGCTTTTCGGAGCCGCTGCTGTTGTATCTCTTGCGGCCGCTGCTCTGCTAGCTCGTCAGCTCAGCAGGCCCATTCTGGGACTCACGCAGGGCATGAGACGAGTTGCAGCGGGCAGACTGGATGAGAAAGTAACGGTGAAGGCCGGGGGTGAAATCGGGTATCTTGTGGACTCGTTCAACAGAATGACAGATGACTTAAGACTCTACAAGGAACAGCTGGCGCGAGCTGAAAGAGTCGCTGCTTGGCAGGACGTCGCTCGTTACGTCGCCCACGAAATAAGAAATCCTCTTACTCCCATCAAAGTCTCTCTTCATCGACTCCGCACTACGCTTGAGAGGCTCGATGAAAAAGAGAGGGACAGAGTTTCCGAATGTCTAAACTCGATTCTGGAAGAGGTGACTTCTCTCGAGAAGCTTGCGACTTCTTTCTCGGCATTCGCCAAGCTCCCGGAGCCGGCTCTGGCGCCGGTAGATGTTAACAAAATAGTGAGGGAGCTTTCGGAGCTTCATCGGAGCGACAAAGTCAGGATAGAGCTTGACCTCGACTCGTCTCTACCTCTTGTCTCTGCGGACGCCCAGCAGATAAGAATGGCTTTCGGGAACATAGTGAAAAACGCCTCCGAAGCCATGCCAGACGGGGGAAGTCTCGAGATTTCCTCGAGGCGTGCTGATCCGCTTCAAACCGCGGCAGCTGCCGGCGAGACCGGAAGGCAGTTGGTGGAAGTGCAGTTTAGGGACACCGGTTGCGGGATCCCGAAGGAACTCATCGATCAGGTCACCACGCCACACTTCACTACGAAGAAGGGCGGAACAGGTCTCGGCCTGGCCGTAGTGAGCAAGATAATCTCGCAGCACGGTGGAAGAGTCGTCATAAGAAGCCGGGAGAGCGAAGGCACAGTGGTGAGAGTACTGTTGCCGACTCAGTTGCCAACTTAGAGGAACTAACAGGAAGAATGCTCACCAAAAGACTTTGCATACTGCTGATTCTTCTCTTCACTCTCTCTGTGATCGCGGCCCGGCTTACCGCTGGAGTGACCTCTCCTGAAGATGTTCCCTGCCCGGACAAGCCCGCTTTCCCTGACGAGCTTGCGTCTTCAAGCGATCGCGCTTCGCCAAGCGAGCGCGGCTCCACTAGCGAGGGCGTTTCCCCTGAAGAGTGCGTCTCTCCTACCGAGCGCGCTTCAGCAGACGAGCGGGCGGCCGCCGATGCCGCCGCTTCCCCGAGCGACGCTGCTCTCCCTGATGACACTCCTCTCCCTGATGACACGACTCCGCTAGAGGCCGGGGCCTCTCCCAGCCATTTAGACCCGACGCACAAGATCGGCAGAGAGCTGGAAGAGATAGCCTATCTCCTAGAGAATGTCCTCCCCGAATCCTGGGAGATAACGAGCATCAGACGAAGCCAGGTTCCGCGAAAGTGGACGGGCTCTCCCGAAGCGATACTCGTTAAGCTCGAGGACCCTTCGATCGTGGTCCATCATCCACGAGGTTTCGAATATCATCCCTTCTACAAGATCTGGCTCTGTCCGCCCAGATGGGAAGGAGCCATGGAAGAGGTGGAGTTTCTCGGGGACGACGGCCCTTCGGTACTGCTCGGACAGAATCACAAGATGAAAGTTTTCTATCTCACCCTGGGAGCCAACAACTGGCCCGAAGGGGCCGCTCGGCTCAGGGAGGCGCTGGACCTGACTGCCCTGCCCATAACGGACGTGTTGAGGCAAAAGATAGATCCGGCAATGAGGATAAAGCTCTCGCCCGGTCTTGCGGGCTACTCGAACGGGATCTCGGGACTCCTTTCCAGAATCGTCGGAATGGAAAAGGAAGGCCCGCTCGTGTACTTGGAATACGCCACCGCCACAGAGAGAAGGATCGACGGACAGGTGTTGCCTTCAAGGTGTAGAGAACCGCATGTCGTGCGCCTCATGGAAAGAGAGAATCTATTTCTTGCAAACAAGATTTTCCTCGCCTATCCTGAGGTCGAAACCATCTACCTGCGTAGAGTGTGTGACGCGTTTCTCTCTGACAGGGTTATTAACAGGGCCGATGAGACCTCCGATTCCCCGTTTGTTGTCTCCAATTCTTCTCACTGAAAATCCCCCAGCTATTGTAAGCGTTCTTTCTTCCATTGCCGTTCTAGTTCGTCTCACGTACATCCTGCATTTTGTTCCTTTTTTCGGTGGATCCTGCTCCCGTAGGGGCGTTCATTCGCTATCAGGTTGCGATGGAATTCTCGCAACCCGCTTCCGCGGTGACGCTCATTCGCTATCAGGTTACGATGGAGTCCTCGCGTTCTTTATTGGCGATGACGCCCATTCGCTGCCGGTTCACGATGCAGTCCTCGCGTTCTGTGTCCGCGGCAACGAAGGACGGCTGCGGCGCGACACACTTGGGCCCTCATCTCCCACTCACACCATCTTGCATAAGCAGAGGTTCTGGTAATGGTGAAGGATCAAGAGCTAAAGAGAGGGACTATTCTCATAGTTGACGACGAAGAAGAGATTCGGCGCTCGCTAAAGGGAATGCTCGAGGATGAGGGCTTCACCGTCCTCACAGAAGGCAGTGCCGAAGACGCAATCCGCTCTCTCAAGGACACCCATGCGGACCTAGCGCTCTTCGACATCTACCTCCCCGGTATGAGCGGGCTCGAGCTGCTTAAGAAAATCAAACCTGACTTCCCGGAACTTCCTGTCATAATGATGACCGGTCAGGGAAGTTACGAAGCCGCTTTCACGGCGCTCAGGCATGGTGCCTACGACTTCTTCGAGAAGCCGCTTTCCCCCGAGAGACTCATCGTCTCAATCAATAACGCCCTTCAGGCCGCAAGGATAAAGACTCACAGGGACGAGCTCGTCAGAATCGAGCGCGAAGACTTCACCACGATCGGCGAAAGCGAGCCGATGAGGAAGCTAAAGCAGGAAATCGAGAAGGTCTCATCGTCAGACAGCAAGGTTCTCATCGTTGGAGAGAACGGCTCGGGCAAGGAGCTCGTGGCCAGAGCCATTCACGACCTGAGCGCAAGAAAGGACTTCCCGTTTGTCAAGATCAACTGCGCCGCCATCCCGAAGGATCTCGTGGAGAGCGAGCTTTTCGGCTTTGAAAAGGGCGCTTTCACCGGTGCGGCCCAGTCTAAGAGAGGGAAGCTCGAGCTGGCCGACGGTGGCACGCTCTTCATGGATGAAGTGGCAGACATGTCGCTTGAGGCCCAGGCGAAATTCCTGAGGGCCGCCGAATTCAGCGAATTCGAACGCGTCGGTGGGACGAAGACGATAAAGTTCAACGTTAGAATAATCGCCGCCTCAAACAAGGACCTCAACGCCGAGATGGAGAAGGGAACCTTCAGAGAGGACCTCTATCATCGGCTAAACGTCCTGGTGCTGGAGGTGCCGCCCTTGAGAGAGAGAAAGGACGACATCTCCCTTCTGGCCCCTCATTTTCTCAAGAAGTCGTCTCACGACAATGCAAAAGAAGAGAAGAGACTCTCGCCCGAGGCGCTCGAATTTCTCAAGGAATATCACTGGCCGGGAAATATCAGGCAACTTAAAAACCTGATGGAACGAATTACTATAATGAGTGACCTGACTCTCATCTCGAGAGAGGAACTACTGACCCTCTGTCCGGACCTGAGTGAACCGGGCGGTGCTAGGGCACGGTCCCGGGACGCAGAGACAGAGCAGCTCGGCGCGCGCCAACCAGGCGGCGCGATGGCCGGAGTGAGCGGTCCCTGGGCCAGAGCGGAAGTTGCGGCGCCAGAGCCCGCCGCAGGAGAAGGTCCCGCAGACCTAAAATCCACGATGGCGACGGCAGAGGAGAGAGCGATACGCGAAGCGCTGGCTCAAAGCTCGTGGAACGTAAGTCAGGCGGCAAGGCAGCTCGGAATAGACAGAGTGACTCTCCACAAGAAGATGAAGAAGTTGGGCATCGAGAAGAAAATCTTAGACGGGTGAGCGGGCACCTCCCGAGTGTGGAGAAACGCTGTGCACGCCCTGTGAAGCCGGGCAGCAAGGGGGCGGGGGACGAGAAAAGCAGGGGGGCACGGCTCTTTAGAAGGAGGGGACCCATGGCTTTCATCTTGAGTTCTGGTCTTTATCCAAAGTTAAAGCTGGGCTTCTTAGTTTCTGTTACCGCCGTTGCTTTCTCGTTAATCTGCCTCTACAGCTCACACCCTGCTTTCGCGATGCAGTCCGAGGAGGAGGTTGAGGAACCTGCGGCAAAGGCCGACACCATCTATGTGCCTGACCTGATAGAGCCGGACACGGAGAGCGAGTACGAAAGTGAGATACTCCTCGAGGAAGGACCCGACATAGAGGTTCGTTTCGGGAGGACGCTCAAAGCCTTCATGCTCACCGGCGAAGACGAGCGTGCCGAGTTCACGACCGGCGGCGCCGCCTCATTCGATAGAGTGGACGGTTTTTCTCTCTTCTTTCATCAGGAGTTCAGTCACGCCGAGAGGCTGTATCCCAGAATCCACATGTTTGAAGGGTACGCCTTCGAACGTGAGGAGTGGCGATATCGGCTAGATTTTGAGCAGCCTCTCTTCTCTCAGGAAAGCTTCTCGTTCGGTGCGTCGCTTTATCTCATAACCGACACCTACGATGACCACGTGATGGGAACCGTGGAGAACAGTCTGTCTGCGCTTTTCTTTAAGCGTGATTTCAGGGACTACCTGGAGAGAGAAGGCGCATCGATTTTCGCAAAACAGAAGTTCCGCGATTATCACACCGCCTCCATCGAGTACGCTGAGGAAACTCAGAGATCTCTCGAAACAGAGTCGAAGGGTCTCTTCTTCAGACACAGCCGCGACTTCAGAATCAATCCGCCCATCGATGAGGGCAGGTGGGCCATAACCACCGTCGCATATCAATTCGACTCCAGGGACGAGGAATACGTTCGCCCCACCCAATACTGGCACAGGCTGGGCTTCGAAAGCGGACACAACAAGGACGAATCTGGCTCGGAATACGAGAGGTTCGCCGCGGACTTGAGAGCGTATCTGGATCTCAGCCCGGGACAGCACCTGCGCACGCGGCTGCAGTACGGTGCAACACCGACGGGCACGCTTCCTCTTCAGAAAGAGTTTGGTGTGGGCGGAATCGGGACACTCAGGGCGCACTCTTTCAACGAATACGTCGGCGACCACATGCTTCTTCTCAACGTGGAGTACTTGATAGACGTGGTGAAGAGGTTCCAGCTCATCCTCCTTGCAGACGCGGGTAAGGCCTGGAACGGACGGAACGCGCTCAAGAGCCAGACCCTGGAGCTGGACGTGGGAGTGGGAATCGGCAGGGAAGAAGGCTTAAGACTCTGCGTGGCGCGCACGCCCCGCGAAGAGGGAGGCAAGCTGGCCTGGACGCTGAGACTTCACAGGCCGTTCTGAAACCGCTTGAGAGACAAGCAAACGTGCGGTTCACCCACCTGGCTGCGCTTGCGGCGTAACGCTCGGCGGGACAGTTGGCCCGACGGTGTAAGACGCCCGAGTGGGAGCGACCTAGTCGCGGCGCCACGGCCGGCGTAGCAACCGAGCGTAAGGTCGAGGCGGGCAAACAAACCATGTTGAGTAATCTCAAAAGAAGAGCTATTGCGGCTCTGGCATTTCTTTCTCTTCTGGTCCTCACGCTCGCTCTGAGCGCCGGATCTGCCTTCTCTAAACCCGGCCCCACCCTTTTCGTTGAGAAGGTCGACGAGAACTCCGGCTTTCTCACAGTGACTTTTACCGCGAAAGATCTCTTCTCACCTCGCATCGTAGAGACCCTCGCGCGCGGTCTTCCCGCTACGCTGAGTTATGAGATGCAGCTTTGGAAAGAGAGGAAGATGTGGTTTGACAAGCTGCTCTGGGTAAATCGTCTTTCCTACAGGGTCAAGTACGATCCCTGGGAAGACGGCTTCCTCATAGAGACTCGCGAAGGAGTCAGCCCGGCCCTCTTCGAGCTGGAGCACGTGAAGAACTCACTCTGCTGGCACGTGAAAGGACGCCTGGGAAGCGTGAGACTCGTGGAACCCTACGCCGTTCACTACGTCGTCGTGAGAGCAACGTTGAAACTTCTGTCACCCGAGGACATGAGCGAGGTCGAGTCCTGGCTGAGTGAGGGAAACGAGGATAGAAGAGGAGGAATAACTGCTGTTCCCGGCTATCTCTTCGACATGATCGTCGGTCTCTCTGGTTTCGGCGACGAGGCGGCCTCGGGAAGAAGCGCACCGTTTAGACGGGGAGAGTTCTCCGGCGAGGGGGACGCAAAGTGACGCCTTTCGCACTTCGATGGCAAGTTGCTTTTGAATTACTGGATGTTCCTAGGAATGGGCCGTACTACCTGGAGAGAATGACCTTCTCCACGACCGACTGCTGGCCGACCTCGAGTCTTAGGAAGTAGATGCCGGAGGTCACCGTCTTTCCGCGCTCATCTGTCCCACTCCACACGGCCGAGTGGTTTCCTTCAGAGAGCTCGCTGTCGAGAAGAGTTCGAACGAGCCTACCCTGCACGTCAAAAATCCTCAGAGTCGCTCGCTGTCCGACCTGATCTACCCCCACGGAGAATTTGATGTTGAGGACGGGATTGAAGGGATTGGGGAAGCTGGCAATTCTGAGAGTGGCCGCCTTCTTCGCTTCAACGGGCAAGGAAAGGAAGAACTCCCTCAGTCCCGGAACCTGAGTCGGTAGAGGAAGTGAGGGGTTCTCGATGGAACCACTGTAGTTGGCGATTGCGCCGCCGAAGAGAAAACGGAAGTCCTCTGCGAATATCTCGTGAGGACGATTCTTGTGCACGGCAGCGTTGTTGTATATGGAGGTGTTTGTTATGCCGCGAAGCTCCCGATACCTCTGCCAGAGCGGACCGTTGTCGTCCGGCATGAAATGACGATGGATTATGTGTCCCAGCTCGTGGACGATCGTGAAATGGACATGCTGGGCAAGGTGTTCCCTCACGCCAGGTGAGAGGAACACCTTACCCGGACTGGCAAAGGACTCTACAAGACCCCTCAGAGGATAAGGGAGCACGAACACCTCAAACGGAATTTCGTTATGTTCATAAGACACCTGCTGGAGTGCCTCTTCAATCTCTTCTGCCGGGAAAGGGTGAAACGACCAGTCGCCCTTGTTAAGTATCTCGGGATCGTTGATGTCAGTGATGAGCTCCCACGATTGACCGGTGGGTGAATCGAAATAAAGCTTCCCGCCAAGCTCGTGCGTGTAGTCGGAAAGGACGCTCTCAGCGTCGTGTATGACTGCCGCGCCCTCTGCGACGTAGGTGGGCACGCACGCGAGGGCAAACGCTGCCAAGACTGCCACCAAAACAGGGAGCACTGTTGGTAGGGTTCGACACACACCAAGTGCACGGCTGAGGAGGTGTGATGGGCCAGCTGCATGCCGAACCCTGAAACAGTGCTCGTCCCTTCCCTTTGTATCTAGAAAGCTGCAGTCCGCCTGAGTTACGTGTATTTTCGCGCTTTGGTTGTTCGTCGCGTCTGCATCGAGAGTCGTCTTGTTGCGACTTATCCTCTTCGCATCGACTGTCTTCTTGTTGCGAGTTATCGTCTGCGGATAGCTCATCTTCCTCTCAGTAATCCTCTTCTTATCAGTTGTCTTCTTTCTATCAGCCATCTTCTCTTTGTCAGTCATCTTCTCTCTGTCAGTCACGTCGTTCTTCTAAGCCGGTTTCTTCTTGAGCATACAGCGCTTATAAACCATCTTGCGTTTGTGAGTCATCTTGAAACCAGCCGCAGTACAGAACACAAAAAGACTCTGCTCAAGTTCCTCGTTCCCAAAGAAATCGCAAGAGGCGTGCCACCCTCTTTGTCTAACACCTAAAGTGGGGAAAGTAACCCGGGGAAATTGACCCGGCACCGTCTCCTCTGTAACTTATTATTGCACGGGCTAGTAACCGGCCGCAAACAGCAAAGAGCGCCGAAAGGGCGTGTGGTGAAAATTCCCAAACGCGACATGACGGGCCAAAGCGGCCGATGAGACGGATTCTTGGGGGATTTTTCGCCGCCTGATTGGGTGAACTTGCGCAAAAGAGGAAGGCGCCGCCAGATGACGGCGCCTATAAGCTTCGGATGCGTTGCCCCGACCTCGTTGTTCCTCTCTAATAGCGGCCGCTCACCTCGCCCCGGCCGAGGCGAGAGCGCGTGAGCCGACCACACTCCGGGCGGCCGGCTCAAAACAGTCTAAGGTGCACCCTGATGCGGTGGTGCCTCAGGGGTTCCGGTAGGCGGCGGCGTAACCGGCCCACTGCCCGGAGGGGGCGCGGCCGGAGGAGCACCGGCGCCAGGAGCAACCGGAGGTGCACTTGGAGCAGGAGCAATCGGCAAAGGCGGTCTGCCTAACTTGGTAAGTACGGCGGCACCGAGCCCGAGTGAGACCGCGCAAGCTATTATCGTGTATCCGATGATTCTTATCGGAAGCGATATGACACTCGTGAACCCACCGGGTAGGCCTATCAGCTTCCCGACCAGAGGAATCGCTTCCATGATAAGCACGCCAATGAGCGCGGCCTTTACCGGCGCGCCGTTTGGAAGCGGGCCACCGATGATCTTATTTCCAATGGCCAACCCGACCGCGGCGTAGCCGAACAGGCCCAGTATACCCACTGCCAGGGGCAAGAGTATTGCAACCGGAATCCCGATGAGCGTTATACAGAGCAGCACCATCGCAACCGGCAACAGAACGAATATCAAGAGTCCCATGCCGAAGGAGGCGAGCGGACTCTCCGAGATCTTGCGTGTCGTCACCTTCACTCTTTCGGTGAACAGAGCAACGATCAGCCACACGAGCAAGATGACGAGAATGCTCTTCGCTAGGGTCAAGCCAAGCCCGAAGAACCTGAATCCGAACGAAGGGAACTTCCCGTGCGGCAACCCGAAGAGGAAATCAGGAAACGGCCCGCTCATACTCACCACGTCACCGGTGATCTGGGAGCCTTCCTCTTCGTTCACGGTCCCTCCAACCGAGACCGCATCGCCGTCAATCATGCCGGTGGATGCAACGTTGAGGGAGCCCCCAACCGAGACCACGTCTCCCATGACCTTGCCACGAACGTCTATCGATCCACCTATGGCGACGACGTCACCTTCGATTACCTCGTCCTCTTCTATGATGATGTGTTCGCCAAACCTGACTAAGTCGTCAGAGTCGTCGTAGTTGTCGTGTATCTCGATGTTAAAGAAGCCCGGGAAATCCTTCCCGATTTTCACGCTCGAACGGCGCTTCGGCTTCTCCACTTCCTTAGCGGGCTCTTGCTCCTCTGCAAGCTCACCCAAAGGCACGCCCTCATCCTCAAAGGTGATCGTGTCTTCGTCAGACGTAATCTTGACAACTTTGTCGCGGGAGATGAACCAGTGATCAGATGAAGCCGCAGCCTCTGCAACAAAAGGAATGGCACAAGCCAGGGCGACAACGACTACCAGGGCAAGGATAAGGCCGTGCCTCCCGCTCTTTTCAAAGATATCTTTGGCTTCAGGCGATGATACCCACATGCGTACACCTCCCTTTCTGCGTTGTGCCCACAAGTCCTCTGAGGAGGAGAATTGTAAGCATGAAAAGTAAGATCTCCAGGACAACGAGCCTCGTGTCTACGTGTCCCACTGCCAGCCGTAGAGAGCTCCAGATCGGATCCATCGTGTCAGTCACCTCGACCAGAATCTCGCCCAGCTTGAGCGAGTTTGTAAGATAGAATATGAACCACTCCACACCTTTTGCGAACGCGTCGACGATCCATGTAGTACCCATCGCAAAGTATCTCTCAGTTTGAGCCGGAAGCACCAAAGTGCCTCTCAAACTCGTCACCACAACAACCAGCACAGCGGCCAGAGAAAGCCCGGCCGCCCAGGCAAACCGGGAACTCGCGACTCTTTCTCGCTCGCGACTCCCGACGAGCCGTTCGACGAACGCCATCACGGGCGCGTCAAATTCCGGGGACGGCTGAAACTGGACGCCACTAGAAAGAACCGAGAAGAGCCTCTTCCATTCACCCACGAGCCCCCTGCACCTGTCGCACTCAACTAAGTGAGCTTCAAAAGCAGATGCCTCCTCGTCTGCCAACTCCCGGGCAACATAGAGCCGCGAAATCTCCTCGTAGTTGAGCGGGTGAGACCCGGGGCAGTGTTGCGGCGTGTGCCCGAGTCCCCCAGGCCCGCGGCCTTGTTGCCGAGATTCGCGGCTCGAGGCTTCCGCTTCGCGACCTGGGCCTTGCGGTTCGCGGCCCTTCCGGTGCGACTCGCGACTCCCAAATGTGTTCTCCTCGTCCTGGCTCATTCTCTATGCCTCCCTTGACATTGGTGTGCCTTCCAATGATTAATACGTAAGTCTATCCCACCAAGGTTGCAACAAGTTTCGAGGATTTTGGGGCAATTATGGGGGGCAGTCGGCACAGAATAATGGGGGTCGATCCTCACGTTTCAGCATTGATTTCTGTGGTAAGCCCCTGATACGATGCCGCCTTAGCAAGAGTCCCCGACCTTAATGTCCGCGGGTAGCCCGAGGAGGCTCTTCTGGGGCAGCGTAAGCTCTTGTGGCCGGCCGCAAAAGAGGAGCGCTGTCCTGGATGTTACCTTACTTCCTGTGCTCCAAGGAGGTATTCTATGTCATTCGAGAGAATTTGTCCGCGTTTACGTTTCCTGGCTCCGAGGTTACCTGCCCGCGCCCTGCTTTGCCTGGCGGCAGTCTCCGTCTTCGCATTTCTTAATCTACCGGCGCTGGCCTCCGAGCCCGAGCTTAGTTACCCTCCTGACCCAATGGACGTTGTCAAGACAGTACAGGGAAACACGCACCCCACGACACAGGGTACCCAGCAGCAGGAACGCCCGGCCGTAGCTTATGACGGCAAATACTGCCTCACCGTCTGGCAAGATTCGCGTGCCGGATGGCCCGACGTGGACATATACGGAGCGCGTTTCGAAGCTTTCTCTGGCAGCGTGCTGGACTCCTTTGGAGTATCGATTTCCTCTGCTGCCAGCGGTCAGTACTCTCCTGCCGTGACTTTTGACGGGAGGAACTACCTCGTGGTCTGGTCGGACAGCCGAGACCCGGCAGGCAGCGACATATTTGGAGCACGGGTAGACACGTCCGGCACAGTACTTGATCACTTCGGAATACCCATCTGCAGCGCAACCGGTAACCAGGGCTATCCAGAGGTGGCCTTCGACGGCACGAATTACCTGATCGTGTGGGTGGATTATCGCAACACCGTGGACAGCGACATTTACGCAGCGCGAATGGACACGTTGGGAACGGTTCTCGACGCGGAGGGATTTCCCGTCTCGACAGCGGTGCACGACCAGCTGGATCCCGTCGTTGCCTTCGACGGAACAAACTACCTTGTGGCCTGGAGTGACCATCGCGTGGACCCCTCCATCGACGTCTACGGCGCGCGC
>Ga0209636_10000879_pt1 | contig 29810 bp, 26 predicted proteins | sample DeeMarSWOR152_54_FD_187464 | JGI IMG/M metagenome (GOLD analysis project Ga0209636, IMG submission 187464) | Marine sediment microbial communities from White Oak River estuary, North Carolina - WOR-1-52-54 (SPAdes) (version 2) | ecosystem: Environmental > Aquatic > Marine > Intertidal zone >...
ATCTTTAGGACCTGCGGTAAGGCGAACGTGCACCTGAGCATGTGGGGTGAGGACGACCAGACCGTCAACTCGATGATAGAGTCCTTCCGCGACTACCCTAACGTCGACATAGTGTACTCCCACTACCTCGGGACGCCCATACACGGTGACGTGAGGGTACGCGTGGAGCCCGCGGGGCAGAGGGACCCCCCATGCAGCAGAATCTGCTCCAAGTGCAACAGGTTTGTCAACGGGTGGTGCCTGGGGTGCCCATGCTCTGCCGACTATAGGAACCCCCTACTGAATCTACCTGAATCATAGATCTTCGATAGAAAAATTTAATTTCTGTATTCGAATCTTCTGGTGGATTAAGATCGCATATACGTTTAAAAAAAATATGTTGAAATGTTCTGTAAGGAACTTTGCTTTCTGCGCGGACATTTATACTTTTCATTCAATAGGCTGTTGTCGACTACGTAATTTTTATATATTTATTATACAACGGTCATCGCGAGGGTGTGTTATAGTTATGGTCCTTAAAACAAAAATAAAGATCTCGCAGAGTAAAAAAGCCTGGACCCAGTACATAACGGTACCCTCTGCTGTTGTTCAAGATTCTCAATATCCATTTAAAGCAAACGATGAGATATATCTTGAAATTGAACCAATGATGGGAATAATGATGCTCTCAAAAAAGGATAGACCCATCGAAGCCACATCAGAAGGAGTCCTAATAAAAACTAAAAAAAAATGAAAAAGCCTAAAATGTTTCTAGTAACTTGTCGGTGACTTAAAACCCAGCAGGTTTTAAGCTGAAAAAAGTTAGAATGGAAATAGCTCAGATAATCCTAAATAAAATCGAAAAGATCAACTCATTAGAGAAAGAATTTGTATCTCTAATAGAGACTGCACGCATAAAACCCTTTTCTGGGGTTTACTAATTGTTTAATAAATTGCACACGATCATGAAAAAAAATAGATTTCTGTGGTCCGCTTTTCTTACTTATTCGTCGTTATGGTGTACCGGCACCCAAGTGGTTCGAGGGCCTCGTCTATCTTCTCTATCAGGCTGTTCAGCTGTTCCATCGAGGGTTCGGTGAACCACTCGAAGAAGAAGTCGTACTCGCCCAGTCTTTCTCCAGACTTACTGATGATAGTGCCGCATCGTTTGTGTTCGATCCTTGTTGGGATCGATTCGAAATATTGTGTAGTAAATCCCGGATTGCTGAAATTATTTACATAATCAGGTACACCGCTAATCATTGAGTCCATTATACAGACCTCAGGCATATTGACGGCGATTTTCTCAAGTTCTCTAATCGCCTTAACCATAGGCGGACCATATATCTTGATGAAGCTGGTTGTAGGCATAACTAACACTCCTTCAATTCCTAAAAAGGAATGGCTTAATTTTAACTTAACTCTATGAATACTTAGCCCTTTTCCATCGGCTTCTGCCATAGTCGTATGGCGAAGTAAATCCCCGAAAAACCGAGAAATACAATAAGAACAATTAAGCCTTACGCGACCCACCTGAGCTCCATCTGAAAAAATATGTATCTCAATAATATTTAAAAGTAAATACACTTGGAAGCGCGTCGATTATTGGAAATGTGTGTTAACCTCCCTTTTCTAATCGAGTGCAAAATGCAAACTGTGAGCATGTTTAAATATAGGAGGATTAAGTCCTCATCTATATATAATAAGCATATAATTTTTATGTGACTGCTATATAAATTTTTCGTATTCGTCAACAGCCTAATACAATTTTGAAATTTTTACATGCTCTCGCGTAAATTAACTTAAAATCTTGCTGCTATTCCCGGTTTTCTTGGGTCAACACCTCCATGTAATCTGCCAGATTCTTTTAACTAGAAGCGCTTTAGATGATTTAGGTCGAGTACGCGTTCTCATCTTCGGACGAGTTTTAAGTCGATCTGCTTCCATTCAGTGGACATTGATTAAGAATTATATAAATCGCACAATAAATGTTAAGAAAAATTCACAAAGCATAAAATGTTTTTTTAGGGGGGTATTTTCTTCCACTCTTCCACGAACAGGTTGAGAAGATCGTCAAGGAAACTCGCTCGGGACTCGGTGCCTGCTAGCAGCTCCCTGGCTTCCAATTTCTCATGCACCTTCTGGTAAAATTCGACATTGGATATGCCCTCTATCTCTGGCTGTAGCTCTACTAATCCTTTCAAGACATCAACGAACCTAAGGGACGAATAACCCGGGGACCTCTGGAACTCGATGGCGTAGTTCAGCACTTTGCAGGTCAAGTCAAAGAACTGGTCATCTAGGCTGCGCTTCAACTCCTTCCCTCCAGGCCTTCCCATTTTTCACCAAATCTGTTCAAGTAGACTACTTCGGACAGCGTCTTTTTTGTCGGCACCCTAGGCTCCTTGTCAGGGTAGCCGAGAGTGACTAAAAGAACGGGCTTCCAACCATCGGGGATTTCCAGCACCTTCTTTACACCGCTTGCATTAAAGGAGGCTATAGCACACCCTCCAAGGCCCAGCGCTTTAGCGGCGAGAAGAATGTTCTCCGCCGCGAACCCGACATCCATTATGCCAACGACGTCGCTGTACTCTGTTCTACCGAAGGCTTCTTTCTCCGCCTCTAGGCAGATTGCTATCACGGCCGCGGCATCGCCGTATATGCCCGGGGAGCAGTTCTTTATCATCCTCACAACGTGGGAGGCCTTAACGTAAACGAACTTCCATCGCTGCCTGTTTCCACCCGAGGGAGCGAGACGCGCAGCATCCAAAATCTGTAGAGCGTCTTCGTCTGGGACGGGTTCCTGTTTGAAACTCCTTATACTCCTTCTTGTCTTTATGACCTGAAGCACAGCCATATCCTCCCGTATTTTTACAATAATCATGGAAAAAACTTTCTATTTATAAGATCCATAACTATGAATGTTTATGAATCACACCTAATAGGTGAAATCATAAAAATATAGTTCTATATGGATCATCCAATGCCATATATTTAATACGTCTCTGGTATGTGTTTAGCTCGTTATGTTCAATAACTTGAAAATGGACATTAAAAGTGAAAAGAAGCTCTTTTTAAACGCAGATTTAATTTTAATGGGAGTGGACAAAACTCCGAGATTTAAGCTTATTTTACAAAAAGGACGTAAAATATTAGAGAATCACGTCTATGAGCTAAACACATACCGTCTCTGATTCGATTTAAACCATAAACACGAGCGACTCATGCTTAAGGATGCGATGTATAGCTGTTCTTTTTAAATTGTAAAAAAAGAAATAAGGGGAGTAAACAGGCCCAATTTTATTACCCCCAATGGCTCTTAAATTAATAAGAGCAAAGGGAGTTTGAAGCTTTGAGCCCTTCTTCCCAATAGTTCACTCAATCGAGAGTCATAAAATGCCGGAGATTTGATGTAAAGCCGACAGCCTTTAGACACTGATGGGTCACGGGTTTTCACGCCGACCCCGGGAGAATAATCTAAAAAAGGTGAAAGGTCCGTGTTTCCCTTGTTCTCACTCGTTTTCTAGTTCTTCCGCTATGGTCCTCACCACATTCCAGAGCACGCCGACGCTCTCGATCTCGACCTTCTCCTGGGGGCTGTGAGGGTGATGAATGGTGGGGCCTATAGAGACTATCTTGAGATCCTTGTCGAACCTGCTGAGGAAGCCGCATTCCAACCCCGCGTGTATAGCCGTGACCTTTGGTCTTTCACCCGTGACCTTCTGGTAAGTCCTCGAGACCAGGTCCAGGAAGGGCGATTTGACATCTGCTTTCCACCCCGGATAGCCGGGGCCCTGGGTCACCTCGGCACCGTATTTTTCCCCTACGGCCTTCAGGATCGCCCTGTTCTTCTCCAGGTCATCGGCGTCGGAGCTCCTGGAGCTTATCGGTATGACGATCTTCCCCTCCTCCGTCCTGACGATGCCCATGTTGTTGGAGGTCTGAACCAGTCCCTCAATCTCCTTACTCCAGGAGAATGGCCCCTGCTGCACCTCATTTATCACCCCTACGATGGATTTGGTCTGCCCCTCCGTGGAGGCCTTGCCGGCCGGGGCCTCAGAGACCTTGACCTTCAAGTCTTTTTCCACGGATCGGTCCAGATTAGCCTGCCATCCTTCAAGTATCTTCTTCGCCATCCCCAGCTTTGTGGTCGGGACGAGGAATTCGCAGTACGCCGATCTTGGTATGGCGTTTCCTCTCGTCCCGCCTTCGATGTGCATGATCCTCGCCGGGACCTTGCTAATGACCTCCTTAAACCCCTCCCCAATGAGCTTGTTGGCGTTGAGCCGTGGGAGGTGTATATCCACGCCCGAGTGACCGCCCAGGAGGCCGTTGACCTCCAGCCTGAGGCCCTTAGAGTCCTTCGCGGCCTCTGGGGTCACGGAGATCGTGTACTGGGTTCCCCCGCCCCCAGCTGAGCCGACGATGATTATCCCCAGCTCCTCGCTGTCGAGGTTTATCATCCTCTTCCCCGAGAAGAAGCCCTTCTGCATCTTGACCGCGCCCGTGAGCCCGGTCTCCTCTTCCACTGTTAACAGCGTTTCTAGCTTCCCATGTTTCTTCAGGTTCCGATCGTTCAGAAGGGCCATTCCGATGGCCATCCCTATGCCGTTGTCCGCCCCTAGGCTTGTGCCTTCAGCCCCGACGACTCCTCCCTCGATTTTCACCGGAATCGGGTCTTTGTCGAAGTCGTGGGTGCTGTCGGCGTCCTTCTCGCAGACCATATCTTGATGTCCTTGTAAAGTCAAGACCGGGAGATTCTCACATCCCGGGGACGCCTCCCTCGTCAGGAGGATGTTTCCAACTTCGTCCTTTTTGAAGCCGAGGCCGTTCTCCTCGGCCCAGTTCTTGATCCATTCTTGGAGCCTCTGCTCCTTCCCAGAGCACCTCGGTATCTTGGTTATCTCGGAGAAGATCTTCCAAACGGCCCTGGGCTCAAGCCCACTGATGGCCTTAACTGACGTTTTAATCACCTAAACCTATTCAAGCTCACAATTCTTATTTATATAGCGCTCGAATCACGTCGCGCGAATTTAAACATATTTTACTGTTAGCCATTATAAACAGTTAAAATTTACATTAAATGGAATATTTTGGTAAAGGGACCTCATCGTGTTGAAGCGGCTGAGGGGCCGGGAGAATCCGCCGAACGTGCTGACCGTTAAAGACCGCGTCGACGTGGAAGGGCCCTGTGTGAAAGAGGGTCGTCTACAAGCCGTTTCGGGCGGTGGTGGAGGGCTTCATAGGCAGGGTGAGGAATTGCCTGACCTATGATAGGTAGACTTGACAGGAGCTGGAGAATGTTGGCATCCATGTGTGTCTGATCATGTATGTGATCTACGCGGTGGCGATAGTGGCGCATCGAATCGGGAGGCCCGAGCTCAGGCAGAGCATCGCCTTCTTCGCCTGAATGGAGGCTGAGGATGGAGGGGTGTGATCAGCGGAAGTTATCCACTCAGTGATGTTGGGGAGGCCTCTATGGGCTGACCGTCCTCTTCCAACACCTGTTCGCTGAGGATTTCTGGGCCATGATTTGCCTGAGATATTGTTAGAAACTACTGCTATAGTAGCAAACTGCCCTATTCTGTGAATTATTTTATTGGCTTGCATGGAGAGGCTAGTTAAATATACGTGATATCAAGAAGAATTTTGAATTAAATATGTTTTTTTAATAATAAAAAGGGGAAAGCTAGGATGTCCAATAAGATTTTTTTTCTGCTCTCTATTTGATATTATCATTCTCATGCACGAACGCGAAAGCGAAACCACAACCCGAGTTAACTGTTTGCAGTAGACCCGAAGTATCGTCAAAATCGCTACACGGGTATGACCAAATGTAGCCATCTACTGGCATTTTGACCTGCTCGACGACGTCGCCATGTAGGTTATAGACTTCTGCGAATGTCTCATCCTTTTTTATCAGCTCACCCGGCTTCTTAAGAAGGCGCACGAGGCCTCCTCGTTTTGGTCGAATGAGACCAATTCCTTTGTTGACACCTGGCACGCGTGGGAACTTTTCAGCCTGAGGCTTAGGATCGCCGTCGATCATGTTGAAGATCTTCATGACATTTAGTGTACCTCTTACGCCGGTGCTTGTCGAGGGCTCCGAGATCCATCTCCCCTCTATATACTCAACGAGGACATAGGGGATCCCTTTCTTTGTAGACAAGTTACGGTAAGTTGGTAGGGCATCCTCTGGTGTTGGTCTGTCGGAATATATTGTGGTATATCCATAAGCCTCGGCGAGCTTAATGTTCTGCTCCCTATTTCTAGGGTCACTGATGTTTATAGCGCAATATAAGAGAGAGTCGCGTCTCGTGTTGCAATGCATGTTGACCCATATGTCCGCCTTGTTCACCGCCTCTGTCCAGAGAGTATTTGCGAGCATCTCCATAGCACTGCCATTAGGGTTGTCGGCCCTGACATTGCTCACATCTAGATGATCGACCCATGAACGATACCTTGCTGCGAAAAATGCGGTGGGGTTCATTACGGGGATTCCTATAACCGCTCCTCTGAGCTTCTGGGGGTCGATCTCCTCTCTCATAACCTTGAGGATCACCTCTATGCCTTGGATTTCCGTGCCGTGCTCGGTTGAGGTCAGTAGAAGCGTCGGCCCATCCTTTGCCCCGTTTATTACGAGCACCGGTACGTCTATGCTTAAACTATTTCCGAGTTCGACACCCTTGATATACCCCTTCATTAATTCTCCTTTGTTTGCAACTACATCTCCAACTTTGATTTTTTGTGGCATCATATTAACCTCCAGTTAAATAGTTACATCATATTATAAAATTTTAATGATTGCAACATTGAAGGGAATTTATCTTTCATATTTAATTAATAATTTATTCTATGACTTACAATGTAATTATTTTTTTTATTCATAGTTGAATGAAGCCCTTAAAAAAGCTCCGCTTATAACTTTGTTGATGGATTTTATTCATAGTCCAATGCCTCAAATTATGCCCCTTTTTCGATTTAGGCAGGAGAATGTTGTCGAAAATGTTAAATGCGTTGTATTGCTTCTTAGCGGATTCAGTGATGAAAACATGCAGCCTATCACATAACTGTATAAACTTTTAAAGCTCTCGAATGTGAAGGAGAAAGAGAACGTATTGCTTTTTCTCTTCCGAACAGGGCTTGGATACACGAACGACATCATAAGGAGAGCCTTGTAGCTCCTAGACACAAAGCCTTTCGAGATCAACCTGCCCCCGGAATTGCTACAGACGAGATATAGATTAAACGAAGATTACCCGAAATTAGTTGAGCTCATGAAATCTGTCGACATGCTATTTAACGGTCCCCTTTATTCCGTCGCTAGAACTGAGGCTCAAACAGCGGGGATCAGGAACCTGATGATCAGTTCTTCAGCACCGTCCCAGATAAGGATCTTCCCAACTAAGAAAAAGAAAGAGCTGGTGCTAGCATCCACCAAGCTACTCAAGAAAGGTAAGGAGATAAGGGTCGCCGACGAGTACGGAACGAACTTCATGCTCGAAAAAACGGGCCGTAAGGCCCACGCCCAATATGGAATGTGCGACCTCCCGGGCAAGTGGGACAACTTAGTCAGTGGCCACACATGCTCGGCCCTGATCGAGGACAGCATGAATGGAAAACTAGTGATTCCCCTGACGAGTTCGTTGATTCCCCTCACGATGTTTGCGACAGAAAAGATTACCTGTACGGTGAAGGATGACCAAATAACGAAGATCGAGGGAGGAGAGAGCGTAAAGTACCTAGACGACTGGTTCGCGAAGTATAAAGACGACAGGACTTCTGGAATCTCCTCCTCCCCATAGATTGGGGTTGCGATGTGGTGTGCGATTGGACAGCCTTCTGGACGCAGAACTGGCATGGACACGAAGAGCTACGCTAGCAATATACTGATCTGAATGGTTGCAACAACTTTGACACTCCCCAGGAATACTCGCCTCGGTGGGAAGAACTTTGACCCATCTCATTTCTACATAGGCACAAAGACTGTGGACTTCTACCTAGAATGCGAGCTCATCGTGAGCAGCAACAAGTTCATACATAGCGACCTTAAAAAATTGGCTCTACCCTCATCGTTGAATTTTTTTCTCTTTTTTCATGAGAAAGATATGTATACACAATAATTCTTAGCAAGATTACATTTCTTTTCAGGTTTTAACTGTTAAAATTTTTTAGATATAAACGACAAAGTATATAATTTCTTTTATTATTAAAAATTTATATTCAACCGTGAGTTTATGGTGTGGTTTAAATGTGCCCGTTGCGAATAATTTTTAGATGGAAATAAGCTCTTGGACTATTGAGATTATTCTTATAATAGCAATAGTTGGATACATATTTTTAAGATTCTTCGGTAGGTTAGAACGTAAAAAATAATTTGAGATTTATTTTAAAATCTCTCGCAGAGTAATATGTTGTCCGATTATCTTAGACGCATCTATCTATTCCTCTATTATCTCCACATTAGCTCTCGGCACTGTCACGATCTTACCGTCTTCGAGTTCCACATCCAGAACCCTGACCCGGGACCTTGTCTGAATCTGCAGTAGTTCAACTGGAAGATTTACCACCTTACCGATGGCCCCGAAGTACGGCTGCCTAATGATGCGGACAGGAGTTCCCGTGACCATGCCTGCGGCCAGCTCCTCTTCGGAGCTCTTGCCGACAGCCTCCTGATGAGGGATGATTATCTCGGGCCTTAGGACACCCGCTCTGATCTGGGTCGCCCCGTTCACCGAGGCGTTGTAGCCCTCGAAGCTCTTGAGCAGGTCGAAGGTCCTCTGGGACATTCTCATCTTCCCGAAGCCCTCAGTGATGATGATGGAGAGGCCCACCTCTTCTTGGCCAGTGATAGCGACGCCGATTTCCTCCCCCATGAACCTCGTTATATCATCATGTCGTACACCGCCTGAAACGACGCACGAGACGCCGACTTCGACGGCTTTCCTGAGAGCCTCCAACGCGACCATGGACCCTCCAATGAGGACGGTTCCTTTATGCTCTGCTTTGATAAGATCCTGTGTCAACTCCTCCTCTGGTGATTCAACAGCCATTTCTACTACGCCGTGGATCTCTCCCCCTATACCGAAGATACCTTGGATGAAGGCAGCATTTGTCTCTATGACCGCCCCCTCCCTCGGTAGCACATTCACGACTTTACCCGGTATGTAAGCGTCGACCTCTACAGGTATGGGAGCGCTTCTTATAACGACTTGGCCGGTCACCGTAGAGATCGACTCTATTGTGCCATCTACTGGTGAATGCACCCACTTCTTCAAAAGGCCAAAAAGAACTGAATATCCAGCGATAATCTCATCCTTTGTTACTTTATCACCAACATTCTTCTTCATATACGCCGGTAAGTCTGCGGGTCTTGAAGAGAAGCCTAGAAGCGCAGCCACTTTGACGATCTCTGGGTCACCGCTTACTAGAGTCTTAGCCACGACCGCGTCATAATCTACCTTATCACCTTCTTTTACACATACCTCACCAAAAATTGGCAGCCGCCTAGCCTTTGTAACAATCATTGCGCGTTTGACTTTAAGTCCAGGCGTATACGCGTAGGCCTCCTTAGAGACTTCCTCATTATTCATTGCTCTCAACTCACACAAGCTCCTTTAGTTCGTCACTAGGGTATAGGTTCATGGCGTCGAACCACCTTAACAGAATATCCTTTCTTTCAGTTTCCTCCTTAGAGAGGTAAATCGGTCGGCCCCTCGCATCTAGTACTATGCCTGCGGCTCCCCCCATGACCATGTTTTCGATTCTGCGTCCCGACCCTTCGCCGGCATTGAATCCCCTGTGGGGGATGACTGTAACCTTTGCCTCCTGTCCCTCCCCCAAATTGACACGCTTGATCTCGCCAAACTTCAGATCCTCCTTTATAATGTCTCCGTTAGGCATTTCCAACTCGACTGCCATCACAGGTTCTCCAATATGCCCAGTCCCAGCGGGTGCGATGCACGTGCCGAGCCTGACGAGGCAGTCCTTGTCGAAGATGTTCCAAGCGGCATCCCTGTACACCGTCGAGAGGACGCCGAGGTGGGGCATCATGAAGACGCTATCCTGGAACATCTTGGTCACTCCCTCAGGTTGGAAGGCATCTGTCAAAATCAGAAAAGATTGGCCCCTCCATGGGGCGTGGCTTAGTAGGCCACCGGTTCCAGCTATAATATCTATCTTCATCATTTCGATATAGGTCTCTGCTATTTTCTGTTGGAAGACATCTCCAATCGATCGATCTACGTGGACACCCTTTAACCTCGTCGCGATGGTCTTGTGGTGCTCTAACCCGAGCCTGAGTGCCTCACGTGCGACAGAGTGTTCGACGATGAGGTCTTCCAGCGTCTGAGGTATGGTTGTCGGCCTGATCATCTTGTTCATTAATCTGCTAGCAACATCCTCTTCTTCAAGCTTGAAGGGAAGCCATCGCATGATGTTGGGGAGCCCGGCTTCCTTCATCACATTAGTAATACTATAACTCATACCAAGGTTTGCGCTTACACTGCGTACGAACCTGCCGTCCACCACAGAATATATGTTCGTCGTAGCGCCTCCGAGTCCAACCCCAAGAGCATTCTTATTATAGGTATTGGCGATTAACTGCATCGCCATACCTTCGCCCGCAGGCGTTGGCATGATGGGTACGTCTGTCCACTTCATCAGCTTCGTGTACCCGGGGGCGTGGCTCATGACGTGTTCCATGAATAGCTCGTGGATGGCTCTTCGAGAGGGCTCGGTATTCTCCACTGAGAGAACAGGACGTAGGTTTTCTACCGTGGTCAATGCAAATTTGCTCCCAAATAGATCTGATATCTGAGGGCGCAGATCTTTATTGCCCGCGTAGACGATTGGTAGCTCATATGAAACACCCAACCTAGCCTTGGGTTCGGCTGTATTGATTAGTTCAGCCATCTCCATTACATGAGCCGATGCGCCGCCATCCTCACCACCAGCTAACAAGATCATATCTGGTCGAAGGCTTCGGATTCTTTGAATCTTTTGAAATGGCCTACGGCCATCGTCGCGGGCGAGCACATCCATGACTATAGCTCCTGCACCGAGCGCCGCCCTGTTGGCACTCTCAGCGGTCATAGACTTAATGAGACCTGCAACCATCATCTGGAGGCCGCCGCCCGCGCTGCTCGTCGTGCAGTAGAGGTCCACGCCCACCTTACCATCGTAGGGCACCACTATGCCGCTCCCGTCAGGCGCCAGTATCCTGTGGCCCGTCAGCTCCTCCACCTCCCTCACGGCGTTCTGCACCCCCATAGTAACGTCCTCGTAGGGTGCCTCAACCGTAGTAGGAGCCTCGCCCGCGACGAAGAATCGCCACTCGCCCTTCTTCCTATGGAAGAACCTTGCCTTTGTTGTAGTGCTTCCTACATCGGTTGCGAGAATGTACTCCATTTCCTCTTTTTGTTTTTTGAGATCAGCCATAGTAAAGTCTTTAAATTTGTAACAATTTTATGTCTTAAATCTTTCTCATTCATTCAAAGGGGATTTAAATTTAAACTAAAAATCAAAATGGGAAGAACCGTCTCCAGCTCTTCCTTTTTGGTGGTTCTTCTTTAACCTGATTTTTTTCTATACATTTATCCACATCTATCTTTTTTGAATCCTTATTTTCCATCTTCTTCTCTAATAATTTAATTAGTTTTTCCACATTATCTCTGTTTTCAAAGATAGTAAAGAACTTTTCACCACCTTCCCTGATATCTCCGCCTATAAAGTATAGAAATGGGAATATCATGAAACGACCCATCTGTCCACCGACGTAAGCGAGGGGCTTGTAGCTTTGCAGGAATAAAACGGCGGGCAAATCCATTCCATAATCATGGATTTTTCCAGCGGCCTTCTTGATCATCTCCTCTTCATCTTCGTGTGTAATAGTCTCGTCCCGGAACAAGCTCGATTCCCTCTCAGCTTAACGATCTATTTCATAACTCATTTATAATCATATGAGTAGGCCTCATCTTTAAGTGGATTTCATATCCTGTCGATGAGTTGGTAAGATGGAAAAAAGACTTGTCGTCTCTCTTTTCCCCTCGATTTCTGGAGTATTAAAAAAGGAAGCTACATGCATTGCCTTTGCGAGAAAGTTGTGAATGTGATAAAAGCGTGCATTGTAAGATTTTCGTTATCTCTAGAATTATTTATTAGGTCGAAATATTAAAAATAGTATTTATATATTGGTTTTTTATGTGCTATACTTTAACTTTTTTTTATATACGATGTATGTGGTGAAAACAGCAAAGAGGGCGACAAAGAGTAGAAAAATTCTCATGAAATCATATTTTAATTTTGCTTGTGGAAACCATATTGGGTTAAATAATAGCCAGACAATTGAGATAATTAATGCAATAAGCGTCAATCTTAATGTCTGAATTTGGTAATCTAAATTTGTTGATTGAGTTTTTTTTATAATATCTTTCCTTGATAGAAGGCATATAAAGTCTGACGAGAAGTTACAAAGCATTAAACTAAGATCCCATAAGTCGTTAAACATCATGTATCTAAAAGGATCATTTAAAAAGGCATATATAAATTTCAACTTAGCTGTTTTATGTATACATTCCTAACAGTTAATTGGCATATGAATATCTCCATTTTTATAAAATTTATGCCCTAAAAGGGCTAACATATAACGAAAGTTATATATGAACTATACACATAAAGTGTTGGGAAAAAAATGGTAGTAAAAAACGTTGTTGCTCTAATAATGCTTGTGTTGACGTGCGTTGTTATCTGGTATTCTGGTTTACGAGTCTCTCAAGGTAAGATCCCCAAGATTCGAAGGCTGCCTGCCATGGACGCCTTGGAAGAAGCTATAGGTCTTTGCGCGGAAAAAGGGAAGCCTGCCTGGTTCCCGTTGGGAGCCGCTCCTATCGACGACCCACAGGGTACTCCTGGGCACATTATAACCTTGAGCATAATGGGTTATACCACGAAATTTGCCTCCGAGATGGGGGTGAAAATACTGAGCGGGACCATTCGCACGCCATTGATTCCAATGGTAGACGATGTGCTCACAGAGGGATACAGGACCCATGGTGCACCGGAACTCCATCAATTGGAGGACATCCGGTATTATCCATCTCAGATGGCGTACATAGCCGGAAACGATACGATCCACAAATATGACCAACCCGGTTGTCAGATCATGCTAGGGGTATGGTGGGCTGAGACTCCGGCCTTCTGCGAGATCGCAAAACGGGCTGGAGCTTTCATGATTGGTGGAACAGACTACATAGAAAATGTGCCATACCTAGTTGCATTCTGCGATTATTCCCTTGTGTTCGAGGAGATCTACGCCGCTGGTGCGTACATATCAGACGATCCCAGTCAAAAGGCCACCATATGGGCTGAGGACATGATGAAATTCCTTATATTGGCTCTGAGCGTAATCGGTGCCGTCTCCGTCTCAGCTGGATTCACAGCGCTAGTTACCTGGTTAAGTATGTGAGGTGAAAACCTGTGTCGGTACTTTATCGTAGGCAGATTCCGCTGGCGATTACGATCTTTTTGGTCCTCGTAATTCTCATAAAGATCTTCTTTGTGGAACCTACGGCTTCATACTGGAGCCTCATATTTCAGCAGTGGGCGTCCTTAGCGTCAGCTGTTTCTGTGGGTCTGGGAGTTATTGCCCTGCTCAGCTTCCACATACCCAGAATCAGGAGAATGGAGAACGAACCAATCAAGTTTCAGTGGTTCTATAGTCTATCAACTGTCGCTATAATGTTATTGTTCATTGTAGTAGGTTTAGGCGTTGGATCCGGATCCTTTCAATACACATGGTTGTATAATACTTGGTATGCACCAATATCCGGCTTGATATGCTTTGTCTCGGCCTTTTATTCCGTGACAGCAGTCTACCGTGCATTCAGAATTCGGAGTCTGGAGGGGGCTGCCCTGATTATTCCTGCACTGTTGATATTCCTGTACGATGCCCCTATAGGCCCCTTCTTGTTCCCGCCTTTGGGCCCAATTGGAGTCTATCTCTTCTCAGTTATTACCGCCTCAGCATTCCGTGCCGGTTTGCTATCCGTGGCCTTGGGCATGGTCTTCATAATGATAAGGACCATCATAGGCAGGGAGAGAGGGTATATGTACGAGGAGGTAAAGTAAAATGTCTGAAAAAACTGAAAGTATATGGGTTAAGATCCAGAAAATTCCAAATCCAGCGATACTAGCTGTATTTACAATCTTTATGGTTATCCCAGTGCTCGTGCCTCTGAATCTACCAATCGGAGTTCCGTTAATGACGCAGCAGTACTACGACTACCTCCTAGAGATGCCTGAGGGAAGTAAAATAGTTTTCATGTCTCAACTTTCAGGTTTCAACTACGGCGATCTCGCACCTTTATGCGCCGCAACTCTCAAACTGATAACCAATTCGCCTAATCATCTAAAGGTCATCATGGTGTTCCAATCAGCTGATGCCGTGAATTTCTGGCAAATCATGAAAAACACATATCGTTGGGAATTACCTCCAGATAGAGAGTACGGTGTGGACTACGTAGAGTTCGGCTTTTTCATAGGGGCAGAGATGGGGTGGGCAACCACCTGCGACAACTTCAAAGCCATGTTTCCAACAGATCGCTTCGGTACTCCGATTGAAAATTTACCCATCATGGAGGGTATAACGACTGCTGCCGATTGGGACCTATTACTCTTTCCAAACAGCTGGAGCGGGTTAATGGACTACATCATTCGACACGCCTATGGACGTTATGGCGTTAAGGTCATGTTAATGCCCGCTGGTATGTGCGCCATGTCCGCCGCTGCATATTACCCTCATGTATCGCCTGGATTCCCGATCGGTGCGGGAGGAGGAGCCCAATTGGAGAAGCTACAGGGATACCGAAGTTGGGGGACAACTATGGCAGATGCATTCTCTTTGATGTCTATATTGACAGTTGCACTAGCCTGTGTAAGGATCGTTGGTGATTACATGGAGAGGAGGTCGCAGAAATGAACATCTGGGATCTTCTAGCAATATGGGTGCCTATCATAACGATACTCATCAGCCTTTCCTTCATGTTCGCAGACTGGCCGGGCTGGAGATGGGTAGAAACTCTCCTCGTCGGGGGCGGAATAGGTCATTCCGTCGTCATGACTTGGGGGACCCTTGTTAGAACGGGCTTCGACCCCATAATGAAGGGAAATTACATCCTGATACCGGGCATCATTTTCGGTGTATTACTGTACTTCAGGCTGATTCCTGATCCAAACTACAAGTGGATCTCGAGATATGGCTTCCTTTGGATAGTCGCGGTCGGCGCAGGGCTGGCGTTGGGCACCCTTTGGCAAGGTAACATTATGGTGCAACTCATCAAATCAATGGATATAGTAGGCATCTCACCTATGGACCAGTTTAATAAAATACTGATGTTCATCATCTTCATAACCTCTTTGAGCTATTTCATATTCACAAAGGAACACACTGGAATCCTTGGGATATCAACAAAGGCAGGACGTTACTTCCTAATGATAGCCTTTGGAGTCGGCTTCGCCGTACTGATCAGCATGTACTACAACGTAGCCCTTGAAAGAATCTGGTGGATCTTGGACTCCTTAGGGATCGTCCAGATCTAGACGATCAATAGACTTAAACCCAAATTTTTTATTATTTCACGGCTAAAAATTTACCTTAAAATACGAAGCTTAGAGGATAATATGCTATTTAAAAAAATTTATTTGTCCAAAAACGTGCCTTATGCTCATGAACTCATCTGCCCTTAAACATGTGAACCGTTTAAGGCATAAGACAAAATATTGGCTTGTAGAAAATGATTCAACATTTTTTGAGAAAAGCTCCAACCCCTTCAATGAGAATAGAGTCCCAGTAATGTGTAGTTTCCTTGGTGAACCCGAATTCCCATCTCTGGAGGCTTACGAAAGTGGCAACCGCTCGATCCTATTGATGCGTAAAGACGGATTTTTTAAAGCCAAGGGCATAGGCATTCCATCAGGCATCTCTAGACCGATATACGACCATGGTAAAATATACACCCACCAACTATACGACGACCCGGACATGTGCCACAGATACATTCTGTGGGGGTTCATGCAGAGGGAAGAATATAAATGCGAGCAGTACGGCTCTGCGAAGGCCAAAGAACTAGGTCAAAAGATCGAATTACTCGGCACATCCTCCATCGAAGACGTGTACTGTCTCCAAGTAAAGGACAGAGCGGAGATGTTCTCCGAGCTGCGTAAAATAAATCGCGAAACAATGATAGGAACTTTCAAGAAGGAGGGCATCCGTGTAACCGCCTACAGTGCGTATTATTGGGTGCCATCCGATATAAGGGTCGGAGAGTTATTCTTTGCCTTCATGTTTCCAATGGTGACCAAACTCATTGAACCAAGCATGATAAGGGAATATGTCGAATGGCTTGGCTCTTCCTGTGGTCACCTCCTTAGACAGTTCCATAACTCAGGTGCGTTACATGGCACTTGGGTGGGCGAAAGAGTAACGAGCTTGGGCCTCAGAGATGTACACTCCAATTCCTATACTGGTAACTATCTTGTGGACGATGAGGGATTGACGATGTGCGACTTTGACTTATCTAAGCCAATCGAAAAGGAGTCGGAGAAGGAGATCGAGAAGTGGGCCTTAGTGCACATCGAAAATCCTCTCTACTACGCTGGCAGTTATACGCCAAACGATGCACTGAATCAGAGAATTGCGAAGAAGAACCCCTTTAGAGAAGAACTTGCTGTGAAATTTGAAAGATCGGTTGATCTAGGCTATCGTGAGGGGGTTAACGAGATTGAAAGCGCTATGAAGAGGGAGATGCTCGGTCTTGTAGTAAGGGCAAAGGAGTTGATTTGGAAGCTATACGGTTTTCCGGAAGACCTTCAAGGGCAGATAGATTACGTTGATTATGTCATTTCAAATAAGGTGATAAGGGAAAGTGAATATAGAGAGGCTGTCTCCACCTTCTGAAAGTGATTCATCCGCCGCTGATCACAACAAGTATGACTACCTCGTCATCGTCCCTCAACGGTGTTTCCATAGTTGGTTTAAGCACGCTACTACCTTTAATGTAGAATTTCAGGAATCTATTCAGTTCACCGGATTTTTCAAATATTAGATCCCTCAAAGGATCCCCGTATTTCTCTATTAACTTGTCAATAGCTTCTCCTAATGTTTCGGCAGTTACAGTTGTTTCCCTTTCTTTTGTAGCTTTTACTATTATAGATGGAAATAGTATTTTAACCATTATAGTCATGATACTATCCTCGTTGATAAATATGTTTCGTGGGATGTTCTAAAACCTATGACATTTATTAGTTGATAAGATATCTATATAGTCAATCAAAGAGATTAACATAAATTTCTAAAAATGTAATAAAACTTATTATCAGGAAAATCCTAATGTGAATAAAAGAATCAAAAAATTTATTATTCTAGTAGTTCTCTTAGATACGGACTTGAAATGAAAATACGCATTATTGGACCTGTAGTTAGAACAGGACCTCGAAGAGAACCCATGGAAGATTATCTTGAAAGGATGCATAAATTAACTGGCGTATGTGACGATACAAAACTCGATTCGGTCGGCGTTGAGAAAGGGCCAACTTCCATCGAATCCCGATACGATGCTATCATGGCGAGCCCCGATATTCTCAGGCTGATAAAGGAGGCCGAAGATGAGGGCGTCGATGCTGTTGTAGTAAGCTGCATGGGCGATCCCGGCGTTATGGCGGGTAAGGAGCTCGTAAATATACCTGTGCTCGGCCCCTTTGAGACATCGCTTCTGGTTTCATGCTCCTTAGGCGATAAAGTTTCCGTAGTCACGGTTCTTCAAAACGAAGCCTGTGCAATCGAGGAAAATGCTAGAGCATATGGTTTATCCCACAAGCTAGCTTCAGTTCGTTCAGTCAACATACCTGTGCTCGAGTTGAGTAAAGATATTAATAGGACTGTAAATGCCCTTGTAGAAGAGTCAAAGAAAGCTGTTAAAGAGGATGGCGCAAAATCGATCATCCTTGGCTGTACTGGAATGACGGGATTAGGCGAGAAACTGGCAGAACGCTTGGATGTACCAGTGCTCGACCCATTACTGGTCACTATTAAATTTGCCGAGCTGTTAGTACGCCTTGGTTTAAAACAATCAAAGTTGACATTTCCGACTCCGCCGAAGAAGAAGATAATTGGATACTAATAGAAGATGTTTTCAACCCTTTTTTTACACATCAGATAAGAAAATAATCAGGAACGCCATTTTTAGTTAATTCTCTGCTTTGATCTGATGTGTACCATATTAGTTAAATGCGATTCTTAGACATAAAAATAAGTAGAAAATTGATGATTGGATTTATGTAGGATAGACTCTCTTTTTCTTGGGTGGTGTTCTATAAGCAAGTTTACTCTGTGTAATACCGTTGTCCACGAACATCTGAGCTAGACTCAGTGCTAGGCCCTCGCCTTCTAGAACAGGTACGCCCAACTCCCCTTGAAGTCTTTTTCCGAGCCCGTGAAGCCCGGTGCAGCCTAAGACAAGAACTTGAGCCCCCTCAGCTATAGCCTTCTTTGCGTTTTCCAAAAGGATTTTGTAAGTTTTTTCAGTGTCTTCAACAAGTTGGAGTACCGTCAACCCTGTCGGGTAAACTCTTGCTACACTTTCGCCGAGCATGTTAGCAATATGATTTGCCGTTTCTCCAGGCCCCACCACAGGAATGTTCACAGCCTCTTTTGCGCCCTTAAGCCCCGGATCTCCCATGCAGCTTATGACAACTGCGTCATATCCCTGTTTTTCGGCCCATTCAGCCTTTTTAATGACAAAGGGAGCCGCGAATGCTTTGTCATATTCACATTCTATTGATGCTGTTCCATAGTCTATGTTTACATAGTCGACCTTGGTTTCAGGTCTGACATAAGGTTCTACTCTTTCTCTTTTACCTTTAATGAATTCTTTCGTAATTATGGGTACTATCACTAAAATTTTCATAGTCAATACCTCTTACAAAAAATATAATACTATTGATATATTTTTCCTTTATGAGAACGCCGTAAAGGTAATCCGCATTTAAAATATCGTGGGATCATTGCATTTCTCTTTACTGGTAAAAAAAGAAGGATATGAAGGCTTATTTTTCCATCAGTTTTCTAATAGGGACATGTTCTATGTCCCATCGGAAATGTTGGGGCCCAAAGAGCTTTAGACCCATAGGCGTTTCCCATTTTTGCTCTATTTCGAGACCGATGACGACAACCTTTCTGCCTGTCTCCCATTCAGCCGACCAGAAGTTGGCCAGGCCCCAACCTGTTTTTGGATCAACGACATTGACGCAGTCAGGGCTTGTAACAAATGGTTTTCCATCCAGCCAACTGATGTGGTTTTCATTTTTGTACCATATCCTCATATCGTGCCCCTTATAATTGTCCGTGCCCTTAATCCTGGCCATCCCCCAAATGAAGCTATACGCATCGTCTTGCCAATAGTTCAGAACCTCACCTTCGAAGAGCTTGAAACCTCTATTTCCGAGTGCCTTCATTATCGCATCCACAGGGGGCTTTCCAGCTTTGAGAGCATTTCTAACTCCTTTACCGACTTTCATTACAAGAGACTCTACGCCTGGGAAAGCATATTTCTTCAAGTCTGAGACGGATACATGGTGGATTCCTCTAGTTGATGCTCCCGAATATGTGGAGATGCCCTCTAAGACCTCCTCAAGTCTCTGGAAACAGAGAACCTTTTCCACGACGACGAGGTCTCCCATCGTTGTAGTGAATACAGCTGGTGTGGGAACTACGTTCCCGAGGTTGAAACAGTTCTGACCTATCTCGGGGGCCGCTCTGCTTCCTGCGGCAGTTGCATCGATATAAGGTCTATCCGCCATCGCATGGTTACAAACCAGCCTCGCGAATCCGGGCGACACTTCAAAGTGCAGCTCTGTAAGGGGTTTCCCCCCAGCTAACTCTTCTAAGCGTTTTTCACCGGCTTCCGATCCTGTTCCAACTGGGTTATCTGGACCAGGAAGCTCCGACCAAGTATTAAGTGGGCACCATTCTCTATCCGCCTGCCTTATCATTTCTCTGATGATCTCTGTCTGATCGACGGGATATTTCATATCTCTTTGAAGTCGCCCCCGCGACCAGAATTGCCATTTCTCCTTCATCTCGCTCTGGACGCCGCCACCTGTACCGATATGGGAGAAGATGATAGCATCATCTGGAACTTCGTCCAGTGTGATAAGCTTAATTTTTTTACCTGCGTCATGAACTCTGTCCACCATCTTTCCAACAGCTTCCAGAGAAGGCGCAACTCCTCCTCCCCCTGTTGAAAGGATCGTGCTGCCTATTGTATAATCTTGGACATCATCTTTTGTAAGGATTCTCATTTTTATTCGGTCATAATTCAATTAATCACTATATAAAACTTAGTACCTTAGGGATTTAGATATGGTAAACTGTTATTATTTATTATGTGGTTTCGATTTTTTAAAATACTTAATTAGATTATCTGCTCTGCACATAGTTATATTCTTCTCTACCATAAATTTAACTTAATTTAAATTTTTTGCGCTAATTATCGATATGATCCTTTTTCATTAGTTAGAAATTTATATTTAATAATAAATCTATTGATTATTTTAATTATTTATGATTGAATAAGATGTTCGTATATCGACCTTTTTTGGATTCTTCGTATATAATGACCGATACTCTTCTGTAGCCAAGTTCAGACTAAGGAGATCATCTCGGGCATCTATTCCTCGGGATTGAAGTTTTTGCGTCTGCCAAGGTTCAGGTTCTATTTCTACATAGAGTGTCTCCTCGCGTCCATAAATTGGACCTGAAACAAACCTACCCAGAGGATCTAAAATGCCACTGCCTCCTATGAAATTTTGTCCCACCGCAATAGACCCGCTATTTTTGAAAGTCACTTGTGAGACTAAAGCTACGAACACCCCATTTTCGATTGCGGTTATCTTTGAACTGCAATCAACGATGTGCTTGGTGTCTTCTGAGGTAACCCATAAAGCACAATGTATCTCTTCGCCAAGCAATGTGAGTGCTCTTCTGTATAGGGGATTTAGATGCTCAAAACAGAGACCTATGCCAAGTTTCCCTACGTTGGTATCAAACACTCTGATGTCTTTAGCATCTCCTTCTTTAAATATGAGCTTCTCCACGCCGAAAGGAGCTATTTTCCTGTGGGTTCCAAGGAGCTCTCCATCACTATCAATTATGCATGATGAATCGTAGATCACTTCAGGAAAGTCCGGATCGAGTTCAATGAATCCTAAAACAGTGACTACGCCAAAATTCTCTGCGGTCTTCGCTATCTGCTCTAATTCAGGTCCAGTTACGGAGATTGCCGCACGAATATATTCGTTACGGTACTCGTTTGTGGCTATTTTGAAGTTAGGGTATCCGGAAAGGACGAGTTCGGGAAAAACAACGAGGTTTGGCTCCCTTTTTGATGCTTTCTCGATATAACTACAGATCTTGGTAGCAGTAGCCAAAGGATCTAAAAAAACCGGTTGTATCTGTACGCATGTAATGCTTTTTTTCATCAAATATAAGTCAATAATGGACCTATAAAAACTCATATTAGATTGTGAATCTATTGATCATTTGAGAATAATTTATTCATCTCAACTTCTTTAAGTACTTATTTTTTATTTTTATCTCATATTTCACATATCTTACTTCGGGATCTCTGAATATCCCGAGCACGCAGCATTGAAAAACTAATTGCCATTGAATACATTAAAAAAACCTTTTTTCTAAATATCAATTTTTTGAGCCAGGTCATATGGGTTTACCTCTGATCGTGCTCCACTGCATGGCGAACATTCTCATCAAATTCCCTGTAGTGTAAACATGATTTTTACTGCCATCGGACTGTAGCCTGACCTCAACATCCTCGTTAGGCATCTTTTCAATGATTAGTATGTTATTCGTGTAAAAGGTGCCTGCGTCCAGCGAAGTTTTTGCTTTATAGACGAAGCCAATCCTCTTTGTGGCTTCATGTTCGTCAGCAAATACAGATACTGATGATATCTTCCTCACGGGGTCATTATGGGCCTTGAGCGCGCGAACCACGAAATCTGAAAAGGTATCGATCTCCTCGGGCAAAAGTTTTACCGGAATTGTGACCTCAAAGGGCTCGTTCGCGTCTGATCGTCTCTCATAGATCTTCCAACGCCTCATAGACGAAGGCGTTATATCTGTTGAATTCTTCAGGACGGGGATGGTGCCTGTGATCACAGCAGTCATAGCTATACAGATGGTGGCGAAGCTCCAGAGAGCTGAAACCTTTTGCCGGACTTCAATTGCTAACCCGAAGAATGCTATTACCCTATAGAGGCTTAAACCCACTAAGTATCCTGTACCCCCTGCGATGATGCCGATGATAAATGCCTCTGCGATGAAGATAGTGGATATATGGTTGGGGTTGAGGCCTACCGATGATAGAATACTAATCTCTTTCTTCCGCTCATAAATCGAGTTGAGCATCGTCATCATCACATTTAGAGTAACTATCCCCCAAGGCACTATGAGAGGCAGAGCCTTGACTTCCATATAACCACCAAGTTTTGTGAAATAGACACTACCGGCTGAGGAAAACCAAACATTGTACCCCCTCTCCAAAGCGAGCCTCTCAGCGAAAGCTTTTACATAGGCCTCTTCCCCAAAGGTAATGTCAACTCTCGTGATTCCTACGAGAGGCATTGTGAGTGCTGTCGAAAGGTTGACGATGATTATTTCAGACGGATTGCATGAGGCCGGCAGGAAGGTAGGCGATGCCTCGGGTGTGACATCTAAAAGCTTCATTGGCAGATAGGTTAAGCCATCTAGGTCCCTCAACTCGCTGAACGCATTATCGTCGAAGACCCCCCGTAGCCTGATCTTAGTTTGCTTATTCGTTAAATCGCTTAAAACGAGTTCATCACCCACTGTGAGATTTAGCTTCATCATCATGGCCTCGCTTATTAGGATGCCCCCTTCTACTGGAAGTTCGCCTTTTATGAGGACGCCTTGCAGATCGATGATTGCTGATTCTGCAACAGGGTTGATGCCTACAATACCGAAGATGGGTAAATCATTCAAATGTGCAACAGGTTGTACAACGGGTAAGTTTTCAGCCTTTGGCGAGATGACCCCGCATTCTGAAATTTCATCCAGCCATCCGGAATAGATGTTAGATGGTGTTAAAAAGGCAGGTTCTGCTTTGTAGTAACTCGAATCGCGGAACATGACGACATTTGATTGGGCACTTCTATAATCTAAACGATTTAAAACTAGACCATAGCATCTTGAGAAAGATGTGAGTACTACAAAGCTCATGACAAGTGCGACAATGGAGGATGTCGTCAATGCGAACTTTAACCTTCTCCTCTTGATGTTTCTCTTTGCTATGGAAAGGATGGGCACAATGATATTACGTATAGGTATGTAGTCGTCTTTTCCTTTCCCACTCATAAGGCGAGGCAGGATTTTAACTGCCGCTAAAGAGGCCACAAGTGCTAGAGCTGCAGGTCCGATGAAGAGCTGAAGGGGAATAATGACGCTTCCAGGGTAATTTACGTACAAAATGACTAGTAAAAAGGGATAGATGACAAAGCTGCCTATGAGCTTTGTAGAGTCCTTTTTAAACAGCAAGAAAGCGATTGAGATGGCTACAAAATTCATGAACAAAATAAGCGTGTAAACGGATAGAGCCGCATCGTTATACAGCTGTGTTAAATCCGTCAACGTCTGTCTGAGCTCAATGAAACTTCTCTTGGCCATTTCGAAGCTTTCTGTATACTTGTTATTTTCATACAGATATTTTGCCTCCGAAAGCTGTATCAAACTGGACATGGCCGAACTTTTTTCGGTGGTCAAGTAGAACCCGAGCGACTCCATATTTTTGATTCTTGATTCGACCTCGTTCTGGAGTGTCTCTACGAGTTCGAGGTTAAAATAAATCGAGTAATGCCTTATATCGACCGTTATCAGTTGGCCTTTTTCGAGTATAAAATTGTCATCTTCCCCTGCCTTGAAGCGCCGATGTTCGAGGCCAGACTCGGTGTTGATTGTGGAGTTGATTGCTACAATGAAAGGTACGCCAGCCGGAACTACGAGGTGCGAACTCTCGAGACCGAGGAAGATGCTCTGACTCTCAGGCGCATACCCGTAACTCAGGGGGAAACTATTAATACACATGACATTGTTTGATTTTGGATCTATGACGGAATAAAGAAGGGATAACGGAGTTTTCTCTGATTCGACAAACTGTATTTCGCCTGCGAGTACAAATGAGGCGGCCTGTTCGAGTGTGAACTCAAGAACATCTACGTCGGAAGACGCTGACTCGTAACATGAAGGAATATAGTCGATTCCAGGCGTCGAAGTGTTATCTGCAAATATATAGAGAGTATAATCTGATCCAATATCGAGTTCGATTTCAAAATATCCGTCAGAGTTAGATCTCCGCAGAGCGACGCGTTTATTCCTGAGCCAGACCGAGATGCTAGCGTTCTCTAGAGGCACACTGTTTTCGTCCAACACAACGCCCCTTATAGCAGAAGAGGCGTGAACCCTAGTGGCTGTGAAGGCTGAAAATAATATAATTAGCTGTAGAGATGCTATGAAATAAAATTTCACATCTACATCGCTTTTATGAGGAGAATATACTCGCATAAATGTCAATCAGCCTCCCTTTAAAGAGGTAATAACGAATATAACATTAACTTGGATGATATTTCTCTATTTTGGAATAACCCGTCTATTCATTGAATGAATTTTAATACTCCTTCCTCAGTGAAGGAGGTAAAAGCGCACAGGCGCGCGCGGCCGCAAGGAGCCGCTGCATCCGTCCGTGAGGTGGTGGCATAGGGAGCTCTCGCGCGCGCATGGATGTTGCTAAAATAATTAAAAATAATTTTTATTCCTCTTTTACCTATTAACGCATGAAATGGACGTCTTTGACTGGCGAATTCTCTCCGTTTTAAGGGATGGGCAGGCTAAATACTTCGAGTAGATCCTCTCCGACGTAGCATTCTCCCCCAACACCCTGCGGCAACACCTAGACAAGCTCATGGACAAAGGCATGATTGAGAGGAGTAAGAGGCCTACGAAAGATCCTGGAAGACTTCGATTCGTCTACCGCCTGTCTGGAGACATCGGTGGACTGGCCCTTTCCGCCCTCCTGGACCCCTACAAGAGGCTCGTGGTCATATCCTTTGACAGGTCCGGCGTCTATGCAGGCACGAGAAGGGCGGTTACTGCAAGGAGTTGAGGGGCAGTTGTACGCCTCAATATTGCCCCCAAATCGAAAAATGAGTATTAAAACCATTTTACTTTTAATTTAGATGGCATGTTGAGGGTTCTCCTCCCTTTCAAGGTATGAGTCAAACCATACCATGAACAGGAGGAGAAGATGGATTGATGTATGTGGGTCTGGACGTGCACAAGCGCGTCTGCTATTGTACCATCATGACCCCGAAAGGGGGGTGGTGAAGAGGGGCAGGTTCAGCAATGACCCCGAGGAGCTGGAGGAGTTCCTCGAAGGGGTCGAGGAGGCCCAGGTGGCGATGGAGGCGGGGTACTGCTGGCAGCCCCTCTACGACTGGCTGGAGGAGGCCGGACACAACGTCCGCCTCGCCCACCCGAAGGAGGTGAAGGCCACCGCAAAGAAGAAGACCGACAAGGTCGACTCGGAGACACTGGCCCACCTCCTCAGAACGGATCTTCTGCCCGAGTCCTACGTGCCGCCGCGGGAAATGAGGGAGCTCCGTGACCGGGTCCGTTTCAGGGCGTTCCTCGTGGGGATGCGCACCAAGATCAAGAACAGGGTCCACTCGGAGCTTGCTAAGCGGGGCTTGAGGCTTGGCGTGCCGCCTTTCACCCGGGAGGGAAGGGCCCTGCTCCAGGGGTTGGGCATCGAGGCCATGGACCAACTCTTCCCGGTATTGGACACCCTAGACGGGCAGATCGCCCAGGTCTCCACTGGTCTGAGGCAGATGTGCGGCGATGACCCCAAGGCCAGTCTCCTCACCACAATACCCGGCGTCGGCTACTACATAGCCCTCCTGCTGATCGCTGAGATTGGCGACGTGAACCGGTTCCCAGACTCGGAGAGCCTTTGCAGCTACGCGGGCCTCGTGCCATCGGTTTGGCAGAGTGGCGGCTCCACCTGGCACGGGGGCATTACCAGGGAGGGCTCCAGCTGGGTGAGGTGGGCCCTCACCCAGGCGGTGCACACCCACCTTCGCCACGAGACGAACCTCACCAGGTTCTACCAGAGATTGGCGAGGAAGAAGTCGAAGCAGGTGGCCCTGATAGTTTAAAATTATATCAAAAACCAACTAGAAAACCCAACCAAATCAAAAAACCGACGAGAAAAGCAAACGAAACACAAGCGCGAAAAGACATAGAGGGGGGTCAAACTCCACACACGCGCTCATGAAACCCCTATAACAAAATACCAACATGTAAATTGTAGCCCGCGTGCGGCACGAAGAAAAAAGACTTCTCACAACGTTGTCGGCCCTCAAAAAAGGATAGAGCATTGGAAATTTGACCACATGAGACGCTGGCCCGATCGGGGATGCACAAGTTAAAGCTAACTATTCAACCGCCTTTATATCCAAGTCGGCTATAACGATTTACATTCGGACCTGCCCAATAGCTTCGATGTATAGGAAAATGCGCGTACCTCACACCATATGAAACAGGAAAAATGAAATAACAAACCCTTATACGAAATTCCAACGCCGCAATCGGCCCCGAACAGACCCCAAAATTCACAGGAACAACGGAAACAGATTCAAAGGACAAGTGAAAAACAGCATCCGTATAGAAGTGAATTCACGTGAGGGCACAATAAAGTGACCCAGAAAATCACCACGTTCCCAGATTTTCCTTCTGACAAGTAGCTGACGCGAGGGTATTAAGGGCGATGTCATCTTCGACAACATATTGACGTTCATGCGCGCGTCGTCCAGCGGCGTCTACTTCCCAGAATGCGAAGCAGGGCTGAAAGGGTTTTGAAGTCGTCTGACACGCGGCCAAAATCCTTGTAAGCAGCCACAACTTACCACACGCATAATCAAAGGCCATAAAACAAGCAACCACATACACGAAATGGAGCCCCGGGCGGGACTCGAACCCACGGCCAACAACTTACGAGGCGGCCGCTCCGGCCACTGAGCTACCGGGGTGCACTCAAAACAGTAACCAACCTCTATATGCTCTGTATGTCGGAAAAATGGTTTGGAGGGCTTCTAGCCCCCGTAGGTCTTGAAGAACTCCTCTGTGGCTGCGAGGTATTCTTCTATGTCCTTTTCAGTGTGGGGCTCGCTGATGAAGCAGTGGGGTAGGGTGGCGCTGATGTAGGCGATGCCCCTCGACAGCATGTGGGCGTAGTACGCCTTGGCGGCCTCCTGGTCGTTCCTTGTGACATCCCTCATGTTCCTGGGCACCTCCTTCTGGAAGTGGATGCCGAAGGTGGAGCATACCCCGGTGATGGATGCGTCGATCTTGCTGTTTCCAATGATCTCCGAGAGCCCCTCCCGGGCCTTCTCCCCTAGCCCGTCGATGTGCCTGTAGACCTTCCCCTCCTTGAGGATGTCGAGGGTGGCTATCCCGGCGACCATGCTGACGGGGTTGCCTGTGAAGGTGCCGCCGTGGAACGCCCTCTCCCACATCTTAGGGTACTTCCTGTGGTCGAGGCGCTCGAAGATCTCCCAGGGGCCGCAGAAAGCGCCGATGGGGAAGCCCCCTCCCATGATCTTGCCGATGACAGTGATGTCCGGGGTGACACCGAAGTATTTCTGTCCGCCTCCGGGGCCGAGCCTGAAGCCCGAGATGACCTCGTCGAAGACGAGCAGGGTCTCGGTCTCGTCGCAGGCATCCCTCAGCCCCTCCAGGTAGCTTGGCTCGGGCTTGATGAAACCGCCGACCCCCATCAGTGGCTCGACGACGATGCACGCGACGTCCTCGCCCTCCAGCGCCTTCCGCGCGGCGCCGATATCGTTGTAGGGGACGACCAATGTGTCCTCCACCGTCTTCGGGTTGAGCCCCGCGGACTCAGGGACATCGAAGGGCGCGTGAATCCCGAGGTGGAGGCTGTCGTATCCGCCGTGCCAGCCCCCCTCGATCTTCACCATCTTCATCCTGCCCGTGTATGCCCGGGCGAGGCGGCTCGCGTACATGTTCGCCTCGGTGCCAGAGTTGGTGTACCTGACCATTTCTGCGCTGGGGACCATGTCCACGATGCGCTCCGCGAGCTCTATCTCGAGCTCGTGGGAGAAGCCGAAGTGGGTCCCCCTCCTGATCTGCTTGGCGACGGCGTCCATCACTCGCTTTGGGGAGTGGCCGAGGATGAGGGCCCCGTGCCCCATCCAGAAATCGGTGTACACGTTGCCGTCGACGTCGGTTATCTTGCAGCCTTTCGCCTTTTTGACGTAGAAAGGATATGGGGCGACGTCCCTTATGGAGTACGAGACGCCCGCCGGTAGGACCTTCTTCGCCCTATCGAAAAGCGCCTTTGATCTCTTGGTCTTTTCCTCGTAGCTATTCAAGACCCTTCACTCTTATCCACGTACTCTCATCGCCGTTAAATATCTTTAACTTCGACACAAGAGGAGCAGGGAAATTTATCCCGAGTAGCGTTGGACAGAAGCAGCTTTAGGGTCTTCTTAACATCTTATCTTCAAGGAAGCAATCACGACATTGTCCGGGCGAGGCTTTGATCTGCCATCGTTTCTGATGGTCCTTCTGTTCACGGCCAACATCGTGGTCGCTTTCTGGGACCCGTTCAGATCGAGGGACTTCGCTATGGCGGGGAAGGCTTTGATTGTCGTCAGCGTGGTGATCTTCGTCTACACCTTGGCCTATCTCAGGAGGGGCTTCTTCGGGGAGACCGAGCCTGTCCTCGATCACCTTGTCATCGTGGGTCCGTACAGGTTTTGCAGGCACCCCCTATACCTGAGCTTCATCGTCCTGATCCTCGGCTTAGACCTGTGGCTCGGGAGCTTCCTGGGCGTGGCCCACACACTACTTCTGTCGATACCATCCGCCGTCTACAGGGCAAGGGTCGAGGACGGACTGTTAAGGGAGAGGTTCAGGGCGGAGTGGGCTGCGTACGCCGAGAGGGTGGGATTCCTCCTCCCGAAGCTGACCAGGGATGGAAGTAAGATGAACGGGCCTGTCGATTAATCGAGTTGATAGGGATTGTAGAGGAAGTAGCCCGGCGGTAGCACTGATTTTTCGGTCTCGGCCTTGAGGGCCTTGAGCTCCCCTTTCTGCCGGTTCAGGACCTCCCAGAACTCCGGGGGCATGCCCGGTTCTGGCCTGTAGATCTCCTCCATCCTGGCGATCTTCTCTAGGTACTTGTCCAGCCTTATCGAGAACTGGAGGTCGTAATCCTCTCTGCTGTACTCCTTGTCGAAGACCTGCCTAAATAGGCTCTTCAGGTCCTCGTACTTGGGGATGTACCCTATGGGAGTCTTGATGGCGCCGTACTCGCCGTGGACCCGCCCCTCGGCCCAGATGACCCAGACCTTCTTGTCCACCTTCTCGTTGGTGTACCTTCCCTCGTGCTTGAGGAAGTAGTTGGTGGAGAAGACCCTGGGCGGGTTCTTCAGCCCCCTCCCGAACTTTATGTGGTTCGAGAGGTAAAGGCCGAGGGGGACGACCATGAAGTCCATGATCGACATCGGGTCGCTGTTCCTGACCCCTATCGCCCCGATTGTCGCCGACGTGCTCTCCGACTCTATGGTGGCGCCGACATAGACGCCGTGCTCCCAGCTCACGCTCTCGCAGATGGGCACGTTGGTGTCCGAGTCCCTGCCCCCGTAGAATATGCCCTGGATCACGA